>VAPE01024302.1_pt1 | contig 314943 bp, 286 predicted proteins | sample 3393911 | NCBI WGS metagenome assembly VAPE01 (sample SAMN08290436, study PRJNA428436) | hydrothermal vent metagenome | isolation source: Deep-sea hydrothermal vent chimney | place: Atlantic Ocean: South-mid Altantic Ridge
ACTCTACCTATAAGGAATTGAAACATATCATAACTTATCAGATATGGTAGCGCAATTTGACGTTTTTACTCTACCTATAAGGAATTGAAACGGGGATTCGCTCCAGAGGGGAAGTTACTATACCCATGTTTTTACTCTACCTATAAGGAATTGAAACACGCAGTGCTATATTACCCTTCTGCATTTCTTGCTCAATGTTTTTACTCTACCTATAAGGAATTGAAACAATATTACCATACTTCGTAATATCAAGCTTTTCTTTCGTTTTTACTCTACCTATAAGGAATTGAAACTCGCAGAATTCAACCCAATCATTTAGCAATTTCCGTTGTTTTTACTCTACCTATAAGGAATTGAAACTAATCCTCTATGCTTTTTGGTAAGAACAAATTCTATGTTTTTACTCTACCTATAAGGAATTGAAACCCGGGGCATTGACTGTAGGTGGAACATCAAGTCCCAAGTTTTTACTCTACCTATAAGGAATTGAAACTTTTTTTTATCCTCCTTTTTAACCTACTAGTTTGTTAGTTTTTACTCTACCTATAAGGAATTGAAACTCTATCCGATTCATCTCGGATATTAAGTCTTCAAGCAGTTTTTACTCTACCTATAAGGAATTGAAACCGGTGAATTTGGCCGGGGGCGGCAGAGGGTGTTTATAGTTTTTACTCTACCTATAAGGAATTGAAACACCTAAGGGTGTTGAAAAAAGGAGGTATACAATGAGTTTTTACTCTACCTATAAGGAATTGAAACCCGTTTAAGTCTACCCATATTGACACTGGTCTCACAGTTTTTACTCTACCTATAAGGAATTGAAACAAAATTAACGGATTTGATGTAAGTTCTGAAAACAAACCGTTTTTACTCTACCTATAAGGAATTGAAACTCATTATATTGCCAGACATCTGGTTGAGTATATAGTTGTTTTTACTCTACCTATAAGGAATTGAAACCATCAACAACAAGTAACAAATCTAAATCCATATGGTGTTTTTACTCTACCTATAAGGAATTGAAACGGTTAACTTTAGCGTCGACAGCGTTACATGTTTTTAGTTTTTACTCTACCTATAAGGAATTGAAACCCACGTTGCTCATCTAAAATAAAATGACACTCATCGACGTTTTTACTCTACCTATAAGGAATTGAAACTATTAGCATTATTTTCGAATATGGGTGTTAATTTCATACGTTTTTACTCTACCTATAAGGAATTGAAACTGGTGAAGGAGATAGAGTTGTGTTAAATTTGTTGAAAGTTTTTACTCTACCTATAAGGAATTGAAACATAAGTTGGCAATTCCCAACTACCCCTATTTATTTCGTTTTTACTCTACCTATAAGGAATTGAAACGTATTTTTTCAGGAGTGGAATTAGATTTATTAGCAAGTTTTTACTCTACCTATAAGGAATTGAAACTTTTGTAAGTGGAGTCCTTCAGACTCCTGTAAATCCGTTTTTACTCTACCTATAAGGAATTGAAACTTAAAAATAGAAAATAATAAGATAACTAATTTGCCTGTGTTTTTACTCTACCTATAAGGAATTGAAACATAAATACTGTCTAAATGGTTCATGTTCCCTAAATTCGTTTTTACTCTACCTATAAGGAATTGAAACACTTTTCCTGAATTCTTTTGGCTTCTTCGGTTAATTGTTTTTACTCTACCTATAAGGAATTGAAACGTCATAACGGATAATTCGTTTGACGGGATAAAGTCTTCGTTTTTACTCTACCTATAAGGAATTGAAACTCAAATGTTCTACAACATCGGCATAATATGCCCTTTCTGTTTTTACTCTACCTATAAGGAATTGAAACTCAATGACGCAACAGCAATATAAAAATAGTCATTTTTGTTTTTACTCTACCTATAAGGAATTGAAACATGTTCTGAGCAGGCGGTTAAATTATATAACACAACCGTTTTTACTCTACCTATAAGGAATTGAAACATAAAATTTAGGCAGGGTAAAATGGTAATCAAAACAGTTTTTACTCTACCTATAAGGAATTGAAACTGTTCCATGTAGAAAATTGGTAGGGTTTTAGGCACGTTGTTTTTACTCTACCTATAAGGAATTGAAACGCTTCAAAGCAGGCGGTTAATTAAAATAGCATGAATGTTTTTACTCTACCTATAAGGAATTGAAACCATGATCGTTATCATTGATCATCTTGTACGTTTTTCCACGTTTTTACTCTACCTATAAGGAATTGAAACTGCGTATGAAGCGCTCAACGTCAGAATGTAGTGTTTTGTTTTTACTCTACCTATAAGGAATTGAAACTCGCACAGGATGCAATCGTTAATTTACATCCTATACCGTTTTTACTCTACCTATAAGGAATTGAAACTCGACTTCTTCAATTTCTTCAGGAGGGGTCATTCTTAGTTTTTACTCTACCTATAAGGAATTGAAACGTTGCATGGCTTTGTATAACTTCACTCTAGCCAAAGCGTTTTTACTCTACCTATAAGGAATTGAAACTAAAAAAATCTTCCTGGACTGTAAATGCAAATCTGGTTTTTACTCTACCTATAAGGAATTGAAACGAATTATCTAATATGGAACACCATATATTAAAACTCCGTTTTTACTCTACCTATAAGGAATTGAAACTAAAATTACTGCTATAACAAACAAAAAACATTCTACCAGTTTTTACTCTACCTATAAGGAATTGAAACTCAAGAAAGGCTCGTTCGGTATCTGCCCAGTCGTCCCGTTTTTACTCTACCTATAAGGAATTGAAACAGGTCTGACGAAGAGAGAATAAATTGTAAGTCTTATTGTTTTTACTCTACCTATAAGGAATTGAAACTTGGGGGCTGTGTCAAGATCCCCCTGGCCGAGGGAATAGTTTTTACTCTACCTATAAGGAATTGAAACACTCCATTTATATGGAATTTAAAGAATAAAATCGAATGGTTTTTACTCTACCTATAAGGAATTGAAACTCATCATCCTCGGCATTTAATCCGAATAAATTTTGCAGTTTTTACTCTACCTATAAGGAATTGAAACATGGGCTCTCCTTCGTGGGAAAAATATTCTATCTTCGTTTTTACTCTACCTATAAGGAATTGAAACTGAGGCATTCTGTGCGCTTAAGGAAGACCTAAAAAGGTTTTTACTCTACCTATAAGGAATTGAAACGCATCTATGATTCCAAAGGGAAAAATCCCAGGTTGGGTTTTTACTCTACCTATAAGGAATTGAAACATATTCCAAAGGAGGGAAAATAATGGGTAAAAGTGAAGTTTTTACTCTACCTATAAGGAATTGAAACCGCTTATCGCAAGGACAAATTTCCTGTTCTGAATTATGTTTTTACTCTACCTATAAGGAATTGAAACGACGGCTTTAAGTCGGGAGTTTATTTTTTTTGCGACTGTTTTTACTCTACCTATAAGGAATTGCAACTATCAGGATTAATTTCTGCTATAGATTTTATATTTGTGTTTTTACTCTACCTATTATTATTTTCTAGATATAATTATGAAACACCTGAAACTGTATCCATTTATTGGATGCAGAATAGATAATAGGAGTGTATCTCTTCGCAAATGAAGAATATAATTAGATTGTATTGACAATGGGTAAATGTGTGTTACTGTCAAGTAGACATAAAAATTACATAGGTTGCTATTTATGGCAAAAAAGTAAAATTAATCCTTGTAGTATTGGGAGATATTTTTATGGATTTAGATTTCACGGATCTTGTTTTGTTAATTGGCACAAATCCGTTACCTAATTATGTTGTTGCAAAGTATTTTATTATAAATAATTCTAACTTAGAGAACATTTGGATGGTCTGTTCGGAAAGGGTGCTCAACCAAAAGTCGACAAAAGAATATGCTGAAGTCCTCAAGGAACTCTTAGAGGATAGTAAACACGAATTTCCGGAGCTGATAATTGTAAGTGATGTGGATTCTAAAAGCTCTATTGAATTAGGATTGGAAAAAATTAGGAATGCAAATAATGGTGTTCATCTTTTTTTTACCTGCGGAACAAAAGCTATGAGGGTATATGCATATTCGTATCTAAAGCTAAATGTAAAAAGTTCTTTTTCTGCATCTTACCTTTCTGCTCGTGATTTTAAAATAAAATTTAATGATGGGTCCGCATCCGATAATCTCAGGAACGAAATTAAGATTACATTTGATGAACTGCTTAAGCTTCACTTGTTTGAAAAAGAACAAGAAGAAGCCGATAAGCATATGTGCTTTAATGATGTTGTCAATGAGTTTCAGAAACTTATCCAGGAAGACATAATATCTAATTTTTATCTAAAAGATGGTTGTTTTCAAAGAGATATTGTTAAATTAAAGGATAAGGAATTAGAAAAAGTATTTAAAATATTGCGAGATTGCAAGCTTCTTGCGCAGAATAAGGATATTGATAAAGGGTTCATTCTAGGCAAGCTTGACAACTTAAAAGGTGAAAAAGAAAAAGATAATTTTAAAAAAAGAATAGAAATTTTACGTAAAATCTTAAGATGTGAACCTAATGATGAATTTCTTCGTATTATCAAAGCCTTTCCGAAGGAATATAGGTTATATACGAACGGAGGGTTTAATATGCGCATAGACAAGAAAGATTGTATTATGGCTGTTAAATATATGGATGGCCTTTGGTTTGAGACATATGTTGCGAATCTGATTAAAAGCAAATTAGGAGACAAATTTGATAGCATGCTCTTAAATCAGAAGCCCTATAAAAAAACGGATATCATAGCAAAAAATAACTTTGAGATCGACATAGTTTTGATGAAAGGTTACCAGCTTATAGGTATCAGTTGTACTACTGACGGTAAAAAACATCTATGCAAATCCAAAGGGTTCGAGATTATTTTAAGAACAAAACAGATCGGCGGAGAAGAGGCAAAGGCTATTTTAATAACGCGCGCAGACAATGGAACCGTGAAGAGACTTCAATCCGAACTTGTATTAAGTACGGGAACAATAAAAGAAAATATTCTTGTTCTAGGCGAAGATGATTGGAAAGAGGATAGACTGGTAAAAAAAATAAAAGATTTTATTGACTAATTGATTAGTGGAGGCAGATGTGGCAAAAACGGCAGTTTTTATTGAACTTATGGCAATACAAAGATATATATTTGCATCAAACAAGCTTAAGGAAAATATTGGAGCATCGCATATAATTAAATGCATTTTTGATAAGTTGCAGGATGAATCAGATTGTAGCTACGTTGGCGGGGGAAACGCGCTTATATATTTTGATTCACAGGAGAAAGCAAGAAGTAAAATGAGAGATTGGAGCCGTGAGCTGTTACGGATAGCCCCGGGTATCATGCCTGTCATCGTGGTAGAGGATAATTTTAATGGTAAGGCCTACCGTGCATCTCGCAAAAAGCTTATAAAAAGGGCGAAAATGCAAGAAAGTAAGTTTGTGCCGCAGACAGAGCTTAGCTCATTTGGAATAACGGCGGATTGTTCAAGGAGCGGACTATCTGCTGAAATATTGGAGGATAATTCACCCAAAAGTGACAACAGCTATATTTCATCAGTAAGTTATACAAAGATTGCGGCTTCAAAAGAATCTAATGCTCAGCTTCAAGAAGAGTTCGGCAACAATATAGGTTGTTATCGATTTACCGATAATATAGATGAATTAGGCGGTTCAAAAGAAGAAAACAGTCATATTGCAGTCGTTCATATGGACGGCAATGATCTCGGAGAGAAGTTTAACGAAAAAGAAGCCGAGAAGGATGTAAAAGAATTTTCAGAAGAATTAAAAAAAGCGGTAAGGGAATCTTTTAGGCTAATATTAAGCAGGTTAACTGATAAATTACCTGCATTGGAAAAAGAAGAAGCAATTTCAATTACGGGTAAAAATCTGCCTATACGTCCGATACTTATAGGAGGGGATGATATTACATTTGTCTGCGATGCAAGGTTAGGCCTGTATCTTACAATGGAATTCATAGATGCTTTTGAAAATCAGGAAATCTGCAAGAAAAACAAGTTAACCGTATGCGCCGGCATTGCCATTGTAAAAACCAAATATCCTTTTTATAGGGCATATGAAAGGGCAGAGGCGCTGTGTAGCAATGCCAAGAGAGTACGAAAAGCTGATAAAAAATATTCAAATGATTCACTGATAGATTTTCATATTTCATTTGGCGGATTGGGCGGAAGTTTGAAAGAAATCAGAGATGCAAACTATAAAAGCGCTGACGGTAAAACGCTTTACATGAGGCCATATTCAATTAAAAAAATGCGTCGTTTATTAAAGTGTATCGATGAAATGGTTTACTCGGACGAGACAAGATTGCCTCAATCAAAAATAAATAGCCTGAGAGATGTCTTATATAAAGGAGAAATACCGACGATAGAATTTATCAGAGAATTAGGTTACAGAGGTAAAAAAATACCTTCATTTAGTTGCTCTCAAGAATACTATCAGAGTAAGGGATTTCTCGATAGCGAGACTCCCTATATTGATATTATCGAACTAATATATTTTTATCCTGAAATACTTTTATAAGGAGATTACCTGTGGATAGTTATCAGATAACAATAGATCTTAAATCAGATGTGCTTATCGGGATAGGGGAAGGATATGGTGCGATTGTGGATTGCGACGTCGTTCTTGACGATGTCGGGTTGCCCTATATTCCATCAAAACGAATAAAGGGTATTATGCGTGAATCGGCTGAAGAACTTAATGAAATGCTTAAGGTTTATAAAAAACGGATTGATATTGATGAGATATTTGGGGCTAAAGGGGCAAAAGAGGGGATGCTTCATCTTGCCAACTTCTATATGAAAGAATATGAGAATTCTAGATTATGGCTCAAATATTTAATAAACAATGAGCAATATATCGTAAATAAACAAAATATTACCGAACAGCTGACGGCATTAAGATATTCAACCGCTATTGATGGCGAAAAAGGATTTGCAAAAAAACATTCCTTGCGAACGGAGCGGGTGATTGCTAAGAGTAACAATGGTGATGTTTTTATAGCAGAAGTAGAATGTCCCGAAGCTTATGAAATCGAACTTGCCCTGATATGCCAGAATATACGCAGAATTGGCACTAAGCGCACAAGGGGTTTAGGAAAGGTGGATGTTCTTTTAATAAAGAACAAGCAGAATTTTAATGGTAGAGCCATAAAGAAACTTGAAGATGGGGGTGATTTGTGAAAATAGCGTTCCAATATAAAATAAAAACCGTAAATCCGGTCATTATCAGCTCTAGAAGGGGCGATGCCAATATGGTTAATACAAAATCTTATATTACCGGCAATACTATATTGGGTGTATTTGCATCTCTATATATTAAAAACGAAGGATTGAAAGATGCTCATAAAGATGAGGAATTTTACAATTGGTTTTTAAAAGGTGATTTAATATTCACAAATGCCTACATCGTAGATTACGAAGATGGTGTGTATTTCCCAAATCCTCATTCAATAAGAGAAGAAAAGTATGCCGACGGTTCCGCATGCGATCTTATGTTCAAGGATGATGATCTTAATAAACCTATGAAATCGGTAGAAGCATTCATTCGTATGGAAGATTTTACCGTTTATGATAAATCGGTCGGAACATCCATATCATTTCACTATCTTCAAGAGGATAAAGCGGATAATAAAATATTCAACTATGAATCAATTAATGCGGGTCAGATTTTTGAAGGTAATATAATCGGTAGTAAAGCTCAGATTGATTCATTCAAAGAATATTTTTCTTCAAAATTAATATCGCATATAGGCTTATCAAAGAATTCTCAGTATGGAAAATCTGAGATTAAATTGGTAACCGAAGATATATATAATTATAAACAAGAGATAAAGACGCCTGTGGAATCAGATGATGAAAAAAGCGTAATGACACTTTTATCTGATGCAATTATATATAACGACAATGGATTTCCTACTTCTGACGTAGAAGATCTTGAGAAATTGCTTGGCGTAAAGTTTGAGAGTGCGTTCATTAAAAAAGGCAGAGTTGAACAGTTTGTCGGGGTATGGAAACTTAAAAACCAGAGTGAAACTGTTTTTACAGCCGGAAGTTGTTTTAAGTTCAACGGACGGTTACCGGATGATTATATAGAAATGCAGATAAATGGCATAGGCGAAAAAACAAACGAGGGGTTTGGAAGGGTTGTTTTTGGATGGCAAGATGAAATGGTTAAATACTCTAAGGAAGCAGAGATGGAAACCCATAATAGGCCGGAAGGTGACCCGCCGGATCTTGTAAAGAGGATCATGGAGGGTGTTAGAAAGGATGAGCTTGAAAATAAGGTGATTTCAAAAGCAATGGGTGATGCACATTCATTCAATAATAATATCCCCACAAGATCATTATGCGGAAAGTTACAATACCTCGTGGGTGATGCAGATGATTTTAAAGATAATTTTGTGAAAGTTATGGAAAATGAGCATGCAAGAGCTCAATTATACAGATGTAGGAACGATAATAAAAGACTATCGGAACATCTTGAAAGCGATGAGTTGATTGATATAAATAACTTACTGGGCGTAGATTATTTTGGCAGTAATTTGAAAGGTGACGCCAATTTAAAAAAAGAGATGCGCAGACTATACCTTAAAACATTCCTTAATTTTATGAGAAAAGATGATAGGAGATAATATGAGTCGTAAATATAAACTAGATAGATATAAGGTTGTATTTAGCGGAATAATAAGCAATAGATCGCCGCTTCTTATCGGCGGAGGAGGAGATGAATATACCAACAGTGATATTTTGAAAGATAAAGACGACAAACCTTTTATTCCAGGAACATCTATTGCAGGGATCTTGCGGCATCATTTATGCGAACATTATCATGAATTTAGAAATAATGACGCAGATAATAGAGAATCCGACCTGCTCAAAGACTATTTTGGTTATGCAGATTCAGATAAAGGAAATGTTAGCAAGATTATATTTGATGATTTAACGTTGGTAGATGGCGCTGATATACGGATTAGGGATGGAATTCGTATCGATAGCAAGATCGGAATCGCTGCCAATCGGGGAAAATTTGATTTTGAAATCATAGAGCCTGGGGCCAAATTCAGGTTCGGCATTGAAATTGGAGGAGATAACAAGGCCGAACTCTTAAAACTTATCGCTACAATCAGAAGGGATATTAAAGAAGAAAGGATAGCGATTGGAGCAAAGATAAATCTTGGATTAGGTAGGATTGAGCTAAAAGACAACGGGATCAGTGTTTATGATCTAGAAGATAAACGCGACATACTTAGATGGATTAAAAAAGATGATAATCTTCTTAATTACGATCACCAGGAGTTATACGAATATCAATCTAACCGTTTTAGAATGGAGTTCTATTTTCTTATCAAAGATTCCCTCATTGTAAGGCATTATTCAAATAATCCTTCTGAGCCCGATTCTGCTCATATAAAATCTGCAGGAAAAGATATTATCCCCGGAACATCCGTAAAAGGTACGATACGAGCGAGGGCTGAAAGGATCTTGAATACATTGAACATACAAAATAGTTTTGAACTCTTTGATTTTATTTTTGGAAACTCTTCTGAAAATGATAAACATGATAAGAAAAAATATGACGGTTCTATCCCGAGTAGGATAAAAGTAGATGAGGTTGTTATTAAGCAAAATATTAAAAGCAGTGTCCAGCAGCGGATTAAAATAGATAGGTTCACGGGCGCAACGATAAACGGAGCTCTTTTTGGCAGTATGCCGATATTTGCCAAAGATAACAAAATAGCCAATAAACTGGTAGTAGAATTGAAAGATCCGGATAACGCAGAGATCGGCCTGCTACTTTTGATATTAAAGGATCTATGGACGGAAGATTTAGCAATCGGGGGAGAGAAAAATATAGGACGGGGCGTACTTATTGGCAGGAAGGCCGTAATTTCATATAAAGAATTAAATATTACAATATGCGATATTAATTCAGTCAAGGCTGAAGACAAAGCCAAACTTCAAGAATATGTTGAGGCTTTAAATAATTCTGGTTTTCAGGATCATATTAAAAATCTGAAAAGCATATATTATACCAAGCATAATACGGAGGCTGCAAATGGTTGATATATTTAACGGAATAACGGCAGATAAAATAAAGAGTTGTGCAAAGACATGTTTGATTTTCGATGATCTTGATGAAGTTAAAAACTACATAGAAACAAAATCCTACGTAGTCGCATATCTTTATAACGAGGTATTGTTCGGGCGATACGATAATGGTTTTAGCTTTCCTGAAAACCGAAAGATTGAGAGCAGATTTGTCAAGCGATTACGCATATTCAATGCAGACGAGGAATTGCATATATGGAGATCGAAAGGAATACTGAAGGGTAGACATAGGATCGATAATAAAGGCATCGGCACTGATATCATTGAGGCAGACCAAGTTCTTTTTGGAACTAAGGCCGAAACCTGTGACGGATATACTATACTTACTGAACAAAGAGGAACAAAAATATTAATTCCGGGAGATTGGAAAGCAGATGCGAAAAAGATAAGGACGGCAATCAGAACAAGACATTATATAGATTATAAATATGGCTATCAAGCTACATATGTTGATGCGAGATTTGTGAAATTTATTCAACTGCCGAAAGGGAGGGGAAAATGATAGAAAAGGCATTTTTAACAATAAGATACTCTAATAAAAAGAAACTTATCGCGGAAATACAGATTAATGATAGGTGTCCGATGGCAATACAAGAATATTTTCTTGTTGATGCGGATATGGATAAAAAAAAATGCGAAGTAGAACGAATTGACGGTAAACCCGTAAAAATCATCGTTGAAGGGAAGGCATTGAAATCAAAGCAAAGAGATAAACCTAGTAACAATATTGATACAAAAAAATCTCGGACTCATACCGCTCCGGCAACCGCTCCATACAACTTTGTTCCGTTAAATAAAGAGATAATTACGCAGGATAGACCCGGTTCGTTCAATATATATCATGGAAATACCGGATATATTGATCTTGAAATTGAGGCTAGGACGCCAATATACATCGGGGGTTTTAGAGAGGAGAACGGAAAGAGCAGCGACTATGATTTTTATAAGCAGGCGGGTAAATACTGCATTCCCGGCAGTTCTATTCGCGGAATGATCAGGGCAATGGTTGAGATGACAAGCTGGAGCAAGTTTTCAATCTTCAATGATGATTATCTCTACTACCGCTCATTTGCAGATAATGACACTTCTATCAGAGATGAATATAAAAAACATATGATCTCTGCCGGCAGTAAGGGCAATGCTGAATATAGAATGAGTTCAGGGCTGTTGCTCAAGGAAGGGTTGCACTATTCCATTATTCCATCCATAAAGACATTCAAAAGAATAAAAAAGTCTGACGTGAAAGATAACAAAAAAAAGGCGGATAAATATAGACTTAATGGATTATATGCTTGTGAATATAAAGAATCCCATTGTTATCTCGTCGTTTCAGGGTCTATGCCCGGGAAAAAGCATGATTGGTTGGTTTATCTCGATCCTAATGATCCTAAGGCTAGAGAAAATACCATACATATTATGGATATAGACATAGAAAGCTACCAAAATGATAACAATAGAAACTCCGTTAATCTCATTGAAGAAATTAAAAAAAACGGCGATATTGTTCCGTGTTTTTACGTTGAATGGCAGGATGAGGATAGCAATAAGCGTATCTCTTTCGGACACACTCCACTATTCCGGCTTTCTTATACAAAAAGTATCGCAGATCATATTACGAGTGAAAAAGATAGATTTGACATTGCCGAATCTATCTTCGGAAACGAAAATGATTTTATGACCCGTCTGTTTTTTGAATGCGCTTTTTTGCGTAATAATGATTATGACAAGGTTTATACTAAAGAAAAGACTCCGCAAACACTTTCAGGACCAAAACCAACGTCTTTTCAACTGTATCTCGAACAAAAAACAGGAGCAAGGCTAATGCACTATAATGACGTTGTTAATATCCGCGGAAATAAACTGTATTGGCATAAGATAACATCAGAAAGTACTTGGAAAGATGACTTTAAGCTAAACATGGATATCAAGATGAAGCCCATCAAGGAAGGAGCAAAATTTCAAGGCAGGATAAGATTTGAGAATTTGAGCGCCATTGAATTGGGAGCATTACTTTTTGCCGTTGATCTGCCAAAAGATTTGGCGCATAAAATCGGAATGGCAAAGCCTCTGGGCTTAGGATCCGTAAGAATTAATTCAAAGCTTTTTCTTTCTAACAGAGAAAACAGATATAAAAATCTTTTTGCCGAGTGGGACGGTATAATGGATAAAAGTGAAGAAATAAAGCAATTTAAGCAGATATTTGAAGAGTATATTGTATGCAATATTGACGAGCCCGTTAATAATTTATGGGAAACAAATCGGCTTAAAGAATTGGAAAAAATGCTTAACTTTGAGCATAAACCGAAAGCCGAAAAGATTAAATATATGACGTTTGGAACAGAAGGTTTTATAGAAAGAAGGATATTACCCCGTCCAACGGATGTGTAATAAAGCCTAAAATCCTAATCGAACCGTCTGACACGGACACGAAAGGATAACGCAGAGACCGAAGAATTATAATAAATCATTCTTCGGTCTCTGCGTTATCGGATTAAATGCTCACTTATATTGTAATCGTTACGCAGAAATACCCAATGCGCCAGCCACACCCTTTCCATAAGCAGGGTCCGCCTTCATGCAATTGCCGATATGCCGCCGTTTAATCTGTTCGGGCGCGTCGCCCATGGCACGGGCCGTATTTGCAAAGAGTACCTCATGCTGTTCTGGTGTCATTAGCCGAAACAGCAAACCAGGCTGAGTGTAGTAATCGTCGTCATCACGATGATTCCAATGATCGGCAGCCCCATTCAGGCTAAGAGGTGGTTCCGCGAACTTCGCCTGCTGTTCCCACTCACCGTAACTATTAGGCTCATAGGCGATAGTACTACCATGGTTGCCATCAACCCTCATTGCGCCGTCACGGTGGTAGCTATGAGCAGGGCAGCGTGATGCATTAACCGGAATCATGTGGTGATTTACGCCAAGTCGATAACGCTGGGCATCGCCATATGAGAATAAACGGCCTTGTAGCATTTTATCAGGTGAAAAGCTAATGCCGGGTACGACGTTAGCCGGGTTAAAGGCAGACTGTTCAACCTCGGCAAAATAATTTTCAGGATTGCGGTTCAGTTCCATGATACCAACCTCAATCAGAGGATAGTCCTTATGGAACCATACTTTTGTGAGATCGAACGGATTATACGGACAATCGGCGGCTTCTTTCTCCGACATTACCTGAATGAATAATTTCCATCTTGGAAAGCCCTTGTTTTCTATACTTTCATATAGGTCACGTTGCTGACTTTCTCGAGACTTTCCGATAACAGCCTCAGCCTCAGCATCCGTAAGGTTCTTGATGCCTTGCTGGCAGACAAAATGGAATTTAACCCAATGTCGTTCATTTTTAGCATTTATAAGGCTAAAGGTATGGCTACCGAAACCGTGCATATGACGATATGAGTAGGGGATACCGCGATCGCTCATGGTTATCGTGACCTGATGTAATGCTTCTGGCAATGATGTCCAAAAATCCCAATTGTTAACAGCGCTACGCATATTTGTCCTGGGGTCTCGCTTTACAGCGTGATTTAGATCTGGAAATTTGAGTGGATCACGCAGAAAAAACACAGGAGTGTTGTTTCCTACTATGTCCCAGTTACCCTCTTCAGTGTAAAACTTAACTGCAAATCCGCGAATATCTCGCTCTGCATCAGCCGCGCCGCGTTCGCCGGCAACATTTGAGAAACGCGTAAAAAGTTCCGTTTTCTTGCCAATAGCAGAAAAAATATTTGCCTTAGTATAATGAGTGATGTCATGGGTTACAGTAAAGGTTCCATATGCCCCAGATCCCTTCGCATGCATGCGCCTTTCGGGTATGACCTCACGGTCGAAGTGGGCAAGTTTTTCCAGAAACCAAATATCTTGCAGAAGCTGCGGTCCTCTGGGTCCTGCAGTTAGCACATTTTGATTGTCAGGCACTGGCACTCCGGCATTAGTGGTTAATTTCTTTTTTTCGTTTTCCATAGTTTCTCCTTATGTTTAAAGTTTCGATCCGTATGTTAATGCTATAGAAAATACCGCTTTCCTTTGTCTTCTACTACAAAGGTACGCATATTTAAAATAACGACGCATAAGTTCAGTGATTAAGCGACAATATTCTCTGGAGAGAGACTTAACAATATTTTTTTATAATGCAGTATATTTTAATTAAAGTCATACTTTAATATATTGTAATTAACTCGCTTATTATGCATAAAACTTATGGTTATTATATAAATAATACACACTCATATTATACCACAATATTGTTAGAATAAAAGGAAATCAGTAGTAAATATACACTTCTTATCATCGTCTTAAATCATGAAAATAAGAAAAAAATGAAGAGTAAAAATAGATCATTAATGATGAAACAAAACTTTAAAAATAGGCAAATAAAGGCTATGAAGAAGCGTTAATATGAAAAAAATGCATTGTAAACAAAAGATAATATGATATATGTATTACTTGATTATTTTTATATATAATGCTATATTCTGCAATACGGTATTAATACGAAGTACCCTTGCCAGTGGGCGGGTGTGCTTCGCGCATATCGGCAATTTTCTGTATGAGATATTAACTTTTAAAACTTGTTAGCCATGTCTAAAAAAAAGAATAAATCTCTTAAACTCAAAATAATTTCAAGGATAATAATACTTCTTGTAATCTTATTTGTTACCATAGGCATAATTTTCTCCCTAAGTTTCAGGCAAGAGTCTATAAACGAAGCTAAAATTCGTTCTAAAACCGTTGCTAAGGTCGTGCGAGACAGCCTCACTTCGCTTATGGTAATGGACGTTATACAAAAAAGAGAGATATTTATTCAAAGGCTTAAAAAAACCGTAAAACAAGTAGATATACAAAAAATATCAATTATAAGAGGCGCCCCTGTCGATGCACAGTTCGGCCCCGGATTTAAGAATGAAAGAGCTGTCACTGCAAATGAAAGATATGTGCTTGCGACTGGGAAAAACATAGAAAAATTGCGCGAAACATTGAATTCTGTGCAATATAGCGTAGTAATTCCGTATAAAGCTACTAGTACTGGTGTAGTTGATTGCCTTAGATGCCACAAGGTGAAGTCCGGCTCTGTTTTAGGCGCCATAAGCCTGACAATGAATCTATCCTCAGTAAGAGATGCAACGTTCAGGACAATTGTGCAGATTTCTATTACATTTTTTGTATTCTTAGCCATACTGGTATTTCTATTTTTTAGATTTTTAAGCCCGTATATTTCTTTGTTTCAAAAAATAGAGATAGGTCTGGAAAATCTCAAAGAAGGAGAGATAGATGGAGTATTAATAGATGAAACATCTCTCCCTGATGATGAAGCCGGCAAAGTTGCGCATACGCTTAATGAAACATCTAAAAGCTTGAGAAACATATTGTCGGATATTAATTCTAAGGTTTCTACATTAATTGGTTATACAGTATTAAAAACAGATAATTATCTTAAGGATACGATTAAAATAATCAATGAGCTGGTAAGAATTTACAATTTTAAAAGAGTGATAGAAAAAGATAGAACAAAAAAGGAAATCATTCGAAGAATAGAGTCTATAATCTGTGATTACATGTGTTTTGATAATTACACCATATATGAAGTTAGTGATAACAACAAAATGACTCTTCTTACTATTGGTTCAAAAATTAACCTAGGGAAGGATGATATGTGGTGTAACAGTTCTATTTTGGAAGATGCTGATGCATGCAGAGCTAAAAGAACTGGAGGAGATGTAGATTCTGCAAACTTCTCTTGTATATGTCCCAATTTTAAATTTAAAGTTGCAGGAGAAAATAAAAATGGGTCGGATGATGCCTGCAGTGAGCAATATAATTATTACTGTATACCTGTATACATAGGCGGTAAGGTTGGAGCAGTTTTACAGTTAATATTTGATGACGATGTGGTTGATTTTGTTCACTGGATGATACCTTATGTCAAGGGCTATCTGGCGGAAGCATCGCCGGTTATCGAATCCAGAAGATTAATGGATCTCTTAAAGGATCAGTCCATAATAGATCAGCTTACTAGTTTATATAACAGAAGATATCTTGATGAATCTTACGAAAGTATTGTCGCGGGCATAAAACGCCGCGGAACCAAGCTAGGAATTTTAATGTTGGACATTGATCACTTCAAGGAAGTGAATGACAAATATGGTCATGATAATGGTGACGTTGTCCTAAGAAATGTTGCGACGCAGATTAAAAAAAGCATAAGAAGTTCTGATATTGCCGTTAGATTCGGTGGCGAGGAATTCATTGCCCTTTTGATAGATATTAAAGAAGGAGAAGGGCGTATTATTGCAGAAAAAATCAGGGAGGCAGTTGAATCTTCCCCGCTGGAAATTAATGGCGGAGTGATTGTTAAGAAAACCATAAGTATCGGAGTATGCGAATTTCCTGATGATTCCAATAAATTTTGGCAGGCGGTCAAGTATTCCGATGTTGCCCTATATGAAGCAAAGGAGAACGGCAGAAATAAGGTTGTGAGGTTTACTGAAGATATGTGGAAGGAAGAGGGATATTAAGGATATATTGTAAGTTTGCCGTACAATCATTATTTTTTTTTCTTTTTATTCCATGATAGCCAGAAAAAGATAATGACAAACAAAGCGACAAGTATCGTGATTAAGCCGTAATAACTAAAGCTTTGGGCCATTACCACGGAGATTAATTTAAAAAAACGGTCACCTAAAACATAACTTCCGTATCCCCAAAACATTATCCATAGAGCGGCTCCGACAGAATTATACAGAAGAAATCGTTTCCATTTCATGCCCATGCCTCCCGCAATTATTCCATTTAACTGCCTTGCTCCTTCAATAAAACGGGCGATTAGTACAAAACCTCCGCCATAACGATTAAAAAATACCGTAACCATAGCATATCTTTTAGGGGTTAATCCAAACTTACTTCCGTAACGCATAAGCAGTCGTTCAGCTCCAAAATAACCTATAACAAAACCTATGCTATCCCCGATAACTGCTCCACACCACGCCAATGATAGTGCTAAAATGATATTCAGTCCACCCTCTGCAGCGATTAAAGAAACGGTAATTAAAATAATCTCTCCGGGTGATGGTATGCCGAAATCCTCAAGCATTATCAAAAAGAATACGGCAAAATAACCGTAATTATGAATAAGAAGATAATGGGTTTTAATGAAATGTTGAATGGTTAAACTAAAAACCATAAAAAGGTCACCAGATGTTTGACTTTTAGGATTACCATGATACGCTATAAAAAGCATGTCGTGGTATGAGCTTGTTCATTTTACCATTTTTATTGCTTTAGTGCCTATAGAAAATATAAAAAACAGGAGAATGTTATGGATTACGATGAGAATGGTGTCAGCATAGTGCCTTTCGAATTTAAAAAAGAGATTTTTGAAGAGGCGAGGGCCGATTTTAGATATGAAGAGTATGTTAAAGGGTGTTTGAATTGTGGCGTATGTGCGGGTGGTTGTCCTCCGCACAGGTTTTTTGATTTTTCCCCTAGAATGGTTCTTCAAATGTTGAAGTCGAAGGATCCTGATTTAATTTGGACAATGATGGATGAATATATTTGGGCATGTTTTCAGTGTTTTACATGTGCTATGATTTGCCCGTTTTTAAATAGTCCCGGCGGAGTTATTGCTATATTAAGGGAGATATCGGTTCGCAGGGGTTTCGAGTCCGCAAAGAAGGTTTTAAAGCCTTATTCGAGAGTTCTTTTAAAACTTACGGCTTACGGTAATCAGCTTTCTTCTGATATGATTCAGCCAGATTTCTTTCCTGATTGGGGTCCGCACATAGGATATGCATCTGATGACCTTGCTATAAAAAGAAAGGCGATCCCCATGCCGACGCTACAAGTAACCAACCTTGCGTGGGACGTAGCGCCTGAAGCAATGAAGGAGCTATACGATATTTTCGACGAAGCTGGTGTATTTAAAATTATTGAGGTTGTTGACCCTTCTCTGTATGAGATTATCGAGGATATTGTCGATGATGTCAGAAACTCTTAATATTAATTTAATAATCAATACCAATATAAATGGGAGAGATGTATGGCTATAGAAATTACTAATAGGTTAGGTCTTGCCAATGTTAAGTCTGATTATGTCCATGTAGCCGGAAGAAAACTGAAAGATATTCACGAACGGCTTTTAGAGCTTGAAGCAAAGGGCGAGGTCAAGGTTATACACGTTAAGGATGAGAATAAACCGATTGAAGCAGAGACCTTACTAGGCTGGAAAAAAAAGATTCCCACCAATAAATTATGGCATCATAAATCTTGCGGACAATGTGGAAATATCCCCGGCTATCCGGTATCTATTCTTTGGTTTATGAATAAATTCGGACTTGAGTATATTGATGAGAGAAATCAGACATCATGTACCGCGTGGAATTATCATGGTTCAGGGACGTCTAATCCGGTTGGACTTGCTGCCGTAGCGGTGAGAAATTGGCATAGGTCGTATGAATTAGGCCTTTTTCCATTGTTTCATTGTGCTACAACATTTGGAGATTACAAAGAAATGAGAAATCTACTGATCGAGCACAAGGAGTTTAGGGATGAGGTCAGGAGGATAATGCATAAAATAGGCAGGGAGCTTGTTATTCCGGAATATATCGTGCACTATAGCGAATGGGTTCATGTTATGCGTTTTGAGATAGCCAAATTAAAAAAGTATGATTTAAGTAATATCATAGTAACGGTTCATCCCGCTTGCCATGCATATAAAATGATACCAGAGGATTGTATCTACGATAAAGATATTTATGCCGGAAAAAGAACGGCAGTTTCTACTGGTGTTGCACTTGCTCTTGGGGCGCAGGTTGCGGATTATTCAACTTGGTACGACTGTTGCGGGTTCGGGTTTAGGCATATTTTGACCGAGAGAGAGGCTTCAAGGTCGTTTGTAATGGATAGAAAAATAAGACCCATGGTAAGGGAAGCGCATTCTGATGTGTGTATAACGCAAGATACGGGTTGCACGACGACTTTAGATAAAAATCAGTGGATAGGCAAGGCCATGGGTTATACGGAGCAGGTTCCCGTGATGGCAGATGTAATGTTTGCTGCATTGGCTTGCGGGGCTGATGTTTTTAAAATCGTTCAACTTCAGTGGCATACGACAGATTGGAGGCCTTTGTGTGAAAAAATAGGGGTGGATTGGAAAAAATCAGAAGAAGAATATAATGCCTATTTAGAAGAACTTAGGGCAGGGGGAAAGACTGTTAATCTGTATGACTATCCAAAAGACCAAAATTAGATGAATATAGGAAGATACTCCAAATCGTATTCAAAGGGAATTTACACGCTAATCGGTAGATTAGGCGCATTATGCAATAATAAAACTAATTATAAATGTAATTCGGAGGATTCTATATGGCTGGGAATATTTTAGTGATCGGTGGCGGACCGGCTGGTTTAAATTCGGCAATCTTGCTTGCCGATCTTGGCGTAAATGTTAGCTTGGTGGAAAAAGATTCATTTTTGGGCGGAAACCCTAAGAAATTTAAATATAAATTTTTGTTTCCGGATATGCAACCGGCGGATAATGTTATCGGTGAATTAATCAAAAAGACCGAGACTAATGAAAATGTTAAGGTGTATTATTCTTCTGAGATTTTAGATTTTAAAGAAAATGGAAAAAAATTTAATGCTACAATAAAGTCATCTAGCGGAAATGAAACAAAAACTTTTGATTCTGTCATTGTTGCTACCGGCTTTGAGCATTTTGACCCCGCAAAGGATGCTAAGTATTCTTATCAGCTTTTTGATGATGTGATTGATATCAAGGACATGGAACGAATGATGGGGGAGGGAAATTTTAACAGACCGTCAAATGGGCAGCCGCCAAAGAATGTTGCATTTATATTGTGCGTTGGTTCTAGGGATAGGCATATCGGAAACCAGTATTGTTCAAGGGTATGTTGTACGGTTTCAGTCAAACAGGCCATTGAAGTAAGGGAACATTTTCCTGATTGTGAAGTATATATATTTTATATGGATATCAGAACTTATGGTTTTTTTGAGGATTTATATTGGAAAGCCATGGAGGAGTACGATGTTCAGATAGTCAAAGGCAGAGTGGCGGAGATTACCTCCGGACAGAATAACACTGTTGTTTGCAAGGGTGAAGATACACTATTAAGAGGGCCTTTCGAAATCCCGTTTGATCTTGTTGTTTTAGCATCAGGTATGGAAGGTGGTCCCCAGTCTTCTGAAATGGTTGATAAATTAGGACTGGAGCTTGATGAACACCGGTTTTTAAAACCGCAAAATGTTACACTGTCACCGTTTAAATCAAATAAAGAGGGCATATTCCTTGCGGGAGCCTGCACAGGACCAAAGGCTATCTCCGATTCGATTGTAGAAGGTAGTGCAGCCGCAATGGGTGCTTATACATATACTATGAAAAATAAATAATTTTTATGCCGTATATTCTAAAAAACAATAAAATAGACGAAAGATATGAGGGAAAGTTCTTTGAGATTGTGAGAGATAATTTGCCCGCAGACAAAATGGAGACGCTCAATGTCCTGTTAAGTCACAAAACAAAGATGATTAAGGATTTTTTGTCGGGTGTGCGTGGCGGAAGATTAAAAAAAGACGATTTTGACAAGATATTATCTTTTATATTTACCGCAAGAAGGCATAGGAATAAAATTATTAAAACCATAAGTCTTGATATCTTGAATAACGGATTTAATCATTTAGGTGATTCGAGAAAATCGGCAGAGATAAAAATAGGTAGGTTTTTGTCGGCGATTCCATATGAAAATGTTATGGCTAAAAGGGATATAGCCTTGGAGATTTTGCATTTTTGTGAACCGAAGAAAAATGTTTTATGGACATCGTGGGTTTACAGGCAAGATAATGGGACAGGGTGCTTGCCTTATATGGCTGATTTTTTAAAAAGAACATGGGAAGGAAACCCATATATCATGCCGTTCAGTATTAAAGAAATGAGGGATGAAATTAACTATCTTTATGAATTGTCAAATAAAAACGGCTTCGCGATAGATCCGCCGTATGGCGCCGATATTCTCTTAAGCTACATGTATTCGGATTATGTTTATAAAATGGTATACGCTGAGTCTAAGTCTTTATCTATCGGTGTGCCGGATGGATTTACATTAATGAAGAAACTGCTGGGGGTTGAAAAATTAGAGTTGCCCGAATTGAAAAAGGATTTAATGAATATGTCTTAAAAATAATTTTAAGGATTATCTAATTTTGGAGGGCATTATGGCTTTGGAAAAGCAGGGGAAAAGACCGGTTGCTGAAAAAGGGGAACATATAATAGCAAGACATTTAATCGAAGACGATTATATCAAGGAAGAGAAAAATTTAGTCATAGACGGAGTTGATGTTTCTGGCAGGTGGAATACGTTTATTTATACAAGGGTTGATTCTGAATTTGATAGATCGTTTTTTAATGAAATCAAAAAAACCGTTGTCGGTTCCAGGATTAATAGATGTTGGCAGTGCGGAATGTGTACCGCAAGTTGCACGGTGACTCCTTTATATAATAGATTTAACCCAAGAGCATTTATATATATGATGCAACTTGGTAACTTAAAAAAGTTAAAAAAATATGTGGATGTTGCATGGCGATGCGTCGGATGCTACAAATGTTCGCAGAGGTGCCCTAAACAAGTGAACCCTGCCGAAATGATGGAGGCTCTTGCACTTTTAATTAAAAAATATTTTCCCCAAGAGGTTAAAAGTAAATTGAAGTTTGATGAGGACGTGAAAAAAATTTATAAAGACATGATTTTGGGTAATGGAAGGTTAGATTTGGCTAAGCTCCATATTTCATCAATGCGCAAAATGGGGAGAGCTAAAGAATTGATAGGAAAGGTAGAAAGGGGTGCTATTTTGAAGATGCTTAAGGATGGAAGAGCTTTTTCAATATTAAAACTTGGCAAGCCGCACCATTGGGATAGACCGAGAAAGGCAATAGAGCGTTATCTAAGAAATACGGACACGATTGAAAAAGAGACATTATAACTGGTATCCCCTTTTTTTACGGGAGGGGTCTATAGAGGAGGATTATTTGTATGGATAAAATAAAGGAAAATCAGGTGGCATATTATCCCGGATGCGCTTTGCTGACGATCGACAGGGCTTATAATAATAGCTCAAAATTAGTGTCAAAAAAGATGGGCATAGAGCTTATTGAACTACCTGATTACAACTGCTGCGGAATCGGAGAGATGAAATCTAAGGGTGCAGTTTCCTTATATTTGCCGCTTAGGAATATGATGCTTGCAAAGTCTAGGCTTGGTTCAAAGGACTTGGTTATGGCATGTTCAGTGTGTCATCATGAGTTTAGCAGGGCAGTTGCGAGAGTTAGGGAAAATGAAAATGAGTTGGCAGACGTCAATGGTATTTTTAAGGATGCGGGCGAGAATGAAGAAGAGTTTATACCTGATGGAGAACCTAGGCATATCTTGGAATTTTTATACAATGAGAAGGGTGTGGATGAGGTGAGAAAAAATGTGGTTCAGTCTTTAAAAGGACTAAAATTAGCGCCGTATTACGGATGCCTCTATTCCAGGCCGTCAATGTATACTTTCACAGATAAAAAACCTAAAATAGACAATTCGGAAAGGCCGAGGTTTATGCATGATTTCTTGGAAGCTATGGGAGCTGAAACTGTTTTCTATGGCAATGAAGTGCAGTGTTGCGGCGGGAGGAATGTTGTCCAGGATGAGGAAACTTCTTTTACTTTATGCGCACAGACGCTTTCTAAGGCCAAAAAAGCCGGTGCCGATTTACTAGTTCTTATTTGTCCGAAGTGCGCAGGGGCATTGGATGTAAATCAGCCTGCCATAGTTAAAAAATTAGGCAAAGACGCAGAACTTCCGGTCGTATATTTAACGCAACTTATGGCATTAGCATTCGGGTTTTCTAAAAAGCAGGCGGAGTTTGGCGATATGTTTTCTAAGCCACTCAATGTGCTGGAAGAAAAAGGATTTTAATTGAAAAATACACAAGACTTAGAACTCTTTTGAGGAAAATTTATTAAATAGATATTTATCCTTGTATAAAAAGTTTTTTAGTAGGTAGAATTTGACTATCCTCACCGTAGCGTGATCATCTGTTATTGTAATCTTTTTTAGTAGTAAACAGCTACTGAAGTTTTTACATAATTCATTTTTTATATTTTTGCCGTATTTTGTATCTATCACGTAAAGGAAATTTCTGCCTTTTTTACTATTAAAGTTGTTCCAGAATGCATATTCGTTATCCCTGGTAAAGTAGTTAAACGAATATGTTTGCGGTTTACCCTTTACATAATATGCAAGTTCGCTTGCCACTTGAAATCTTCTTGCTGCTATTAGCAGATTGTCTTTTTTGTGACCTGCAAGTTCTTTGTTGACGTATCGTCCTAATTTTTTCCACCCAAGCACATTCCTCATAGGACTCTTGTCTAATCGCATTTTAATTATTGGGTGATAAGGCTCTAAAAATATAATTAATGAAAAAAGAAGCCCTACGGCAAAAGAAACCACATAGAAGCCGGTAACCATCTTCTTAAGCTTTTGCGACTTAAATCCGGAGTGCAATCTTAATACTAAAATGGATGTCAATAAAAAGGCCGGAAAATATAAAAATACCGGCCAATTAGGTTGAACCGTTGTTTTTGTACATTGATATATAAAGTAAAGAAATGGTAGTAAGGACGATATTGAAAGTACCAAATATGTATCGTTATTTTCTTTTAACCCGAGATATAACCCTGCAAAAATAGAGATTAATATAATGATAAATATGAACGGAGAAACTATGCCTGCTTGGGAAACCATGAGCAAGGAAAAGTTTGATAAAAACGTACTAAAATTAACAGAGTGACCCGACAAAGTCATAATATGTCTAAGTGATACAAAATCATTCATATAATTCCATATGATTACTGGTAAAAAAAGTACTATTGATATCAGAAAGGCTAAATATGGTTCTTTTCTAAGAAAATATTTACGATAATTTTTACTGAGGACAAGAAATAAAAGTACTATTGGATATATAAAACCTGCTGTATATTTGCTTAAAAGAGCGAGTCCAGTCGAAATTCCTATTAAATACCAATAAAAATCCTTTTTGGTTACTATGAGGTATATCAGGAATAATATTGTTAATGAGAAAAATAACATCTGCAGGTTTCCATACACAATTAGTATCGAACCTACGTTAAGTATGGGAATAGTATTTAATAATACTGCCCATAAGAGCGAGAACAGATTGTTTTTGGTAATCTTTCTTAAAGCAATAAATACATACAGGGATAAGATTAAGGAAATAATGGGTGCTGCAAGCCTCACAAAAAACTGTGAGTTCAATTTACCAAAAAATGTTGTCAAGGCTATCGTATAAGCAACCATGGGTGACATATCGTAGTAGGAAAGCGACAAATGTCTTGCCCATTGCCAATAGTAGACTTCTTCGGGAATTAAATCTACTCTTGTGATTAATACGAGTCTTATGACAAGAAGTACCAGAAGTATGGCTAAAAGAAAGATTGAGATAGTTTTATTTTTGTTCATAATTTTAATTAGAGTATTATACGATTTTTCTATCAAAAAGCAAAATAAAAAATACAATGCAATAAAAAAACTTGACAATAGAATAATTTATATTAAAATAGTTTGTAAGGATTAACAATTTAATGAAGTTGAGTATATTTAGTTATTTCCGGGCAGTGGATAATGGAAATACTGGAAGGGTAAACTTGTATGGCATTTAATCTTACTTTTGGTTCGAAAAGCAGTGTAGGGATAGACATAGGCTCTAATTCAATAAAGGTGTTGAAGCTCTCTAAATCTGGTCATAAATATCGCATAGATGACTTTGATGTGATAGGTTTACCAAGCGGAGCTGTTAGTAATGGGGTAATAGACGATGCCGCATCGGTTGCTTCCTACATAAAAAGTTCATTTTCCAGGCTCGGGATAAAGGAAAAAAATGTTGTTATTGCGGTTCCGTGTAAACATATCATCATAAAAACTATAGAAATGCCCAAGATGAAGGGAAGCGATCTTAGTTCTTCAATGTATTACGAGGCACAACAATATATCAGTTATGATATAAATGAGGTTTTTTACGATTATGTTGTTCTGGGAGAATCCAAGATCGATCCTAATAACAACATGATAATGATAATCGCCGGCAAAAAAGATATTATAAATAATCAGACAGGCTTCATTCGTGAGTGCGGGTTAAATCCGTTCATAGTGGATGTTGACTGCATAGCCGTTGAAAATATGTTTAACTTTAATTATCCGGAAGAATATGACGAGCTAGTAGCACTTGTGGGCGTAGGTGCATCAGAAACAAATGTTCATGTGATGCAAAACGGGTTAAATCTATTCAGGAGGGATATTCCTATAGGTGGGGTTAACATTACTGAAGAGATAGCGAAAAAATTTCAGATAGATTTTAATGAAGCCGAGAATATTAAAACGGGTGATGGTGATATTGACAAGAATGACGCTGATTTTCAAACAAACTACGCTATATACTTAAATATGATTATAACAAGGATAACATCAGAGATTCAAAGGACAATCGACTATTTTGCGGCCAATAACGATAAACAGTATCCTAGCAAGATTTATCTGACGGGTGGTTCTAGCAGCTTATCCGGTCTTGCGGACGGCATAGAGAAGAAGTTAAATATTTCTGTGGAGGATGTAAATCCATTTAGAGGTTTGCTTTTTAAGGATAAAAATATGTCTGTTGATAGTTTTCGCCGTTTATTTGGTACCGCCGTTGGTTTGGCATTAAGAGGGCTTGAATGACAATGATTAAGATCAACTTAAATAAAAAACAAAAAGGTGTAATAAGTAAGACTGAGAAGAAAAATATTGTTTTATATATTATCATTCCTATTATTATAGCGGGAGTTGCTATATTTCTTATGCAGTATTCTATTGAAACCAAGATTAGTAGCGTAAATGGCAATATTAAAATTTATAACAGTAGGATATCGGTATTACTTCCTAGGGTGCGTATGGTAAATGCGATTAAACGTCAGCAAAACCTTATTATGCAAAAAATTAGCGTGATAAATACATTAAAAAAAGAGCAGATTGGACCGATTGGGTATATCTACTATGTTACCGTAACTATTCCTAGGTTTGCATGGATTAATTCTTTAAAATCATCTAATGGAAATATAACCGTCAATGGTGTTGCATTAGACGGACAGGTTGTTTCGTTGTTTATGGATAATCTAAATAAGACAGGTTTTTTTCATAATGTAACCTTAATACAGACATCGGAAATCAAAAAACAAGACTTGAAACTTCAAAATTTCAGATTAACATTTCAAAATGAACGCGAGGTTACTAAAAAAAGGATAATGAAATCACATTAGCCTGAGCGCTGTGCGATTTCATTATAACGTTTACTTCAATTATGGATATTAAAAAACTTAAAATAGATTTTAAAAGTACGGTTGCTTTGGGTTTGATCATTAGTTTTGTTTTATTCATAGTAATAATGGCCGTTTATTACTATTTAATTTACTCGGGTTTAGCCCTAAAATTAAACCAAAAAGAGGGTACGCTTAGGGGTGTTCGGGCGAAGTACGCTTCTTATTTGATTCTGGTGAAATCATATCCGATGCTCGTAAAAAAGAGTAGTGCGCTCAACAAAGAATTTGCCTATCTCGTTAAGGAGCTCCCGTCGAAAAAGGATATCCCCGGACTTCTTATGAAGATCTCTAATTATGAAAAAGCACTTCATTTAAGCCTGGAAATGTTTAAACCTGGCAAGATAATACCCCAAGGTTTCTATGAAGCTGTTCCGTTTTCAATGCATATAAGTGGTGATTTTCATAATGTTTATAAGTTTTTTTATAAACTTGCAAGCATGAAAAGAATAGTTGATGTTCATGATGTTTCTATAACAAAAGACTCAAATACTCAAAGGGTGTCCGTTGGTTTTAGAGGGACAACGTTTTCTTTTATCGGGTCGCCTCCAAAAAAAATTAAAAAAAGTAGGGGGCGTCGTTGAAAATGAGAAGAATCGTTTTAGTGTTTAGTATTGTCCTATTCTTGTCTTCTTTGTCGGTAGGCGCTTCGGCAAAAGAAAATATAATAAAACATAAGGCGCGGGTTCAGCAGAGCTTGTTGACATATCCCAATTTCCTAAAAAGAAATCCGTTTCAAACGTTTTTATACACAAAAAAGCCTTCTGTTTCATTTAAAGTTGGAGAAATACCGCTATTTCGATATAGCTTATCGTCTCTAAAGATAGTCGGAATAATGGAAAGAGAGGGTAAATATTTTGCCATGATTCAGACGCCAGATAATAAATCTTACATAATTACGGTCGGCTCCATTATTGGAATTGATAGGGCAAGGGTTATATCTATCGGGGATAATTCAATAAAGTTGGTCGAAAATACTTATAATGCTTTAGGGCAAGCACGTTCTGTTAACGTTGTTATGAAAATTGTAGGGTAACTTTACACCTTGCATTATATGAGGAAATTACGATGAAAAAGTTAAGTTTAGAATCTATAGATAGAATGAGATTAGTCGGTGCCAGATTCGGTTTTAAATGGATTATTATAACTTTAATGCTTGTAGGCTTTATTATATTTCCTCAAATTAACTCATTTGCAAGTCCTAGTAGTAATTCTTCTGTGAAGAATCAGCAGACGGTTAAAAGGTTCTTCGTCGATCCCACGAATATGAAGGTTAGTTTTGATTTTCAAAATGCCAGTATTGTCGATGTAATAAGGATGATTGCACGTGTTTCCAATATGAATGTTTTAATAGGCTCCGATGTTAAGGGCGCTGTGACTATGAAAATGCACAATGTTCCGTTGAAGGATATATTGTCTGTTATCATGGAAGCATATGGGCTTGGAATGGTCAAGAAACATGGAATTTATTATATAAATGCATCAAGCACTATAGCGTCGGTTGTCTCAGCGGAAAGAAAGGCGAGAGCAATTTCGCAGCCGAAGATTACCAAAATCGTTCCGATAAATTATGTGAGCGTAAGTGGGCTTATGCCGAAGATTAAAACGGTTTTAAGCTCCCAAGGCACAGTAATGTTTGATAAATCTCTTCATGCCTTAATTATTTCAGATATCAAGGAAAATGTAGTGAAGGCGATAAATCTTATAAAGAGGCTTGATAAAAGAACGCCTGAGGTTATGATTATTGCCAGAATGGAAGAGGTCAGTAAGAACTATACAAATCAATTAGGTATCAACTGGGAAGGAGGTTATTCGGCGGCGGCTCATACCAACACTGTTAATACTCCGCCAAATTATTTGTCCGGTCAATTGTCAGGTTCACCGGCGGGACCGGGTTTAATTATTCCGACTGGCGCCGCGCCGTCTCTTGCTACCGCATCGCCTGGTACTTTTTCTATTGGAATAATTAATCAATATGCCAGTATAAGTGCGACGCTTGAGGCACTGGAAAATTTAGCTAAAGCGAAATCAATTGCATCTCCGAAGATTATTGTTCTCAATAATCAACCTGCTACAATAGAAAAAGGTCAAACTTTATATCTTCCTGGTGTTGCAGGTGTAGGGGCTACGGCTGCGCCGCAAGCTATCACCGCTCAAATTTCGCTTAAGATAACTCCTCATATCATGTCTAACGGCAATGTAAAGTTGGTTATAAATTCTTCCAACAACACGATAGCACCGCCCATTTATGGAGCGCAGGCAACGCTTGATACAGAGAGCATAAATTCTACCGTCATTATTAAAGACAGGCAGACAGTTGTTATTGGTGGTGTATATCAAACAAGTAAAACGGTTTCCAGTAATGGAATCCCGGTACTCATGAATATTCCGCTCTTGGGATGGCTTTTTAAATCCCAAAATGTGAATTATTCAAAGGATGAATTGTTAATATTTATCACTCCGAGGATCATAAAGTGATAGGATATTTTTAAATTTTCCGCTTGATTTTGTACTCCAATTGCATTACAATAACGTAGCGATTGGCAGGTTGTTTGATTGATTAAAAAGCTAAGCAAGTATTAATATTTATTATATAAACCCTAAAGGAAGCCCCTCTTGAGTTAGCGTTGCCTTCCGACGATGTTAAAAAGCGAACTGAAAATTAATGTAACTGTCGAAAAATATGAGACTTTTGCTTGCCCGCTTATGGTGTTCGATATCTAACGGTATAATATTATTATTGCATAGGGAACGCATAATAGAGTCTTTAAAAAATTGTATTAATCTTTAATGTTGAAAGATATTCAAAATTCAAAAGACAAAAGAGGTATAGCCATAAACAAGGTAGGGATAAAAAACCTTAATTACCCTATTTCCGTTCTGGATAAAAAAAAATCTCTCCAACATACTATAGCGAATGTCAATATGTATGTGGATCTTCCTCATTATTTTAAAGGCACTCATATGAGTCGCTTCCTTGAAGTTTTAAACGAGTACAGAGGGGAAATAAGCATTATTAAGTTTCCCGATATTCTAAGAAAAATTAAAAGAGTTTTAAATGCTAATTCTGCCTCTATTGAAATGGAATTTCCCTATTTTATTGAAAAGGCTGCTCCCATTAGTGGAAAAAGAAGTTTAATGGAGTATGTTTGTTATTATAACGGAACTATAAGGGCTAGAGATGCCAATATAGGTAAAGAGTTCAAAGGTAACGAAGATTACGACATAAACAAAAAAGAGGATCAAAGAGAAAATGAAGAGAGCGTTATTAAAATAGGTGTCAGGGTTCCTATTAATACACTCTGTCCTTGTTCTAAAGAGATATCGAAATATGGCGCTCATAATCAACGGGGGGTAGTTTCGGTATCACTTGAATTCTCCAAGCTTATATGGTTTGAGGATATAATAGCCGATGTTGAATCTTGCGCAAGCGCGCCAGTGTATTCGCTCTTAAAGAGAGCGGATGAAAGGTTTTTGACAGAACATGCTTATGAAAACCCAATGTTTGTCGAGGATGTGGCAAGATGCGTAGCCGGCATTCTAAAGAAGAACGAAAACATTAAGTGGTTCAGGGTAGAGGCGGAAAATTTTGAAAGCATACATAACCATAATGCTTATGCGATGATTGAAAAATAGTATCTTGACTTAATACTAAATTAACACCTTATTAGGAGAATATATGCTTAGATTTTTTACGGCAGGGGAATCTCACGGAAAAGAACTCATTGCTATAATGGATAATTTTCCGGCAGGGATTAAAATAGACGAGGATTTTATTAATGGAAAGTTAGCGTTAAGACAGTCTGGTTATGGCAGGGGGGCAAGACAAAAAATAGAAACAGACAGAATAGAATTTTTATCTGGGGTTAGGGGCGGTTATACGACCGGTTCACCTATTTCTTTTTTCATAAAAAATAAGGATTATGAAAATTGGCGGGAGAAGATGGATGTATATAAACCTGTCCCGAAAGAGAGTCAGCTTCATATCCCAAGACCTGGTCACGCGGATTTTGCCGGTTCTCTAAAATACGATCTTGACGACATAAGAAATGTTATTGAGCGTTCAAGTGCTAGGGAGACTGCCTCAAGGGTTGCCGTGGGTGCGATATGTCAGCTATTTTTGAAAAATTTCGGTATTGAGTTTGCTTCGGCGGTGCTCAGTATTGGTGGAATAAAAAAAGGGTTGAGATGTCATACGGATAATTTTTCATCAGACACTTGTTTGTCTAACAATGCAAATATTAATCTTTTTGACGATACCATAAGGCAAAATATTGAAAAATCTTCACTCCGCATGCCTTATCCTGAGTCCGAAGGAAGGATTAAGTCATTAATCGATGAGATGAAGAAAGCAGGAGACACGCTTGGTGGCATCTTTATAATTCAGGCCAAGGATGTTCCGATTGGCTTGGGTAGTTTTACCCAGTGGGACGAAAAATTAGATGGCCATATAGCAATGTCTCTAATGAGTATTCAAGCTATCAAGAGTGTTGGGATAGGTTTAGGGATTGAATCCGGTTATGCGGAGGGGTCTCGTTATCAAGATTCAATCTATTCAGATAAATCAGACAAAGAGGGCAAAAGATATTCAAGAAAAACGAATAATGCCGGTGGCATAGAAGGCGGAATGTCTAATGGGGAAATTATTAGCGTTAAATGTGCAATGAAACCTATTCCCACACTTATGAAGTCGTACCTAGATACTATAGATTTAGAAACAGGAAAGGCCGAGAAGGCGTTTCGTGAGCGTTCGGATGTTTGCGCCGTTCCTGCTGCTTCCATTGTCGGAGAAGCTGCATTGACGTTTTCTATTTGTGTTTTTTTTCTTAAGAAGTTTGGGGGGGATAACCTGAAAGATATCAAACAAAATTACGAAGGATATATGACGCGTGTTCACAGTAAATAATAATTAGAGGTGAAAAAAGTATATATAAATGAAAAATAATATAATACTGACAGGATTTATGGGGGCTGGTAAAACTGAAATAGGCAAGCTTCTATCGAAGAAACACGGTTTTAATTTTATAGATCTGGATTTTGTCTTAGAAAGTCATGAAGGCGTAACCATTAACGAAATATTTAAACAAAAAGGTGAGACCTATTTTAGAGAGTTAGAAAGCAATATTTTACAAACACTTGGAGAGAGTGAAGGGGTTTTTTTTGATTGCTTAAAAAAGTTCGTTGATGTAACCGAAAAATCGGATAACTTGATATTTAACGAGAAGGATAGGTTATGGGTGATTTCTACCGGTGGAGGTGCGCCTATTTATAATAACAACCTCGTGATACTAAAAAAAATGGGTTTTGTGATCTACCTCAAAACCAGCAACAAAACTATATATCAAAGGATAAAAGCGGAAAAAAATCGTCCGGTATTAGGAAAAGATGGTTTTAGTGAAAAAGATATTGAAGATAGGCTTTTTGAGCGTGAGAAATTTTATAAAAAAGCAGATATCATAATTTATACTGACGGTTTATCGTTACATGGTGTTGCCGAAGAAATAGGAATTTTTGTTAAGGGCTTGTTGAAAAATTAAAGTTTAATTTTAAAATGACGATGAATAAAAGAGACAAGGTACGTGTAGGGCGATTGTTTTTTTTGAGAATGATAGTTTATTAATGAAAACAAAGGGAGGTGATTGCTTAGGTTCGTAATACGCGTTCTTAGAGTCTTAATTTTTGAAATTCAACTTTCGGCACGGAAGCCGGAATAATTTTATCACGGAGGATAAAAAAATGTACAACGGTTTATTTATTAATTCCAACCAGTCTGCAGTTGTTGCAGAAAACAATCTTCAAAACACTAACAATGCTCTTGGCGAGTCATTAAATAGGCTCTCCAGCGGTTTAAAGATTACCGGCGCATGGGTTAATCCTGCAGGGTACGAGATAGCTCAGGGGTTAAATGCTACCGGCCTTGGTATTGCTCAGGCTTCATCGAATGCTAATAACGGTAATTCAATGATAAACATTGCCTCTGGCGCGTTATCAACTATACAAAGCATGCTTGGCACTATGCAGACTCTTGCTACCAATGCTGCTAACGGCACTAACAGCGCGGCCAACTTGAGTGCGTTGAATAGTGAGTTTTCGCAGCTTGCTTCAGAAATTACGCAGATAGCAGATTCTACTTCGTTCAACGGATTGCATCTTTTGAATGCATCCGCAGGCACAGTAGCCGCAACCCTGAGTGCTTTTACATTTCAGATTGGAACTAGTGCGAATACAACGCAGAGCCAGATTTCTGTTTCTATTGCTGGTGTTGCTGCAAATTTGATCGGCTTACAAAGTGGCGGTGCAGTTACCACATCTTTGCAATCTGTTAGCTTAACTGGTGGATCGGCACTAATTGCTCTTTCTACGGTGCAGGCTGCTGTTACCCAGGTTGCAGCTATTAGCGGACAACTAGGTTCTTATCAGAACAGGGTTACGCAGATCATGGCAAACCTTCAGACTGAAGGGACTAATACACAGGCAGCGTACAGCAATATAATGGATGTTAACTTTGCAAAGGAAATGTCTCATTTCACACTACTTTCTACGTTGGCTCAATCAGGTGAAGCTATGCTTTCACAGGCGTCTATGGTTCCGCAGGGACTTTTGACCCTTTTAAAGTAATATATGAATATGTAATTGAAGCGGGGATGGGGATAATTATTTCTATTCCCGCTGAGGTTGCGTAGATAAATAAGGGGAAAGTTACTATGAGTCAGCCGTCTTTGAATTTGGGCTTTTTGAGTTTACAAAAGATGGGCAACACGGGTAGGTTTGGTAATTTTAGGGGCTCGGTTAATGCTACTAAGGATAATAATGGCATTAAAATAATTAAGAATGATGATATCACCAAAGAACATGGAATGTCTCGGACTTCTGTGGATAAGATAACAAAAAGCGCTGCAAAAGAAGTAAAAGATTTAAAAAAGCAAATAAGAGCGGATATTAATCCTGCCCCAATGCTTTCCGTAGCTATGTTGTTTAAGTGGAATTATAAGGTAGGTGGCACGGTCTTAGATATAGTTGATTTTAAAACGGGAAAGGTTATCGCACAGGTTCCCCCGGAGCAGGTTTTAGAAATAATGCCTAATTATCACAAAGGTATGCTTTATAGTAAAAAGTTGTAAATTTGATAAGCTATATATAATTTTAGGAGTAGCATAAAATGTCAATATCTTCTGCGAGTAGTTCTTTAATTGCGGGTTCGTATCCAAATCAAGGACTGATAGTATTAGGTACAGGTCCGTCCTCTGGAATTAACTATGAGGCGATACTTGAGGCTCTGGACAAGAGTTTATCCATGCCTATAACTCTGATGCAGCAACAAGAGACCCCTTTAAATAATAGACTTTCTGCGTGGAATGCTATAAGCTCCGATATTACAAGTTTAGGTTCTGCCACGACGGCGCTGGGTCAGCCTTCGCTATTCACAACATATACCGCTACATCTAATAATACATCGGTTGCCACCGCGACGGCTTCATCTTCAGCTATTCCCGGAAACTACTCTTTTGCTGTTTCGCAACTTGCGCAATCGGCAGAGGTCGCTTCTCAAGGAATTGCGTCTACTTCGACTACAGTGGGAAATGGTACTGGTACTTTTGGTATTACAGTTAACGGCACGACGACCAATGTTGTGTTGGATTCTACCACGGGATACACGCTTCAGGATCTTGCGCAAACGGTAAATAATGCAAATGCTGGAGTAAGCGCTGCAATTATCAGCGATGGTAGTTCTAATAACCCATATAGGCTTGTCTTGACCAGTAGTACTACGGGAACAAATAGTGCTATTACTATCAATAATACTCTTTCGGGAGGAACAGCTAATCTTAATTTAAATACAACGGTGATGAACCCCACTTACTGGAATTCAGGCAATCCCGTTAATTCTACAGATACCATTCCAACAGCTACAGGGACTTACACTGGCACACTAAGCCAAACGTACACATTTACTGTTGGTGGTACCGGAACTCAAACAGTGGGGACGAATGCGATTTCTATAAACTGGTCAAGCGCTTCCGGTCTAAGCGGAAGTTTTACTATTCCATCATCAGAAACAGGCACGACTCCTTACTATATTGATGGTTCAACCGTCTCTAACTCGACAAACAATGGAATTGAGCTTTCCGTGACAAATGGACAGACTTTAACCGCGGGAGATTCTTTTTCTATGGATGTGTTTAATCCTACAATGCGTACAGCACAGAATGCAGTCATAGATTATGGAAATACTTATATCACAAGCCAGACTAATACGGTTACTGATGCTATTCCCGGTGTTACCTTGAATTTATTATCCGTTGGTTCGGCTTCCATAGCGGTGGGTATAGATACGCAGACTATAGATTCGTCGGTAAATAGTTTTGTAACCGCATACAATAAGCTTATAGGTGATGTATCATCTCAAGAAAAATATGATTCAAAAACAAAATCTGTTGGTCCATTAGGAAGCAATGCTTCGCTTAGGAGTCTCGCCGATTCTTTATATAGCCTTATGGGTAATGAAGCTCCGACATTGTCGGGGAGCAGTGGACTTGCAAGTACATACGGAATAACGTCCAATTCTGATGGATCTGGACAGCTTACGCTTGACGATTCTACTTTGAATAATGTGCTAAATACTAACCCTCAACAAGTACAGCAATTTTTCAGTGCATTGGTGAATGGTTCTTCAAGCGCAAACGGTGTTTCCGGACCGGGTGGTTTGTCTAATTTTTTAGACACTTATACTAATCCGGCAGATGGAATTGTTCAATTCGAGGAGTCACAAATTAATACGCAGCTTACTAATATGAATAGCCAGATATCGCTTCAGCAATCTTTGGTAAAGCGACAAATGGGGGTATACACGCAAGAATTTTCACAATTGGAATCGTATATAGGAAAGATGAAAAGTACTAGTTCATCGTTGGCTAATTCAATAAAACAGTTACCTACATGGTGATATTCTAAAAATAATTTTTTACGGAGGTTAGACTTGTTATGATAGGTGGAGCATCTCAATATGAAAGTGTCCAGGTTTCTACGGTAGATCAAGGAACTCTTATTATTATGGCTTATGAAGGGGCAATAAGCTTTATCGAAATAGCTCAAGAAAAGCTTGCCCAAGGTGATTATGCTGGAAAATCTATAAATATATCTAATGCTGTTGCTATAATTAATGAGCTTAATCTAAGGCTTGATATGAAAAAAGGCGGCGAAACGGCTAAAAATCTCAATAAACTTTACACCTTTCTATCATATCATTTAACCACGGCTAATTTAAAGAAAGATGCATATAAGTTGGACGAATCCGTTATTATACTCAAAAATCTTTTAAGCGGTTGGAGGGTTATAATAGAAAAAGAAAGAAAGAAAAACGTATCTGCGGAGACTTCTTTTGATGTTGACTCTAGAATTACGGCTTAGTTTGATTGATGGTTATCAAAAATATATTTGTTTTTCAAGTAAGAAGGATTGGGGATTTTTTTCAGTCTATTCCGTTGTTAAACAGCCTATATGAATTATGCGCTGAGTCCGGCGGAAGATTAGATGTACTAGTAGATGATAGTATATCCGGCATAAGGGATTTATTTAATAAAAATATAAATCTTATAACCTTTAGAGAATTAGTTTCCGGAGGTTGTGACGGTGATCCTTTTTTTTTACGCGATCTTGATCCCTCTGATTTTTTTGTTTTCCTGAACTACTTCAAATCTTATCTTGCCGCATTTTCAATGCAATATGATTTAGTGGTGAATCTTAATTATGATATTCGCACTAGTCTTTTGCTCGATTTTTTTGAGAGAGCCGAAAAAAAAGGTTTTATGTCTCTTAATAAATCATCCAAAACATCCACGGCTGTTTTACGAAAAGGTATTGCCAATTATTTTTTTAATTCCGTTAAAAATCGTAGCTTGAATACGATCAATATAGTGGATATTTTTTCATTAATGGGATTAAATATGCCGGCAAAATTAAAAGATAGTTACCATTTTTTAGATTCAAGGACAAATCAGGACATTGAAGATCATAAGATAGCTACCGGTATTAAATATATTAATAGAAATTACGATAAAATTAGAGTTTGCATTTCGACTGGAGCGTCATCCGAAAAAAGGATATGGAATATTAGTTCCTATGCTAAGCTTATTGAGCTTTTAATTGAAAATTTAGGTTGTGAGATTACCCTTGTTGGTGCAACAAATGATATAAACGTTACCGCAGAAATTAAAAATTATCTTCCCGCTAAAATTTCAAAACATCTAATAGATATAACAGGAAAAACATCTTTAAATGAATTTATTCATGCAATAAAGAATTTCGATCTTATAATCTCATCGGATACGGGTACGCTTCACATAGCTCAAATTTTTAATATTCCATCCGTTTCTATCTTTATTGGAAATGCCAATTTTTATGAAACAGGACCACATTTAAGAAAATCAATCGTTATATATTCAAAAGCTGATTGTTATCCCTGTATAGAAAAAGAGCCTTGTAGATTTAATTTCGCGTGCAAGAAGGATATAGACCCGAATGATGTTTTTGAATTGGCAAAGTTAACAATAAAAAGGAGTAGGAAGCCATTGTCGTCGGATAGGGACACTGAACCTGATTCTGTCGAAAATAGTCTTGCTGTTAGGATAAGAAATAATAATTTTGATGTGAGTTTCTGCGAACATGTCGGTTTTATCCATTACTATCCTCTATCAAAAAAGGAGATTTGTAAAAATGATTTGGCATCTGAAGTACTGAAGCCTGGTTGGATATATATATTTTCAAGAAAAAATGTGGAATTGGATATCGATAAAATTTTGAAATGTTGCAAAAGATATTATAAAATAAATCGGGTTATTGTAAATACGCTAATATCGGAATTGTTATTTATTAGGAATGTTTTTGAAAATGGCAAACAAGTCTTCATACAGAACAATAACTGTAATGCGTCATATTTTAGCAAATTTAAGGAATTTGTTAAGTTATTGGGAAATAATTATGGGTATTTAAAACTTTTATCAGATTATTTTGTGAACGAGGTAACTTTTGAAAATTCAAAAAATATTGATGTTGCGACAAATGTCTTTGATGATATGATATTGCTTTTTGGTAATGCCATAGGTATTTTGAAGCAATTGTAAAGGATATGTACTTAAAACAAAAAGAGGGTTTCATGGATTATTTTGAAAAAAATATAGCAGTGGTAAAAAAAATAGATCCGATACTTTTTAAAAGGCTTTTGTCTCCCAGTTTGTCCGGATTAAATTTAAACTTTGAATCTATAGCGTTAAAGGTAGATAGCATCCCCTCTTTCAAAATTAACGGAATAACCGTACATTCTTTATATAATCCCATCTCTGAGGGAAAAAAATGGGCAATGTCTATATCGGATAGGTTGCGCGATGAGAATAGAAGGATTATTATTTTCGGTTTAGGCTTCGGTTACCATATAAGGGAGTTGATAAAATTACTTGAAAACCGGCTTGGAAAAATAGATTTGCATGCTGAGAGTAATCCTATGAAAATTTCCGTATTCGAACCATCTATAGAATCTCTTAATTTCATACTGCACAGTTGTGATATTGCAGATTTATTGAACAATAAGATAGATCTTTTTGTACCTGAAACAGAAACAATAGATATATCTGATACCTCGCGTCTGCAAGAAAGGTTAATGCTTAAAGAAACAGACCTACTATTTTGTGAGCTCTCTTCTTATAAAAATATTTTTTCCGATATTTATGATTTAATATATAAGACTTTTAATATAAATCAATTTTTTAACCCTTCTTCTTTTCGTATTTTGGTGGTTCAGCCCATGTACGGAGGTTCTTCGACAATAGGAAATTATATATGTGAGGCTTTTTTAAACTGCGGATATGATGCTAAGACTATGGACTTTGCTAAATTTTATGATGGTTACAAATATTTGGATAATTTTACCCAAAATGAAGATCATATAAATTCACTAAGACAGATGTTTGCAAATCTTATGTCTGAAGCGTTACTGTCGGCGGTGCTTAACGAACCGCCGGATATGGTGCTTTTTATGGCGCAGTCTCCGGTTACCGAAAGGGTTATTGCTAAGCTTAGGCGCATGGGGATACAAACGGCATATTGGTTCGTAGAAGATTTCCGCACATTTACATACTGGAATAGCATTGCAAAGCATGTCGACTATTTTTTTACAATACAGAAAGATGATTTTTTTAAAGAACTAAAAAATATAGGATTAAATAATTTTTACTATCTTCCGCTTGCTTGTTTACCTGCATTGCACAATAAAATCGCAGAAAGGAATAGCGAGGATGAAAAAAAATATGGTAGCGACGTGAGTTTTGCAGGTGCAGGTTATTTTAACAGAAAAAATGTTTTTGCTCGATTGATGGATTTTAATTTTAAAATTTGGGGCAACGACTGGTTAGTAGATATGCCGTTAAGTTCTTTAATGCAAAATGGCGGCAAGCGCTTTACAGAGAAAGATGTGGTGAAAATATATAATTATTCTACAATAAACATAAACCTTCATTCATCTATGTGGCATTGGGATATTAATGCAAACGGCGATTTTTTAAACCCGCGTGTGTATGAAATTTTAGGTTGCGGAGGATTTCAGCTTGTTGATGAGCGCAAATATTTAAATGGTGCTTTTGAAGACGGGAAAGACCTTGTGGTCTTTAAAAGCGTAGATGATTTAAGAAAAAAGCTAAGATACTATCTTAAGAACGAAGATGAAAGAACTGCTATTGCCGAGCATGGGTATAAAACCGTTAGAAATGAACATACATATGAACAAAGGGTGTCAGAGATGATGAATATAATACTTTTAAATTCTTATGACGCTATTAAGCAGAAATTTTTTTCAAGGCGTGAAAATATGTTAAAACTCCTTAAAGAAACCGAAAATAACGCGGAACTTCACAACCTGCTTTTGGACTTTACGAACAAAGGAAGGATCTCTATTATGGATATAGTTAACAAAATTAAAAACGGCAAGGGGAGGCTTTCTAAGACGGAAGCTATGATACTTATGCTATGGTCCGTAAAGTCCAAATTGGCAAAAATAGATTAACTTATGAAAAATATCTTAATACTTAACCTCACAAGGATGGGCGATATAATACAATCAACCGCCCTTTTTAAGAAAATTAAGCTTCTTTATCCAATTAGCCATGTTACGCTCCTTGTTTCAACCGAATTTTCTGAAATAACCCCCTTTTTGCAAGATATCGACGAGGTTAAATATATTGACTTAAAAGGTCTATCAGATATGTTGAAGTCTTCTAACTTTGAGTTTAACAGCGCTGTTTATAATGCAGCCAATGATATGTTTAGCGGGATTAAGGACTCGGTCTATGACATTGCAATTAATCTATCGCATGATGAGTTTAGTGTATATTTCTTATACATCTTAAATTCTAAAAAAAACGTGGGTATTTCCATAACTCGTGAGGGTTCCATTGTTTCTAACGATGAAATGATCGCATATATATTTTCTGCCGTAAAAAACAGGAAGGCGAGCGTTTTAAATCTTGTAGATATTTATGAAAGATGCCTTGACGGGATAGGGAAAAACAAGAAAAGTAATATCCGAGTAAACGAAATTACATTGGACATTGAAAACAGCGCGGCCAAGAAGGAAGCATTGAGAGATTTTCAGGATAATTTGGAACATTACGACATAAATGATGGAGATATTCTGGTATCATTTGCAATAGGTGCTTCAATGCCTTCCAAGAAGTGGCATATGGATTATTTTGCCGAGCTTGCGCTCATGCTTTTAAATTACAACAACAAGATTAAAATAGTTCTACTTGGTGCTCCATATGATGCAGATAACGGTCTTTATATAGAAAATAAAGTTGTAAATAAAAGGCTTATAAATCTCACGGGAAAGACATCGGTTGCGGGATTAATCTATATGGTAGGCGCTAGCAGGCTTCTTATTACTCATGATACGGGAACAATGCATATAGGGGTTAGCCTTGGGGTTGAACTTATTGTTATCTATACCGGACATGTCGGATTTATGGAAACAGGACCCTATGCTAAAAATAAAGTGCTTATAACTCCGGACATAAACTGTTTTCCATGTGATTTTAATGTTAAATGTTTAAATCCGGAGTGCAAGGATCTTATTAAACCTGAATATATCTTTGATATTGCGACAATGGAACTCGATAAAAAACCATCAACATATTCAAAATATCTTTTAAAATATAAAAATAGCGGCATGATACCGTATATTTCAAGATTAGATTCAAATGGGTTTATTGATTTTTTACCAGCGGTTAAGGGAATGCTTACACCTAACGATTTAAGGCTTAGAATTTTGAAATTGGCACTCGAGTATTTTTATGAAGGTAATATAGGTATGGTACATGACATCGAAATAACCGTTTTTCTTGATAGTTTTACTGATGTTGAATATAATATTACCGCCGATATAAACAAGGAATTCAATGTAATAGATATCTTGCATACCCTTTGCGTAAAGGGTATGCAAGAGGCCAAATGCCTAATTGGTATTGCGTTGAATAATCCTTTTGATATAGCAAAAATAAATAAAAGCGTTGACAATATGAAATCTACGGATCTCATGCTAAAAAGCATTTCTTCTCCATATGATGAATTAAGTCTTGTAAATCAAATACATATAGTAAACCAGAACAGCTCTGTCAGTTATGACGTTTTCGGACTGTCGGTTGATGCGTTGAAGAATTATTCCAGCTACAAGCGCTTATTAGGAATATTTAAGAGGGTAGGGACGACGTTCCTTAAGGGATTGCAAGAATATTCCTTTAAACATAAAGATTAATATAAAATTGTAATGGTGTTTTTGTCTAATGATGGATATATCTAGTAATGAAAAGATTAAAAAAGCTGTAAAAGATATAAGCATGCGTCTATTGCGCGATAATATCGTGAGAGAGAAAATTACTGCCGATTATGTCAAGTATGAATTTTTTGAGAAAAGTCTTTTAGAAAACGATATACTGATAACCGGATTGATCCAGGAACAGGAAGGCCTGATATTAGATTTGGCATCCACTAAGGTTGCGGCAGATGCTGTTGATAGGGTTATGGATAGATGGGGCGATCGGCAATTATTTAAATTTGACAGGGAAGGGTTGTCGCTTGATATAGACGGTACAAAAGGTAAACAAATAGATAGCGTGAGCAAAAAAATAGATTTTTCTCATCTTAGAGCTTGTCTCTTATCTCTCCCGTCGAATGTTTTAAATGAGATAACGATAAGTAACATCATAGAATGGCTAGATTATAGTGAAAATGAACTTATTTTTAAAGAATTTTTCAGGATACTCGCTTGTGGCGGCAAGCTTGCCATCGACTGTGAAGATGTCCCTTTTTATATTAATTTTTATAAGCATTATCAAAAATCAGGGAATATACCCGTTAGTTTCACTAAAGAGATTGCAGAATTAGAAAAAAATATAAAAAAACATTCAGACGATTGCTATAATTTTTTTTCGCCTGAAAATATATTGGATTATTTTTTAAAGAGTAAGCAATCAAACACGATTTATTCGCCGGAACTCTTAAAGGCATATCTTGAGTATTGCGGTTTTATGAACGTATTTTCGAGGGTAAGGATAGGAGAATATGTTGCCGGAAAACTTAAAATAGATGCTATTAAACCGGGATTGAAAGAGATTGCAAGTCAGAGCAAGAGGGTATTACTCACAATAGATTCTAGTAAATTTAAGGATTTGCTAAATTTTAACATTTTTATAAGAAATATTCATAATGCCTTTAATAAATGGAATTTGTTGCTTGTTGTCAATGAAAATCAAGATTTTTTTAGAAATAATATTCATTTAAAATATTTAAGCGATGTTATGCCCGAAGAGTTGGTTGATTATGTTATTAATATAAAAAATACAGATAATTTTCCAGAGATAGACTATCCGCTAAAACATATAGATAGCGGTAAACCTGATATATTTTTTGATAATAGCGATGTATCCGATGCCTATGTATTCTTAAAGGATTACGGCATAAATATAAACGAATCCTTTGTTATGTTAGATTCTGGATATATAAAAAAAGAAGACCGGGGCTTAATTTTAGATCTAATCAGAAAAGATTTTCCTTACTTTAATCAAAAGAGTCTTAAGGTATTAGATTACGATTTTAAGGGAGGAGAAAATAGCGGACTTTCGTTAAAAATGCTTGCGTCTATAGTAAATCTATCCTCTTTTTATGCAGGTTCCGGTTTTATGTTTGAATTGGCGGACGGACTATATCTTCCGGCATATGACGTGGCGAGTGGTAAGACTAACTATGCGAGAATAAATCAGAATACCGGGTGTAATTTTGATGTTTCTATAATTATTCCCGTGTTTAATAATCTGCAATATACTAAGAATTGTCTAAACTCCATATTTAAAAATCATCCCTTGTCTAATTTTGAAGTAGTAGTCATAAATAACGGCTCTACCGACGGTACTAAAGCCTATCTGGAAACATTGAATGGTTTGGATAATTTTATTGTAATTAATAACGATAAAAACATGGGTTATGCCAAAGCTAGCAATCAGGGTGCTAGGGCAAGCAGGGGCAAATATCTGCATTTTTTAAATAATGATATTATCGTTTTTAAAGGGGCTATTGATGAATTGGTCAGTACTGCCATAAAAGAAGGCAATAAGTGTGGGGCAGTGGGCTCTTTACTACTCTATCCTGATGGAAAAATTCAGCACGCTGGGGTCGTTTTTGCAAATAATAATGAGGAGTGTTACCCGTATCATCCGTACAGAGGAATGGATATATTTGAATGCAAGGATTTATTAGCTAAAAATACGATGGTTTACGCAGATCATAATGCCGTAACAGCCGCTTCTATTCTTTTAAAAAAGGAATTGTTTTTTTCCATGAATTTGTTCGATGAGATATATGAAAATGGTTTTGAGGATGTGGATTTGTGTCTAAAATTAATAGAAGTCAAGAAAAGGATAATATTTAATCCGCGAAGTATCCTTATTCATTTCGAAGAAAAGACGGAAGGAAGGATGAAAAATGACGCGCAGAATGCCTTTAATTTGTCGAGTAAATGGAAGTTTAAGTATTCATATGATAATAATATTGCCGCAGAAAATTGTAATATGAAAATACTTATAGACGATAAGACTTTGACTATGCAATATTTTTACATCAGTTGGCTTAGGGCATCGGAAAATATAATTGATTTCTTCTTGGATGGCGGGAAGTATGGACAGGCGCGTGACTTATGCAATGAACTTTTAGCCTATGATAGGTTAAATATAAAGGTTTATAGGAAAAAATTAGAAATAGAAAGGATGCTCAAAAGACTTAAATAGGATTTAATATTAAGTGGTAATCTATGGAATTTTACAAACAAGAAATACGGCCTTTAGTATTGGTCATTGGCTTTTATCACAGCGGAAACGATAAACTAAAATATAAGGAACATATGTTGCATAGCATGTCAATTTCGTGCTACTGTTGATTTAAACGATATTACTATCGGTGTGCTTTTAAAGATAGTTTAAGCAAAGAATATGTCGTTACGGTTGCATTATCAGAAGGCATATAGTTAAATCATATACGACAACATTGAATATATGAGGCAATAACTATTAATGTAATGTCGTCAGATAACATTAATGGATGTATTGTGACTTTATATTAAGATGAAGTGGAGTTTACATATGAGCAAATATAATTTTGGGTTAGACTTAGAAAGCAGAAATAGTCTTTCTTTACTTGTAGCTAGAATCATGCCAAATAGTACTATTTTAGAATTTGGTCCAGCCAATGGTCGTATGACAAAATATATGAAAGAAAATCTAAAATGTAAAGTTTATGCCGTAGAAATAGATGAAGATGCTGCAAAAGATGTTCAGCAATACACAGAAGATATAGTTGTAGGAAATATCGAAGATTATAGTTGGCAAAATAAATTTAAAGATTTAAAGTTTGACTATATAATTTTTGCTGATGTATTAGAACACCTTTATTATCCGGAAAAAGTAATACAAGGTGTAAAATCATTCTTAAAAGATGATGGAAGTGTATTGATATCTATTCCTAATATAGCTCATAATTCTATATTATTGGGACTTATGAAAAATGAGTTTAATTATTCGCCAATCGGTTTGCTTGATGATACGCACATAAGATTTTTTACTAAAAAAACTTTTGATAAGATTATTTCTAATAATAATTATTTCATTGCATATGAAACAGGGACTTATGAAAAACCTGAAAATACAGAGTTTAATTATAGTTACAGTGATTTTCCGCAAGAAATAGGAAGTTTTATTTCAGAGCTTCCATGGGGTGAAGTTTATCAGTTTATTTATGAGCTAAAAACACAAGAAATAGGATTATTCAGTGATTTCAAAACAACAAACTATTCTTTAAATAAATACGATAAAGGTTGCTGTTATTTAAACGATGATAGGCTAAGAATTAATGATACAAACATGAGTTTGAATCCAAAATCGGTTGATATATTATTATATATTTCCAAAGATTTTGAAAGGAACCAAACTGAAGATATTATTGAAAAAAATGTCAAAAACGACATACCGCCTTCATGTATAATTTCGCAGAATAATCTTTTGGATGTTACGCAAAAATATTCAATACCTTTTCTTAAATTGGAAGAAAATAAAAATGATATGAGTGAATTGCGTAAAATTTTTAAAAAAAACGATTGGATTATTCTCATAAAAAATAAAACGGTGTCCGCTGAATTCAAGCAAAATTTATTTAATTATGTGTTTAACCCGGGTTGTATATATATTTTTTCTAGTGATAGAGAGAATGATGACGATACCCTGTTCTTCAACACAAAGGCTACGTGCTTAAGAGACGGTTTTAGTTTATTAAACGTAAAAAATTATTATAATAGCGATAAGACTGTACTTTTAGGCATTTATTTCATGGAAAAATCACCATATCGCTCTGATATTCATAAATGTGATGCTCCTGTTTCGACAGGCAATGAAGAAGATGTTATTAATAAGATTAGAACCAGTGGGCTTTTTGATGTTTTATTTTATAGAACTACCTATGCTGACGTGGCGTTAAGCGGAATGGATCCGATTATTCATTATGTAAAATTTGGAGCAAATGAGGGAAGAAGACCCAACGAATGGTTTGATACCAAAAAATATATAGATAAATACAAAGATGTAAAAGAAAGCAGAATGAACCCATTTTATCATTACATAATTTATGGTAGCAACGAGGGTAGAACCGCATAACAAAAATATTAATATAATCTTATACATTAATGAATAGTAATAAAAAACTTCTCCTAATATCACTTCGTGACACTTTCTTAGATTCCGACAGGGTTATGCCTCCAATAGGTATAATGTCATTGCAGTCTTATATGCTGTCAATCGGAATTGATTCAACGATAGAAAATGATTTTGATATGGACAATATAGAAAAATATTCCGAATATACCCATTTTGCTATATCGTGCATGACTCCGCAAAAGGTTGAGGCTTACAAAATATTACGCAGCATAAAATTAAAATTAAAGAACATCTAAAATATTTTCTTGCTAAGTACAAAACAAAAGTTGTAAGCTAGTGGTAGTCCTTTTGATTAAGAATATTCAAGAGGGTAGCATCTGTCCAAATAACCAAAAATGAGGAAGAAATGGATTTGTCCGCTAAAAACAGAGGGTATAATAAACTTCAGTCGTTTCGATTAGATAAATTTATAGGCGCGATTGTAGAAAATAAGTACCTTCAGATCGTTACGACCGTGTTTGCAATTATTTCAGCTGTAGGAATAACATTAGGCTATTCATTAATATTTTGGGCAAGTTTTGCCGTATTTATTATTGGTTTATTTTATGCGGGATTTCAAGAATATGGCAAATTTAAAGTATATCGCCGCGACTTTATTCCAATCCCTATAGTTATTAATGTAGCCAATCCTGCTGATTCCAAAAATGCAATAGGCCGGGTTTTTTCTCTGATAGGGGATGATAGTAGCGAATATAAACATCACAAAGAGAATCTGGAACAGATGTTCCATATAAAGGATGACGATCTTATATTCGAATTTAAAGGGGATATAGAAAATAAAGAAAAGTTGAAGGATTTTTTAAAAATATCGAGACATGACATAGAAAAACTTGAACATAAAATTCCCGCCAAAGATGAGTTTTATATTATCTATATTGGACCAGTCAGTGTAGCGATCCTCGTAGGAGCTATATTTGCGAACAGTGCCATAATGGTATTGCAATATGATAAATCCGCTAACGGATATAATAAAATTTACGAGATCAAAGATAGAACAATTAAAGAAAATGTTGAATCTTTAGTAAAGTTTGACTTGAAGACATCTATTCAAAATCAAGGTACTAACAAAAAAGCTACCCTTGCTGTGGATATATCAAGTCATAAAATAAATTTAGATCAGTCTCAGATAAAAAATTATGGCGATATTTTTTATCTGAAAGCAAAAAATAATAGCGGAACGTTGGGCATGGATGAAGATTGGGGACAGTATGTCAGGGAAATATTCAAGGAACTTAATGAACTGCAAATAAAATACGAAGAAGTCAAACTAGTCTATAGCATGCCTATTTCAATCGGTCTAATGCTAGGCGTAGCAATTCACAATTATTGGAAAATAATGCTTACTCAGTATGAAGACGGGGTTTACAAAGATCTAATGTATACCAATGAAATCAAATATCATTTTTAATTAAGGTGAAGATGATTGTTTGCAATTTTGAAATTTAGTGAGTGAAAAAAAAGAAAAATCATTGGGAGGAGAGTCTGCTTGGGAGGGAATAAAATGGACAAAGCTACATTAAAAATAACCAAGAGCAAATCCGGTGCCTTTGTAACCGAAGCATTATTTATTGATACTGGTAAAAAAATGACTATTCAAAATTTTAGTCATAAAGATATCGAGTCATTAAACGGCAAAGAAGTGGATACAGAAAGGGACAATGGGCAGATTATTAAAATGCTACTGAAAGGAGAAATCATATATTCAAATTGCAAAAAACATGGAGTACAGCAACTACGAGCATGCGCGCCATACAATTTTATTCCTTTAAATGACACTGCCTTAAAAGCAGAAGAGCTATGTAGCTTTGACACATACCGAAAAGGCAGGTTCACCGGCTACATAGATTTGTGCATTAAGACAAAGACCCCGCTGTATATCAGGAATACTTTAACGGAAAATAGGATAAGGGGGAAAAAAGAAAAAGACAGAGAACAAAATATATATATTACTGCTGATAAGATACGCATTCCTGGTAGCTCCATTAGAGGTATGACGCGAACAATGGTTGAGATTGTGAGTTTTGGGAAATTCGGGTTCTTTGATGATAAGAGACTATATTTTAGGGCAGTCGCGGACACGTCAAGCCTCGGCGAAGATTCTAGATATCCAGATGGAGTTCCATCGTACAAAAAGACAATTGGAGAGCATATTCCTCAATCCTTAAAGGACGAAACAAAGATTGACCTTGCGGATGCAATATTTGGCAATGAAAGAACCTTTGCCGGCAGGGTATTTTTTGAAGATGCATTTTGTAATCAATCTGACATAGACTATGAGGGTGAAAAGGTCATAACCCTGCTCGAACCGAAGCCCACTTTATTTCAGCATTATTTAGAGCAGAACAAAAATAATTTTAATGATCCCCATAAAAAGTTTGTCCTTTACAACTCGGACAACAATATAAGGGGAAATAAATTATACTGGCATAAATCTGGAAGAAACTGGGCAAATAAAAACCAGGCAAGCTTTAATGAAGATACTGATAACAAAATTAACCCAGTTAAGGCGGATATAATCTTCACGGGCAAAATTAGATTTGAAAATCTCTCCGCTGTTGAACTTGGTGCTTTACTTTTTGCTATTGATTTGCCTGAAGGTTGTTGTCATAAGCTTGGCATGGGTAAGCCACTGGGTTTAGGTTCTGTGGCTATTACATCAAACCTCTTTATTTCAGACAGAACAAATCGCTACACAAATCTTTTTGCTGAATGGGAGATACCGATTGCAGAGACGGATAAATCCGAATACAAGAAGGCATTTGAACATTATGTCTTAGAGGCGCTGAAAGATTCACATCAAAACCTCTGGGATAATCAAAGAATGAGGGAGCTAAAGACAATGCTCGATTTTAGCCAAAAGCCTCTAGATAAAAAGACAAGGTATATGACAATAGGACCAAATGAATTCAAAAATAGACGTGTGTTGTCTAAGCCTTCAGAGATTGTAAAAGAATAACTATATGGCAAATAAACGCCGGTCGTGAAGGCATTAATGCTCCATGGAATTAAAGGAAAAATCCGCAGGAGTAATTTTGAAGGCTTCAGGATAGTATTTTTGGATGTGTAAATTTATTGACAATAGTGTTCAATATGGCATACTAGTCAAATCAAATGTTGTTTTTAATTAAGGAGAAATCATGAATTTGTACAATATAGATTGGAAAAAGTTTCTGACGGTTATCATAATACTTGTATTTTTTATAATAGGACTTCCATTATTTGCACAGGCATGGGCGCCAAAGTTACCCAAAGGCGTCCATGGACCTATTTCTTGGTATATGAATGGTGAGGCGGGACGCTATTTCGTGCCGATTGTCCGGGGTAGTAAACTCCTAGATCCTGCTACTGGTATCGTAAGAACCGATTCCAACTGCAAGCCTGATAGCCAAGGTCTCAGTCACTGCTATAATGAGATTGAGCTACAGTCTGGTAAGATAATTACCATTCAAAATACGCATAAAATGAGTAACTTTCATTGCCTATATCCAGGTGAACACGTCAATGTGCAACCTGACGGTTCATCGTCTTGGGTAATAGTGCAAACCAACTGATCTAAAATTTCTCTATTCATACTTTTAACAGAGAGACACTGATTTAAATAATTTTTGCAGGTTGCGTCCTAAAGTCATTCCATTAGAAATCCCGGGCAAATCTCATTTAAAAGAAAAGTACTAAGTAGTTTACATAATGTTCATTATGGGACATAATATATTTATCACACAAGCCAATTGATTATTTCAAAATTTTTACCCGGTATTGTAGTTTCAAAATAACCTTCTACAGGGAAACGCTCTATTTCCGTAATGGCATTATGCTTGTAAGTTAAAGTTATATAGAAATCTATTAAGTTACTTGATTTAACAACCGAAATTGGTACGGATATTTCTAAAACATTTTTAAACACAGCTTTTATGCCGTTCTCTTTTAGCGAATCAGATAAATCTTTTCTGTTGAGTTCTATGTTTATCGTAAATTTATCCGGATTGATGAATTCTATCTTTAATATTTTATCTTCTAGCTCAATGGTTTTCCTTTTTAGAAAATCAAATCTCATAAAAAAAGTTGTCTCATTAAATCCATATAAGAGTTTTCTTATAAATCTATCGGTATGCGCCATTGCTTTTCCAGCCAAAACGCTAGGAAAATAAACCGCACTTCCAAGCCACTCAAAATAATTATCCACAACACCGTCAATTTTAGGATTAATAAAGGATACTATAGCAAACATTGGTTTAATTGCCCGCTTTCTCTCTATTATAGGGATATAGTAATCGTCGGGTGGATTTTCTTCATTCAAAAATTTATAGACATTTATAAGGTGCGATCTGTATAATCGGTCGTATTCCTCGTCTATTCCAGATGTTCTATCTTCGCCATACCACCAATTATAGTCGCTTCCCTCGGCTATATAAATTTGTTCCCATGCCAACCTGAACCTTTCATCTTTTAATGTGAACTGATGCATTTTACTCATAAGATAATCTCTCGTTTTTGAGAGTAAATTCCATGCCTTATTGTCCTCCTTATCCCCTATCCATATTCTGAAATCGTGATTAATCCACGATCCGGGATAAACAGTGGGGATATTATAAATTTTAGAGGAATCTAAAGTTTGTTGGGTTTTCCATTTAATATCAAAAAATTTATAAGTTTTAGCATGCCCTACCGCTGTTTCATTAGCTATGTTTAATGTTTTTTCTACCTTTCTTATGTAATCACTAATCGTAACGGTATTTACAATTTCTGTGTTATTAGATAACCCTTCATAAAGATAATTAAAAAAATCATATCCATTATTTTTATAATATTCCCAAGCATTTTCTCCGTCTAATATTATAGATGCTACTGAAAGACCGTTTTTGTTGTTATTTTGTACACTTATAGATATATTCTTAAGGTTATTAATTAAATCATTAGCAGCCGTCTTAGGTGCATAGTTGGAGTATTTAAAGCCGATTAAATCTGAAAGCATTCTGTCCCTAAAAAACATATATAAGTATCCGTTATCTCTTTTAACTGCATAGGGCATATAGAGAAGTTTTCTTTTGTTTAAGTTTGAAAAATCAACACCTATGGAGTTAGAAAGTATATCTTCATCTGTTGCTACCCATTTAATATTGTTGTCAATTAAAAGTTTTAGAGTTTTTTCGCTGACGCTTCCCTCAGACGGCCACATTCCGTTTACGCTATAATTTAATTTTTTCTTGAAATAATTTATCGCACTTTTAATTTGATAATTAGCGTCTTCAGGATGTTTGAAGGGTTTTGGAAGTTGTGTATTTTTATTAAAGTGGAAGCTTGCAACATCAGTATCGCACAGAAGGGGCAATATGGGGTGATAGAAGGGGCTTGCTGAAAGCTCAATTTGACCGCTACCAGATAACTCCTTCAATAAAGGGAATATCTTATTTAATATAGTCGGTATATTTTCGTTTATTAATCTATGTTTTTCTAATTCTGTGAAATTTTTATCCTTATCTCTAAGTTCTGCTAAAAAATTATCCGAATTTATTGAAACAGGATCTATCCATGACATGTTAAATAAAACAATTATATCTATGTAATCTTGAGGATTAAATAATTCAATTTTTTCTTTATTGTCTTGTAATCTTTGGTGTAGTTGTTTGAATCGGACGCTTTTTTCTAAAAAATTATTGCTAGATGAGCATGCCGGAAAGAATTTCCTTAGAATGAATGACTTATCATTTCTTGATAATTCATTGATTTTTTTGTCTGAAATATTTAAAAATCTCTCCTTGTCTATTGCACCTTTGTAGTTATTTATATATCCGTCTAATTGAGTTAGCAATGAAGGTGAGTAATTAAATGTAGCGTGTATTTTTGGGAAATTTTTAAGGACAGCACCCATGAAATAGTAATCCTTAGTAGCATGAAGCCTTGTCCATGGCATTAATATCTCTTTTGTGTAATTATCCTTATAATAGGGTTGATGAAAATGCCATAAAAATATCAAATTTATAGGACTCATTTTTTTTGCCTATCGAAAATTATGTACTTAGCACACCACTATTGTTTTTTTAATTTATATGAATTAAGCTGTATAAGATTTTCAATATACCCCCTGTCTTTGGTGATAGCATCATTAGTCAGTATAGCTTTATAAATTGCTATAGCCTTTTTTTGTTCTTTGATTTGAGTGTAAAGGTAGGCCTCTCTTAGAAGTGCATGTTCTTGCAACCTAATGCTATCTATTTTGGTCATCTCTGAGAAATACTTAACGGCATTCTTATAATTCTTTTCGATCATTGCAATATCTGCCATATTGCTATATGCCAAATAAGATAGATTGCTTGAATTGGGTTTGGGATACATTTTAGTATATTCGGACAAATAAACTATAGATTTATTTAATTTGCCAATCTTTCTATAGTCCAATCCTAAGTAAAAATTGGCAATCTTATATGCATTGGTTCCCTTGTACTTGCTCTTAATTTTTTTAAGATAGACAATAGAAGATTCGGCAGACATTTTTTGGTTTTTGCCGTTGAGGGACATATAGGATTTTATCCCTTTCCACAACAATGTATTAGCAGATGTATTCATTCTAAACTCATAGTATCTATAAGCAAAAATTGAACCGATAAGTATGACAATAGCTACAATACCTACTGTTAATAACACCTTATTTTTAACTAAAAATCCTTCAAAATCTATCTTGTCCATTTTGTCTTGTCCCTCATCTTTACTTGTATCTAATTGTTAGTTTATACAAGCATGCTTTTGAAAAGCTTGCATTGCGATAATTTTTGCATTTTCTTTTATTTTATTAATCTCTGAGTAAGTCAACCCTGCCCCTAACCCGACATTTTTATATTTTGTTTCGTCTAAAATATCAGAAGGCGAATGTGCATCGCTTGATATAATAAGTTGAGCCCCTACTCTTTTTGCGATATCTTTCACATGGCCATTTGACAGACAGTGTCCTTTTCTATATGAAAGTTCTAAATAGATGCCGTTTTTTTTTGCAAGTAAGGCATCCTCCTCCGTAATTAAACCTGGGTGAGCCAGTATATCAATATCCTCGTTCAATGCCGCCAAATTTGTTCCTTTTTCGACTGGTTCAACTAGTGTTTCCCCATGGACTATAACAATGGATGCACCGCACCTTCTTGCAAGACTGACTGCGTTTTTTATAAGCGCTGGGGGAATGTGGGTTATTTCCACGCCAGGCAATACCTTGAATTTACCATTATCACCATATAAGGCATTTATTTTTTCACAAATTTTTTTAATGCTAGATAAATTAAACTCTATGCTAGAAAAATCGGCATGATCTGTTATTGCAATGACTTCTATTCCGGCATAAATAGCCCTTCTAATCAATTCTGCAGGAACAAGCTCTCCGTCTGAAAACGTAGTATGAGTGTGAAAATCAGCTATCATTTTATTAGAACCTCACCATAAAGCCTATTATTTTCGACATATGTAATTACTACCCTTCTTTTATCCCCGATTATCAAATTTGTGTATTCGTTTTTATTGATAATATATATTGTTCTTTCGTTCAACCCTTCTCCTTTAAAGCGGATACCTTTTTTGAATTCCGAGGAATTTTTTTCTTCATCTATTTTAGAGATTGTAACATTAACCTGTGTATCTTTCAATTCGTTTAAAATGGAACCAAAGATACCCCTCTGTTTCTTAAAAACTTTTTCAAGTCTTTCTTTTTTTTTCTCAGAAACAACATCGTCCTGAATTTTGAAAGATTTCGTAAAAGGCCTTGGAGAATATTTAAATCCGAATATAAAATCAAATTTTACCTCGTCTAACAGAGAAAGTGTCATATCTATATCCTCTTCGTTTTCCGTTGGAAAACCGACTATTATATCTGTGGAAAATACAATGTCAGGATATCCTTTTCTAAGTTTTTCTATAAGCCTTAAATAATCTCGTCTCGTGTAGCCTCTATTCATGGCGGACAGTATCTTGTCGGAACCTGACTGAACCGGCAGATGTATACTTTTCGAAACCTTCTCATTTTTGCAAATTAATTCTATTAATTCGTCATTGAAATCCTTAGGATGGGATGTTAAAAATTTTATCTTTTTTATACCATCTATTTTTGTTAAAGTCTCAAGCATATAGGAAAAGTTTTTTTTACTGTTATCAGACTCTGGTGATAAATATGAGTTAACATTTTGGCCTAGAAGAAGAATTTCGCTTATACCTTTGTTTGCATATATTTGTGCGGTATTACATATTATGTCCAAGGGTATAGATCTTTCTCTGCCTCTGACGAATGGAACGATGCAGTAAGAACAAAAATTATTGCAACCTTCTATAATTTTGATCGTTGCAGTATCGCTGTTTACGCTTTTATTATAAAAATAATCTTCGACTAAATGAAAATTTTGGTAATTGTCCGTTGTGACGGGCTCAATTTTCTTGTCATTTATGTTGCGGGCATGGTCCTTTTTCAAATCATTGGCAAGGACATCCGGAATGGACAATATCTCGTCCGGTGCAAAACAGTAATCTATCGGAATGTTTGTACTGCTGTCATCTATTTTATTTTCCTTTTTTAGTTTAATATGCTTTGCAAAGCAACCTGCGAGAACAATTTTCGTGTTTTTGTTTAGCCTGCCTACCGCTGAAGCAATTTTATGTTCTGCGCGGTCTCGGACGCTACATGTATTAAGGATAACAATATCGGCACTGTCGGGAGATATTGCCTTACTGAACCCATTCTTTAAAAGGCCATCTTCGATTAAACCGGAATCATGGAAATTCATTTGACAACCGTAAGTTTTTACGAAAAACCTCTTTTTCTTGACACCTTCCATAATTGGTTTTATAAAATAATTAACTGTTCTCCTTAATGAGATTATTTTTGTAAACCTTGCTCATTTTAAAAAAAGGAGCTAATTTATCTTGAACATTGATAATCTCTCCGGTCTTAGGATTTCTACCCATGTATGCACCATATTCTTTAATACAAAAGCTTCCAAAACCTCTTATCTCAACTCTTTTTCTTTGAATTAAAGCTTCTTTTATCGTATCCACTATTGTGTCCACTATTACGCCTGATACCTTAATAGAAATATTATTTTTTTTAGCAAATTTTTCGACAAATTCAGCTTTATTCATAAGTAACCTCATTAAAATTAACCAACTAAAATCTGAAAAACACTCAACCTAAGCCCTTAGTTTATCACATAAGAACATCAGGGTCAATATCTATAATGATTTTTTGAGTTATAAAGTATTTTGACAATTGTAAATCTTGCTTTAACATGCTTATCAATTTATGTAGATCAGACATTTTGCCGCGAGATTTTAATATTGACTGGTATCTAAAATTATTATCTATTTTTTCAATTGGACACGGAGACGGACCCAATACGGATATATTTTCAAATCCATTTAATTTAATTATTTTATCAACAATATTTCGTAAATCTTGCGATGTTTTTCTGAGCTTATCAAGGTTTTTATCTATTAATCTTATTGCCGCTATTTTAGAGTATGGAGGATAGCCATATTCTTCCCGTATTTCAAGTTCTTTTTCGTAAAAGCCTATAATATCATGATCGATGGCAAAATTTAATATATAGTTATTAACTATGAATGTTTGTATTATTACATCTCCGCGGTGATCGCCTCTACCTGCTCTTCCCGAAACTTGCATTAACACCTGAAATGCTTTCTCGGCGCTTCTAAAATCGGGGATGTTCAATAAACCGTCAGCTAGTATTACAACAACAAGTCCGACATTCGGAAAATCATGACCTTTAGTGATAAGTTGTGTCCCGATAAGTATATCAATTTCTTTCTTTTGCATTTTTTTGAATATTTCTGCCCCCTTTTTCTGGCTTTTTACAATATCAGAGTCAACCCTTTCAATTTTAGCAGTATTATCATTAAATAATAACCTGACATTATCTTCTAATTTCTGAACTCCGACCCCGTACGGTTCAATATTTTCACTACCGCATTCAGGGCATGCTTTAGGAACGTTTTCCTGATAATTGCAGTAATGACATTTCAAAAATCCATTTTCGTTAGTTGTTGTATTTTGTTTTTTGTGATAGACCAACGAAATGGCGCATTTTTTACAAAAAAAGTGATGTCCGCATGATGTGCATATCAGAAATGTGGAAAACCCTTTTCTGTTTAAGAAAAGTAACGCTTGCCTATTCTGTTTCAGATTATCTCTTATAAATCCTATCGATTTACTGGATAAAATTTTATCTTTAAACTCGGTTTTGGCTGAATTTTTAAATTCTTTCTTCAAGTCTATTAATTTTACAATCGGCATAAGATGGCCTTTTACTCTACTTTTAATATGAATATATTCATATTTATGAAGCACCTTTGCATTGTAATATGATTCCAATGCAGGGGTTGCTGAACCCAAAACGCAAACGGCAGAGGCTTTTTTAGCAATCATAACCGCAGTATCTCTTGCATTATATAAAAGACCCGACTGTTGTTTATATGAGCCGTCATGTTCCTCGTCTACTATCACGAGCCCTGCATTTTTTAAGGGGGCAAATATAGCTGATCTTGCCCCTAAAATTAATTGAACATCTCCATTTATTATCCTAAACCAATTAACTAATTTCTCTTTTTTGGAAATTTTACTATGAAATATTGCAAATTTATTTTGCTGTAGTAATCCTTTGAATCTATTTTTTATCAAATAAATAAATTGATTTGTGATGAATATTTCTGGAACAATTATAACTATTTGCTTATTTAAACTTAAAGCAAATTCTAATAAATTAAAATAAATTTCTGTTTTTCCGCTTGCCGTAACGCCATGAAGTAAAAATGTTTTATATATGCCGTTTTTCATTGCAATTTTAATTGCTTTAGCCGCATCTATCTGATTATTTGTAAGCTTGTAGGGGATATCGGAAATAATATTTGTCGGTTCCGGGTTTTGATTATTACTTGCACTTTGTGCTTCTTCGTAATATTTGTCTAAAAGATTAAAATGTTTTACGCCAATAGACGGCAATGTAGTTTCCAAGACCCTTGAGATATTTTCATGGTAATATGAGGACAAAAAGTTATATAAATCTTTATGGATTTCCTTAAAAAAAGATGCTTTTGAAAGCTGGTGTATTTCTTTTAATTTGATTTTTTTTAATCCGGCTACGTCAAGCGAGTTTTTAATATCGTATATATAGCCGTAAAGAAGTGTATTTTTGAAGGGCACTAAAACGGCCATGCCGATATCTGCCACTTCCTCAAAAATTTTGGGTATTGTATAACTAAATTTAATATTAGTTCCTGTTTTAGGGATAACCACATCTGCAATCATATGTTTTTATTATAGTATAAAAAATATTTCTAAGCTAAACAAAAATAGCCAGCGTACTTGCGCGAGTAAACACGCGCAAGTACGCTGGCTACATGATAGCATATACTCTTATCTAATAATGTGTCCTCTTATTTTGTTTCTTTAAATTTTTACCACCACTTAAAGGGTAAAAACTCCTTCTATAGTACTCTTCCTCATTCAGCTCGATCTTTTTGCCATCGTAGTTATAAAAAAATTTGCCTTTGCCAAACTCTTCTTCCCAAGTGCGGTCGGCAATTTTTCCATAGCTCCGCGAATATTCATCCATTTCATCCTTGAGTGTCGTTATAATGGAATCGCCGCCTTCTTGCGTGGCTTTTGCTCCACCTTCGGCTACGACCTTGCGTAATATTTTAGGATGGTCTATTATCATGCATGGGCGAAGCCTATTATTGACGCCCATTTGCTCTCTCCTGATGGATTTGAAGTACATAGAATTAAGGATATCTTCCATTGATTTATCGAATATATTGTCGGCAGCAAATTGGGCAAACACACAAGGCTCAACACCGCCATTCGCATTTATGTGGAGATAAACCCTGCCGCCTGAAAGACATCCGTGCGAGAGTATGCCGTCATTCCAGAAATCTGCAACTACGATAGGTTTAATTTCCCTTATTGTCGCTATTCTTTTTCTTCTATAATTTCGTTGTTCTGGCGTAGGCATGAGGCTAACATCGGGTTCACGGCCGATAGGTATATAATTAAAATACCATCCGAGAAAACAACCTTGTTTTATATAAAAATCTATAAATTCATCGCTTACTATAACATCGTTGTTGAATCTAGTGGCCGTTGCCGAAAATCCAAAAAGTACTCCATTATCCTTCAGATAATTCATTGCCGAGAGAACCTTCTTAAAGTGCCCCTTTCCCCTCCTTTCGTCTGTTTCCTTTTCAAAACCCTCAACACTTATGCAAGGAAACACATTGCCTATATTAGCTATTTTCTCAGCCATCCTACCGTCGATTAATGAACCGTTTGTATATATTTGAAAATAGCAGTCGTTATTTTTTTCGATTATATCTATAAGATCTTTTCTAATAAAAGGCTCTCCTCCGGAAAATGTATAGAAAAATATCCCGAACTTTTTACCTTCGTCGATGATCTGGTTAATCTTTTCGTATGAAAGCATATCTTTTCTTTCGTAGTTTGCGGAATAGCATCCATAGCATTTTAAATTGCAATGCATTGTTGGGCTAATGACATAAAAAAGTGGTGGATAAAATCCATTTTTCTCAATAAACTCTCTCCTCCTTTCCCCGCTTAAAATTAAAAAATTGGAGATAAAATTATCCAATATCCCCTTTTTGACACCCTTGGAAAGATGGGGTAATCTTCTTTTTAGATTTACAAAGATGTGGTCAAAAAAAATCTTTCCTGCAGGAGCCTTAAAGTTGCTTAATTTATCGGAAATCTTAACTATTGTCTCATCTCTTAATTTCGGTGCTATATAATTACCTGCCAGATAAAGTGTGTTTTTTACGACAGTAGATTTAATTCTTTGTTTTAACGACAGTGATTCACTCATTGCAACAATCCTCCTCTTTATTGACAATCGACATATGTCTCATTCTATTAAAAATTTAATTTTATCCTGAGCAGCGGCATTAGATGCTCTATATTCTTCTCTAATCACCTCCTTAATATTTTTTGAATATCTCTACCCTGTAAAGCGCAAAAGCCACGCCCTCCTTAGCATCTTTCTTTATTTTATCCTTATAATATAAAAAGTCAAATCCGCAATAAAATCTAATTTTAATATATCTTTAGAACATTTTATTATAATAATCCTAATATTATATTGGATTAAAATATTTTTAGTATTTGCATTTATAGGTATTTTTTGAGATAATAACACTTGATTTGTTGAGCTTTTTAAAGTGGGGGGGGTTAGCCCAGTTGGTAGAGCGACGCCTTCGCATGGCGTAGGTCGTGGGTTCGAGTCCCATACCCTCCACCAACTCAATCTTGATGGAAGTCCTCTTGGACGGTTTTATAACGTTGCCGGTACTTTTAAGATCGCATCTTTTATCATCTGTAGCTATCTAATTAAAATTAAAATAGAGATGTAGGATGGCTATGGTTTTTTAGTAATTGGTTATATAGATGTTGGGTATTTATACGGACTTCTTAAGACGTTATGCGTTGATATAAACATAATCGGCTTCTTGAGAAAGTTTATACATAAAGCTCTCGACTGCGGAAAAATCATCAAACGTCAGTTCCGCAGGCTCACTGCCGCCACTAATTGTCAACTTCTTATCTTCAGGTAAGAACCTTGCGGGAAGATAGGTTATTATAATAAATGACCGTCCGTTGTTCAGCTCTTGAATATGCAAAAACAGAGGGCTGGAGCGTCGGCCTACTTTACTCCCCTTCCATAAGATTAATTGAGGCATTTTTTTCCAATGATGAAAAGTGATAATTATGCGGGTAGCCCAAATGCTACCCGCTTTGGGCAGGAAGTAGGCTCAATGTTGTCAGCAAGATATTCATCAACGATGTCATGGTCACCTTAAAAGTATTTTTTAGCTCTGTGAGAGCGATAGTTTCACATTTGTTTTCCGATGTACTCTAAGACCTTTCCCTCGTTTTTAGCAGATATCACAATCAGTTGTGAACCTTTGCCGAAGCATGTATATTCGGGTTGTTCTGAAGGTTTGTCGGCGATAGCCTTGATAAATGAGTGTCAACTGGCAAATATTATTAAATCTCCATATAAGTTCGTTAAGCTCATTTCCCGCAATACTTTCTACCACAAGTGAGCCAAATCCTCTTCTACTGCGTGCACCAAGTCCGCCGAAAACAAGTCAAGCCCAAAGCGATCGCTCTACGCTTTTGAGTTCGTTATCGCTGAGACTGTGGAACATTAAGTTAAGCGTTAAGGTTGTACCTTCTTTGAAATAAGGCCGTACGGCCTCTAATTTTTTGCTATCCTTATCTCTCATTATTACGCCATAACCTAAATAAGTAGCGTATTTGTTGAAAACATCACCCTTTTTATCTGTAGGGCTTGACGGTCTGTCAGTGATCCGAAGAGTTACGGCTGATCGCTTGTCGGTGCTACCAAAGATGCGATCCTCGTCCTCTCGTGAATACCCTGGATGCACCGCTCTGTAGCAAAATCGGAGCATCCCTTTTATACTTAACTCTCTAATCTCTGTATCTATCTCAGGATCGGCACCAGCGATAAAAAGCGGCGTGACTGTCCTGAGTTTATGGTCATTTTTTTCATAACGTTCTCCTGAATAGTATGGCTATAATGTTAAAATTGCCCCTGTCGGAGGGTGTCATATTAACTATTAGACTCGGCATTTTGATTTTCAAAAAAGTTTTTCTATTGCTTTTTTGATAATCAAAATGGTCTTATCCAGGTCGTCCTTTGTATGTCTGGAACTCAAAAACATAGCCTCATACTGTGATGGTGCTACAAATAATCCCTCATTTAGTATCATGCCGAAGAATTTTTTAAATGCATTTGTGTCCGACTGCATAACTTCGCTAAAATTACCAACACTCCCCTTCTTAAAAAATATCGTGAGAATCGATGATATGCTGTTTATTGCAATTCCATCCCCAAGCCTGCCCTTAAGTTCATTCTTTAAGTTTGAAACCATATAATCCAATGCTTCGTTTGCCTTTGATATAGCGTTGTCCTCCTTCATGGCTTTTAATGTTGCAATACCGGAGGCTACGCATATAGGGTTTCCGGAAAGCGTTCCTGCTTGGTAAACAGGGCCGATCGGTGAAAGGTATTCCATAATATCCCTTTTGCCGCCAAAAGCACCAATAGGTAGCCCTCCACCAATTATCTTACCAAGACATGTGATATCCGGTTTTAAATCAAATAAACCTTGTGCTCCTCCCATCGATAATCTGAAACCTGTTATGACCTCATCGAAGATAATAAGGGAGTTGTTTTCATGCGCTAAATCCATTAAATCGCTTAGAAAGCCCTCTTTAGGCAGAACAACGCCCATATTTGCAGCAACGGGTTCTATTATTATCCCTGCAATGTTTCCTTTATTCTTTTGAAATATCTTTTTGACGGATTCTATATCGTTATAGCTTGCAACAAGCGTATTCTTGGAGGGACATTCGGTAATTCCAGCGCTTGACGGCGTTGACATTGTAAGGGCCCCAGACCCTGCTTTGACAAGCATTAAATCTGAATGTCCATGATAGCATCCCTCGAATTTTATAATTTTATCCTTTTCAGTATATCCCCTTGCAAGCCTTAGTGCGCTCATTACTGCTTCTGTGCCGGAATTGACCAGCCTGACCATTTCCATAGAAGAAACGTTTTTAGTAATTAAGCCGGCGAGTTCTACCTCTGCTTCCGTTGTTGCTCCAAAACTAAATCCGTTGACTGATGCACCCGTTATGGCCTTGATTATGCGATCGTCGGCATGCCCCAATATCATTGGACCGTAAGACATTACGTAATCAATATATTCATTACCATCTATATCGAAAATTCTACTTTCTTTTGCCCTACTGATTATAATTGGAGAAAAATCTACAGATTTGAAGGCTCTGACAGGGCTGTTAACCCCACCAGGCATTAATGTTTCGGCAAGCCTAACCACATTTGTACTCTTGGTATGATTCATAAAATTTTCCTTTTGTTTACATTTTTATTTAGACTAAAACTATTTTCTCGTGCGTTTGGAATAAATTGAGCAAAAAATTTAAACACTGCTTCATTCCAGCCGGGCAAAACAACATGCCCGCTATTTTTGGCAATGAATATATACTTCTTTGACTTAATCAGCTTGTAAACGGCAAAACTACCCTCGGGAGGACAATCTTCATCTTTAAGCCCTATTCCCATAAGGACCGGTGATTTTATATCTACTGCAAAATTTTTTACATCTACATAATAGAGCGATCGCAATACTTTACTTTTATCGTTGGGGTGTTTTTTTAGATATTCTTTTACTTCCATATAAGGACCCATTTTAGCCAGAGGCATCTGAATGGGAATATCACTCAAGAATGGAACGTCCCCGGCAGCGGCCACAACATGGCTATCTATGGATGCATCTATTAGGGATATACCCCCGCCCATACTTCCGCCAGTTACAAATATAAGTTTATGATTTATATTTGTAAAATGTTCTAAAAATTTTAGCGATGCCAATGAATCCATTATTATCTTAAACATAGAAAATGTTCTTACATTTAAAATTCCATCGGTCATAAGCCCAGGAAAACCTGGATTATAAACCGATTTGCTTCTTCCGTGCCCTCTTACATCTATGGAAAGAGCGGCGTAACCCCTTATTGCAAAGAAATGTGCCCATCCGGGCGTTCCATATGAGCTATAACCGTGTAATAAGAGTACTCCCGGATACTTTTTACCCTTAACGCCGTAAGGAATAGCAAAATAACCCTTTAGCTTTAAACCGTCATAAGATGTCAGGGTTAAATCGTATGTTTCTATCTTATTTACTTTGTCGTTATATAATGGTTTTATGATATATTGCAGTTTCTTATTTTGAAGATTATCGTACACGTTAACCCAGAATTTTTTGAACCTTTGATATTTTGTAGACTTTATTGTTTCGAGTTTACCAATAGTTCCCCTGGCAGATCTATATGATTTATTTATGCCCGATAAATTCTTGTATAAAAAAATAGCCGTCACTAATATAGCTATTATAAGAAGTAATATGTAAAATATTTTTTTATCTTTCATAACACACTAGGTATCGCAAAAATAGGCATCTTTTCGGCTTAACGAGAAAAGATGCCTATAAAAATAATTAAGAAGATATTATTTTAAATTATACTTATTTTAATGAATTAAGATACTCCGCTAGAGTTTTAAGTTGTGTTGAATTCAAATTATGATTTGGCATCATTGTATTGGGGCTATGAACCTTTGGAGTATTAATTTGCACCTCGAGCCAATTAATAGAGCGTCCTTTGTTTCCTTCTTTTGATAAATTAGGCCCTATAGAACCGCCCTTACCGTTTATTACATGACAACCCAAGCAACTTTGAGCGTTGATGATCTTCATTGCTGCCACTTCTAAATTTTTAGAACTGATTTTTTTGACAACCTTGTGGGTTATGGGCTCTGCAACCTTATTTGTACTTTTATTCATAGGTGCCGCCATCTTACCAGTTGTATTCATACCGTTAGATATCATTGGGGCAGTTTTATGAGTAGCCGCCGGCGTAGTGGTTTTAACAGTTACTTTTTTTGCGGAACTAGTTTTCAACGATTTTTGTTGTGTGCATCCGTAAAGTCCGACACTTATAAATAAGACAAACAAAGTGGTAAAGAGAACAGTTAATCCTTTTTTTGTTTTCAAGATTTTTCCCCCGAATTTTAAAATTAAATATTACAACAAATATGAACGTATATGCGTATAAAACATCACGTTACTGTATATTACAACTATTCAATTTTTTGTCAAGTGTAAATCTAATGCTTATATTTTTTTATGCCGAATAAGCCTCGAATAATATTTCAATAGGATGTAAAACCTTTTTACTGGTATTCATTTCTATCTGGTCGGATGCCAACGGACAATCAGATATATAGTAGTCCATGTTCATTGAGTTAATATCTTCAAACAGACTTTTACCTACATTTACCGCATAATCGAAAGTTTCCTTCTTCACCCCGAATGTTCCGTCGTGTCCTGAACATTTTTCAATAATTTGGACATCCGTCTCAGGGATAAGTCTCAGGAGATTTAATGCTTTATATCCGACATTTAACGATTTTAAGTGACATGAGATATGATATCCTATTTTACCCATGGACTTTTTAAAATCGGTATTAAATTTTCCGTCCTGGTGCAGACGGTACAAATATTCGTGAATATCAAAGGTTTTGTTTGCGATCATAGTAGCATCTACCGAATCGGGTAACAATAATGGATACTCATGTTTTATTTGCATTGCGCACGTCGGAACGGGAACGATTATATCAAAGCCATCCTCGACATATTTCTTTAAACTCTTAATGTTATATCTTGCCTTCTTAATGGAACTATTAATATCTCCAATGTCGTAATATGGTATACCGCAACACTGAATATCGGGAAGTTCGACATATATGTTGTTTTTTTCAAGAACTTTTATTAATGCGATACCTCGGTCTAAGAAATTATAATTTAGCATACATGTGTAGAACAGAACGGCCTTGCCGTTGTAATTATTTTTATCGGAAGCGGTATTATTAATTTTGTAATTGTTATAAAACCATTTCTCAAAACTAATCTTATTAAATGATGGAACCTTTGCTCTCTTGTCTATTCCCATAATTGGTTCTATGAGATAACGAAATAACTTTGTATTATTGAGTTTGTTTACAATGGATGCCATAGGAATAGATTTTTTTCCCATTTTATCCGTGTCGGCAAGTAATTTATCTTGTATGCGCGCCCCTTCTTGCTCAAACTTAAATACTTTGTATCTCAATGCCAAATGGGGGAAATCTACATTCCATTCATGGGGAGGTGTAAATGGGCATTTAAAATAGCACTGCTTGCAATAAAAACAAATCTCAAGGGGTTTAATAATTTCTTCCTTGGTTAAGGCATTGATATCATCGTTTTTATTATCCACAGCGTCGAAAAGAGCGGGGAAAGACGGACAAAACCCTATGCACAATCTACAACTCATGCACTTTAAATATACCCTTTTAATCTCATTAAAAAGATTAGCTTCGTTTAAAAAGTCAGTATTTCTTATATCGAAATTTTGAGTAATCTTAGGATCGGCATCCGTCTTATACATAAGTAAGCCCCGCGATTAAAATATTTCTTTAATTTTTTAGTGACATTATTTAAAATCGTCTATAATCTTGCTAAATCTTGCAGCGTGTGATTTTTCGGCTTTAGCAAGGGTTTCAAACCATGATGCGATATCTTCAAAGCCTTCTTCTTTCGCCGTCTTGGCGAATCCCGGATACATTTCTGTATATTCGTAAGTCTCGCCGGCCAACGAGGATTCAAGCATCTCCTTTAGTGTGCCTATGGGTTTACCTGTAGCGGGGTCTCCGCCTCCGTATTTTTTTAAGTAATCGAGATGCCCAAAGGCATGTCCTGTTTCGCCTTCTCCGGTTTCTCTAAAATTATTGGCTACATCTGGATATCCCTGTATATCAGCTTCTTTTCCGAAATATAAGTACCTCCTATTTGCCTCCGATTCACCGGCACATGCGGCTTTTAAATTTTCTAATGTTTTTGTTCCTTGTAGTGTTTTAGCCATAACCTACATCCTCCAGTTTAAATTTAATTAAAGTTAATAAAAAACATATTGCAAAACCACAACTAGTTTCTATATTATATCTCATTGTACGGCTCAAATCAATTGTGTGTAGGTAAAATACGACTCAATTATATCTACGCAACAATCCGGTTTTGCAAATAAATTTTTGTATTATACTTTAAAGCCCGTTTCCACCTCTGTTATGTCTAACACCCTTAATCCGTCCGGCAAGTAATCATTAAGCGCATCTTTTAAGTGGCCTGTTCCTCCCGATGGTTTATTCTTGATATTGACTGTTAAATATAAATTGTCACTTTCGCTCATAAACGGTATAGGATTAGAATAACTGACTTTTGGCCTTGGGTTAAACCTTGATTCTTTATATGCAATAGGGAGTTTTACGATTCTAAAAACCCTTAGTAGTATTTTGGAAGTTTCCAAATGCCCGAGATACTTAATACACCCTCTCTTGGAATATCTTATTAAAAGTTTGATTAATCGTTTGTTACTGTCAATTTGACTATGTTTGCCGGTATTTTCCTGTTTTTGTATTTCCGGCATTTTAATATTTCCGTCCCCGGTCTTTGTTGAATAAACAGGACTTATTTCTTCAAAATCGCAAACTCCGCATAAATGGCAAACTGTTCTGCAATTTTCTGTAGATAGTTTTTCTTGTATGCTATTTTTATCGTATTTTACGGTTTTTGAATCAAAATCATACATGGATATTGCATTTAGCTTATATGCCTTTTTAAATTCATCTTTAAGATAATCCTTATCGACCAATGTATCTACAATGTCCCACGGTAACGACTTATTCAAATCTTTATCGTCATAAAGGTAATGGTTCATTATATCATTGTTGCCCATTTCATCACTGGAATACTGCATTGCCTTAACCCATGCATTATAATTAAATAGCTTTATTTCGCTGTCATAAACTGCTCCTAATTTATACGCTTCATATATAATTTTTGAGGTGAATCCGTCGCCCCTCGAGATTAGTCCCTCTATGAAACTGACCTTAGGATTCTGGTATCTGAAATTTACCTTGGCGGATCTCAGTAATTTTTTTAAATAATTGATCTTGAAATTAAGTTCAGGTATCGTATTCATAGGGTGCCATTGAAAGGGAGTGTGCGGTTTCGGAACGAAATTATTAACATTGACCGTAATATTAAGGCTCCCATTAGAAGCCTTTTTAATCCTTAAAACAAGATTTTTAATGCCGTCTATATCGGAAATTCTTTCGTAAGGTAACCCAATCATAAAATATAATTTTAGCTTTTTAAATCCCTTTCTAGACAAGTTTTTAACCTCTTCGAGCAGGTCATATTCAGATATATTTTTGTTTATTATATTCCTGAGCCGTTGTGTCCCTGCTTCAGGGGCAAGGGTGAAATTAGTCTTCTTAACCTCCGCAGTCTTCCCTAAGATTTTTTCGCTAAGGGAACCTATCCTCATAGAAGGAAAGGACATTGATATGTGATCATTTTCGCTTAGACACGATAATTCATCCAGTAATCCGCCAATATCCGAGTAATCACCTGTTGATAGAGATGATAACGATATTTCGTTAAAACCAGTGGACTCAATGCCTTCTTTAATTATCTTCGCAACCGTGTCCTTTTTTCTTTCTCTAACAGGCCGATAAATGTAGCCTGCCTGACAGAATCTGCATCCAGATGAGCAACCCCTAGCTATCTCGACTGAAAATCTGTTATGTACTGTTTCAATTACAGGAACAATATTTTTATTAATGTAACCCATTAAATTTAAATCATAATATATCGATTTCTTTACATTTTTTGAATAATTAGGAACATAGACGCCCCTTATTTTGCTGAGCTTTTTTTTCACATTGTCTCTAAAATCATTTTTGGTTATAAGACCATTTTTAAGCTCTTTTTTAGCCTCTAGAACTGCGTCGCAAACTAAAATAGTTGTAATTTCACCGTCTCCTATTATGAAAAAATCCATAAAATCGTTTAGGGGTAAAGGGTTAAAGGCGCAAGGTCCACCCGCTCCGATCAGCGGATCGGTACAATCCCTTTCTCCCGCAAGAATTGGAATACCAGATGATTCCAACATGGATAATATATTGGTATAAGAAAGTTCATACTGCAAAGAAAATCCTAAAATATCGAATTTTTTTATTTCCTCAAACGATTCTAAGGAAAAAAGAGGGATTTCGTTTTCTTTTAATTTTGCATTCATATCAGGATAAGGCAAGTACACTCTTTCGCACGCTATATAATCCTTAGAGTTTAATATATCGTATATTATTCCCATTCCAATATGGCTCATTCCTAATTCGTAGAAATCGGGAAATGCAAGGGCATATTTTACGTGTAAATTTTTAATATCTTTCCCTGTAATACCTTGTTCTATGCCCAAATATCTTGCTGGTTTTTGGATAAATGGAAAAACCTTATCGTTTAATTTATCGAATAATGAGGGGGGTCTGTACCGAACTTCGTTCATATAATCTTTCTCCATAACTTCCGCTTATGATTTTAAGGTTACTTAGATGCTTGATTTATTTTATTTAATCATTATATAATAAATAAAACAATTTTTAAAAACAGTAACCTTTTTGGATGCCATGGACAATACTATTCAGCTTCTAGTAATCGCGATAATCCCCGTTCTATTTGCAATAATACTACATGAGGTTTCTCACGGCTATGTGGCCCACCTATTTGGCGACGATACGGCAAAAAATGCGGGCAGGCTTACGCTTAATCCGATAAAACATATAGATCCCTTCGGAACTATTTTGCTTCCTGCGCTTTTGATTTTTATAGGCTCCCCTTTTTTGTTTGGTTATGCAAAACCTGTTCCCGTTAATTTTGGCGGTCTAAAAAATCCCAAAAGAGATACGGGGTTTGTTGCTGCTGCTGGTCCTGTTACAAATTTTTTACTTGCCTTGATTTCGTTTGCATTTTTGAAATTAATTCTTGCGAATTTTCCCGTAATGGATATTTATCTTACCTATTTTATAAGCCATTTCCAGTTTCAGACTGTAGCGGGGAGTTCCTTTTTTAAATTTTTCATTTATCCCGTAACGTTTATGCTTTTTATAAGCATAATGATAAACCTAATACTTGGTTTTTTTAATCTGATACCCATTCCGCCCTTAGATGGGGGGAGAATAGCGGTCAGTGTATTGCCCGAGCCTTTTTCGAGCTACCTAATGCGAATAGAGCCGTTTGGAATATTTATAATTCTTATATTGCTCTTCGTAGACCCGGGTAATTTTTTAATTGTTTTATTTAATTTTATTGTAAATAATCTCGTTTTAAGCAATTTATAATTTTATAGATTTAAAACGTTATGCATCATATGCCCGCCGAAAACAGTAACCTTAACGATGTGAGTCTTCAGGCCTATGATGGTCCGTTGGATCTGCTTTTATCCCTCATAAAAAAAGATAAAATAAATATTTATGATATTCCAATCGTTGAGATTACGAATCAATATCTGAGCATTATAGGGTTTGATGAAAATAGGGATGAATTCATTTCGCATAGCTTTAACCTTGATTCGAGCGGAGAGTTTATCGTTATGGCAGCGCAACTGATATATATTAAATCCTTAATGCTACTTCCATCTTACGATAAAGGTGAGAGCGCAGACGAAGAAGAAAGTATTGATCCGAGGACCGAACTTGCAAATATGCTTATCGAATATCAAAAGGTTAAGGAAGTTGCCTATTTTTTAGATAGCAGACCTGTCTTGGGACGGGATGTATTTAAAATAAATATACTTGCTAAGGATAAGCCCTTTGAACTTGGACAAATAAAAGAGAAAGAACCCCTTTTTGAAGCAAATATTTTTGTTCTTGCGGAATATTTTTACTATAAAATAACGGAAGCTCAAAAAAGAATAAACACCTATGAGGTAACAAAAGAAAACTTTTCTATTAAAGGTAAAATTATCGAAATAATGGATAAGTTAGGTATAGCCGATAAAATTACACTTTCCGGTATTGTCAGGAATGCCAGCTCCAAGGATGAATTATTTACCTACTTTTTAGCTCTGCTTGAGATGTCAAGGTTGATTTTGATAAATTTAGAGCAGGCGCAACCGTTTATGGAAATATATATACTACCTGTTGGAAACAGTACATCTACATATAAAGCAAAAATAGCAAACATCATGTAATTGTTAAAAATAGCCTAGGGGAAGGTTATTTAAAAACAAGTTCGGCAACATTTTTGTTTATTATCCTGGAATGTCCTGATGATAAGTCTCCTATGTAAAGTTTCCCAATAGATACCCTTTTAAGCATTATTATTTTAAGATTGAAAAACTCTAAAAGTCTTCTTATTTCTCTATTTTTACCATGATTCAGATCTATGGACAAGACAAATCTTCCTTGTTTTTTGCTAACCGTCCTGACATTTTGAGGTTTAATTAAGCCCGTTTCCCTTAGATTTATCCCTTTCTTTATCTTCCTTAGAAGCTCGTCTGTAAGGATACCCTTGATCTCCACTATGTAAGACTTAATGACATTAAACTTTGGATGAGTAACTTTATAGGTGAAATCGCCGTCATTTGTTAGCAATAATAGTCCTTCACTCATAAAATCCAGTCTGCCCACAGGAAAAATATGCCTATAACTTGAGGTGTTTTTTTTGACTAATTCCATAACCGTTTTGAAGCCGGATTCTGATTTCACGGCGGTAATATAGCCTTGAGGCTTATTTAGCATTATATAAACAAGTGGTTCCATTTTATAAATAATTTTCTTACCATTAAAAAACACCTCATCTCCGGGAGCCACGAATGCCGGGGGTTTTTGAATCTTATGACCGTTTATAGTAATTCTGCCTTCTTCTATCAGTGTATCAGCTTCTCTCCTTGAAACGCCGGTCCTGCTTGCAAGGAATTTATTTAGCCTTAAAGTTGGTTTAGAACTCAATATACAATTCCCTCCATTTGGGTTGATGCTTGCGCATAAAGTTTCATAGGGATACGACCGGAGAGATAAGCAATCCTGCCGGCTTCCACGGCATGTTTCATTGCCAGAGCCATTCCTATCGGGTCGCTGGACCCTGCTATAGCCGTATTAATAAGAATTCCGTCAACTCCAAGCTCCATCGTTTTGCATGCATCAGAAGCCGTACCGACTCCCGCGTCAACTATAACTGGGATAGATACGGTTTCCTTTATTATCCTTATGTTATAAGGATTTCTAATTCCCAAACCGGAACCTATAGGTGACGCTAAGGGCATTACAACGGGACATCCAATATCTTCTAATTTTTTTGCCAGAACAGGATCGTCCATCATGTATGGCATGACGGTAAAACCCTCTTTGACTAATATTTTTGCAGCTTTTAATAATTCTTCGTTATCAGGATAAAGAGTTTTTGAATCACCAATTACTTCTAATTTTACTAAATCTGTCTTAAAAACATCCAATTCTCTTGATAATCTCAGTGTATTAACGGCATCGTCTGCCGTGTAACACCCTGCTGTATTCGGCAAAAGTGTAAATCTGTCTTGATCTATATATGACAGCATATTCTCCTTTTTATTAAAATCTATCCGCCTGACTGCTACGGTTATAATCTCTGCTCCGGAAACATCCATTGATTTTTTCATTGTCGTGAAGTCCGGATATTTTCCTGTGCCAACTATTAGCCTGGACCTAAATGTATATTTTCCTATTTTAAAAACATCATTCAGTGGCGCTTTGTCATCTTTCTTAGTACTATTCATTTATGTACCTCCTCCTTGGTATAATGATAATTAAAAAATTAGCCACCCGGTGCAATAGTGACTAAATCGACCTTATCACTTTCCTCTAAAGTAAGGTCGTTGTACTTTTTTCTTGAAATTATCACCTTGTTAACGGCCACGGCCGTACTACTCGTGTCTAATTTAAGCTCCTTTATTAGACCATGAATCGTAATTTTATTTTGAACTTCAAAAATTTTGTCGTTAATGTTAATTTTCATAAGTCACAAGCCTTTTTGTAATTATATAATGTATCCCTTCTTATTGGGATCTTCCCTGCCCCACTTATCAAATCCATTATTGTAGCTTCTGATAAATATTCTCCAAAGTTTCCGCCGGCGCTCTTGGTAATATTTTCTTCCATCAATGTGCCCCCGAAATCGTTAACCCCGCATTTAAGGGATTTCAATGCTACATCTGTGCCTATTTTAGGCCAGCTTGTTTGAATATTTTTGAAATTGTTTAAATAAAGCCTTAAAATAGCATAAAATTTGAGCACTTTTTCTTGTATAGGCATTGAATTAACCTTTTTCCTGAGAGATGTTTTGTTTGAGATAAAAGGTAATGCAATAAATTCCGTAAATCCGTCAGTTTCACTTTGAATCTGTCTTATTAAGCTTAAGTGGCTAACGATATCGGCATTTGTTTCTAGGTGTCCGAAAAGTATTGTTGCTGAGGTCTTAACCCCCAGGCGGTGTGCGGTCATGATAATCTCAACCCATTGTGTTTTACTTAATTTTTCGGGACAAATTTTATTCCTTGTTTCTTCCGCCAAAATTTCTGCTGCCGTTCCAGGCATTGAATTTAACCCTAATTCTACTAGTTTAAGGATAATTTCCTTATATGGTTCCCTTGTGGCTTTAGAAAGTTCCAGTATCTCTTGAGGAGAAAATGCATGAATATGGATATCCGGAAAGGTGTCCCTTACAATCTTGATCAAATTAAAATAATAATCGGGTGTCAGTTCAGGATTTATTCCACCGGTTACGCATATTTCGTCAATGCCTATGCTATTTTTAGCCTCTGAGATTTTGTCTATTATTTCATCATAATCAAGCAGAAACGCATCGTTAGACTTCTTGGTTCTTTTATATCCGCAAAATTTGCAATTTAAACCACATATATTTGTAAAATTAATATTTCTATTAACGACATAAGATACCTTATTAAAATTTATTGCCCGATTTTTTATATCTGCGGCATCGGTAATATCTTGCACGCCCTCTTTCTCATCCAGTAAGCAAAGAAGTTCCTTGTCGTCTAATTTTTCAGAAGATAACGCCTTCTCAAGTATGAAATTTAATCTGGTCATAAATTTAAAAAATATCCCAACAGAACAGCTCGGTAGTAGAGGAAGGAAAGACTGTAATTACAAACCAAACCAATGGCGGTAGATACACTAACGCAACGCTTTATATACACTTCCCTACGCCGGCATTACCCGTATTCAGGTTCAAAGGGTTGCAAGTCTAAATTAATACAACTTACTCTCAGCCAAGCTATCTATGGCACCCCTACTCAATATGAATCTTAATTATTATAACCTATTTAATAATCCCAATCAATAAATTCTTATGCTTATTATTATAAACCTTCACACATACCGCTTTCACGGTCAAAATATTATTTTTTGCCTTTAAGGGTATGAAATAATACTCCAAAAATACTGATTTTCTAATAACCCCGAAGGTCCCTGTCCTTTTATTAATGAAGCTTTCTGCTTTATCTTCCGGTATCTCAAGAAAGTTTAGATTTCCGGCATTTTTATGGACAATAGTTAAGTTATGAAATAAATAGTAGATATTGCCGTGTATAACCTTAACAAAATTAATGTCCCTATAAGTTTGCATACCATTTTCTATAACCCTATCCGACATGTGATACGTCAGATAAAATCCATATTTTTTAAAGTTGTAATCACTAATACTTGCCCTTATATTTTCCTTAAAGTATTTAACGGAGTCTATAAAATTCATAAGTTTACTAAGCTTTGCCTTATCCTTAAAATATAGTTTATGCCATAAGAACGGATTGTGTCTATCGTGCATGTATAGGGCAGGATCTACAATTTTTATATATGTCTTGATGTCACTCTTACTGATAGGTTTATTCCTAGCCTTTAAATATAATCCGTAAATAATAGGATTAGATGCATAAACGCCGCTACAAACCCTATTGTAAGAAGAGGCAAAAGCCCCTTTGATTAGGATAGGATTAAAAAACAAAACACCAAGTACAATCGCTGTAAGTATAAACAAGGATGCCAAACTCCTTTTTTTATCAATATTCATATGTCTTTAACCTCTCTATTGACAGTTCAATGAAGATAAATTAATCATTATTCAGTAGATTTTAATAAAATAGTCAAATTTTGTCAAATTTTATATAATTCTGATAGGTTGGAGTTATAATATATTGCCGTGCCGGGTTTGTTTTTTAAAAATTATACATTAGTCTATACAGCTTATTTTTGCGGGTTTTTATGGACACAATAAATCTCATGCCGGATAAATCTTTCATCATTAAGAATATTATGCTCCCATCAATCCGGGTCAACGAATTGAGTTTTGAATAATTTTCCCCATTTAGATTGGATTTAAAAGGCGTGAGTTTCTTTTTGTCGTTTAGCCTATTAGTCAATATAAGATGGTACGCTACATCGTATGCAGATAAATTTTCAATGGAAAAATCAATCACACAAAATATCTTTTCTATATTTATAGATTTTATTTTTAGCTCAAATTTTTCATTTGCGCCCTTGATCGTTTTATTTATTGGAATTGCATAATTATTTCCAACCAGTGATTTTGATCTATGATCAATAGGATAAGGATTAAGATGATGCTCTATTTCTCTTTTTATTTTATCAGCGGCTTTTAATAGTAGTCTGTTGATTGTTTGATTGGGGACACTATTAAGCCTCATGGAAATTTCTAATACCCTTGTTTTTAATTTATCAACTTTATTTATGGATTTATTGTTGCTTAAAAACAGATTAGTTTCGCTCCGGCGCAACAATGGAGTATTTGATGCGCATCCTGACAACATAGATAAAATTGATATAATACTTACAAAACATATTGATATATATTTAAATTTATTCATATATAGACCATTAATTTATTATTTATTATAATATTTTATCAACCCTTAATCTGATTAATTTTCCATTAAGAAGCAAATGGACAGATAGTTTAAGATTATCTCCCGCTCCAAGTTTTGGTTCTTTAAAAATCATTACATTTTTTACTATTTTGTAAGACATGTACTTAACATTATGTGGCGTGTGGTTTATTAAGTAAATTTCCCGTATTGAATCAGGGTTGTAACCGTTTAAAAAACTGCCGCCAGTTTCTTTGTATAGATATACATTTCTGACAAAAAACGGTATATTATTGTTGTTGGTTATCGTATACCTTAAATAATAAAATGTTTTAATGCGGCTTATAGAGACAACAGTCAGTGCCAGACCGTTTTTTCTATATGTTTTGTTTATTTTATGCTTATTTATTAAAAGTATTAAATTTACAACATCTTGTTTTTCTTTTTCAATACGTAAGTTTCTCTTCTTCAGCAATGCCAATTTATTGTTGTATTCTCGAAATAGTTTGGTCTTTAGGCGATCTATTCTGTTTTTTATATAATTTTTCACGAATACATTCCTTAATGTATTTGCGAGGTTCAGATTGTATGTCACAAGCTTAGCGTTTTTTATCCTAAGGAGGATATTTATAAGTCCAAATTTGGTAAAAATTTCGAGATTACTTGTTGCTTTGATGTTATATGTTATCGGTTTAATGAATATTTGTTTGCCAACAACTTGTTCTGAAAATGCGGAGCTATCCCCGACTGCAACATCCAAGGGGATTGTCGGTAATGTGATTACACTTACATACCCCAATGCGGTATTTAATTTGTATACAATTCCGGATTTTATTTCCAGCTTATGCACTACGATTCCATTTTTAAAACTGTATTTTTTAACACTAGAATAGTTTAAGGCATTTACTGCCCTAACCATACAAGTAAAATAATTTAAGTTCAAAAATAATAAAAAAAATACGGCTACAATCCTTATTGTTCTTGGCATGCCTATTTAATCCCCCGCTTTACCGTTTATTTCCGTTTCTTTTTGTCTCTCAAGTTTATTGTGCATCTTAAGCTTAGAACCGGTTAATCTTGTTTCAAAAATGCGTATATATAAACTATGCAAACAGATAAAAAATAAGAAGATATTTGCGACATAGAGTATTATGACAATCGGATAATTTTTTAAAGAATAATCAATAAACATATAAAAGGAATTGATAAAATATTTAAAGTTATGGTTTGTAAAATAAAAAAGGATAAATAATCCGCTAAAAACAAGAAATATTATTTCAACGATATCGAATTCATAATCATGACCGTTTCGATAATTATTCATATTTTTCATATCCTCCATTTTTTCTAAAAATTAATCAAAGTAACCACTAAGCCTTGATTTATAAATAGGATGGAGATAAACAATGCCTGGACCGTTTATCTTATCGCCTGAGCATATTCTGTAAATTGCCTGATTCAGTTTTAAGTTGGCGAATTCATCCGTATCGAAAGACATGATTTTTTCATATGTTTTTGTCGTTCCTTGAGATATAGTGTTATCGTCCGACAAGAGCCCTCCGATATAATGGTTAAATCTTGTCCCGTCATCTTGTTCCGTTATATTTTCCGTTATTTTTACCTTATATTCTTTATCGCAAATTTTTGAAGCTTTTTCTCTTGAATAATCGTCGCCCAATGAAAGCCATATAGAAGATCTCATATTGCCGAGCAATGAATTGAGCTTTTCTTCAGACCCTAACTTTAACTTTAAAGAACTATAACTTTGCGTGAGAAGTATATTTATAGCCTTTGACTGTCTGCATCTTGCAAAAAATTCAGCATCTGATTCAATATCGCCGGAGGTCACATAATTTTGGTATTCGTCGCATATGAAAACTACAGGTCTTTTAACATTTACACTGCGGTCTATGGCCGCGGTGTAAACCCTATTGAGAACTGTTCTAAAATAATCGAGTTTAAGCATAATGCCTATAATTTTGGCCGTTATGCCATATTTAGATTCAGGCATTCTTAGTATAACTATTGTTCCATTATTTATCACATCTTGAAAACCTGGAAAATTTAATTTCTTTCTAGGCGAGCAAAATGTTCTTTTATATGCAGGCTTAATAAAATCGGAACAAACCCTCATTGATTCACTTTTGATTATAGATTTGACCCTCTCATCTAACCCTGCAAAATCTCCTCCGGTAAAATAAGACAAATTAAGCCTTATTTCTTCTAAATCTATGGAATGCTCTCTGTTCAGCGGAGATTTTTCTTTTGTTTGCAATATATTTTCCGTATATGCAAGCATCTCTTTCAATTCTGATTCATCTGATATAATTTCATAAACATCGCTAAGCGTTACATAACCCATACATGACCTAATCAAACTAATGGCATTGGAAATAAGATTTATGGATTTATCCTTCCAGTAACTATCTTGTCTCCCGTCGTTTGAATTCATATTTTCTAAAACCGAGTATAATCTTTCGGCAATAATCTTCGAATCCAAATTTGGATGATGGATAGGATTGTAATAGCAATCGGAATCGGGTTCTATTATGATGATGTCATTTTTCCTTCCATTTCGTTCAAGTATTCTTACTGACTCTTTCCAGAAATCTCCTTTTATATCAAGTATCAGTCCTCCGATACGTTCATCTTGTATCTCCTTTTTGCAATTTACCAATTGGTCAAAAAAAGGATATGCGCATGCGCTTGTTTTACCTGTTCCCGTCGCCCCAAAAATCATCAGTCCTGTATAGAGACCCTTTTTGTCCATAATCAGCCATTCCGGCTTTTCTTTCCTCTTGCCGTCTCTGTCATGAATCTCGCCTATGACAAGTTTAAAATCGTCATTCTTTGGCCAGATCATCCATGATTTCTTTGTAAATTTTCTAAAATTAAAAATTCTATCCTTGTTATCCGGCTTAAAATATAAATACCTGTTATACAACATATTGGAAAATGTATAGGCAGAAATGAACCATGTTGCTATTGGCGCTAAAATAAAAAATAGCCGAACGCCATTGAAATAATTAAAGTAATACTTTGTATTTTTGTCTGAAAAATAACTTGATACAATAAAGATATAAACCAACTCTGCACCAAACAATGAAATTGATACGCACAGCTTTACAACAATACTGTAATTATTTTTTCTCAAAATGTTACATTCTCCCGTTCAATATTGATCTATTTATGTTTTTAGACAAGATTGCGTACTATATTTAACTAGCTCTCTATTTACAATATTTCTCACCGCTCTAATATCGGAATAAAAAGTCCATAAGGAAGATTCAAGCGCTTTAATATCTACCGGCAAGACACAATTTCTTTTGTTTATGAAAGCGTTAACCTTTATTATTGTTATTATTTCTTTCCATCGCCTATCCGATACAGAAACCTGCTTATTCTTTAATCCCTCTCTTATGGAATATAAAACATCAAAAATATCATTTGGAATATGTACATCTTTGTAATTTTGTATTAGGATATTCACGTCCTCTGCGCTTAAGCTTATATTTCTAAAATTATATTCATCGTTTGTTTGTAGAAGTTTTTTAAAATTATCCTTATCACTTATTGGCAATATTTCTTTGCGGAACAAAAATCTGTCATAAAGAGGTAATAGATTTAAATCAGACGATTTATCAGGTTTTTCATTAGATGTGGCAAAAAGGCTTAATAACGGAATTTTACGGGGTTCAGGGGTATATATCACCCTTTCGTTCATAATTGCGAGCAACGAGTTTAGGGTACTATGCGGTCCTTTAAAAAATTCATCTATAATCGCTATGTCACAGTTGTCAATACCCATTTTATTACTGGTGTGTTCAGACATGAGTTCGTTTATATTAGTCCCCGGGGTCATCTGGAAATCGAACAATTTAAAACCGCTTATATGTTTAATCAAGGCCTTTAATATTGCTGTTTTTGCAAGGCCAGGTTCCCCGATTAATATCGCATGTTTTTTGGATAATATGGCAATTACAATGATATGCACTGCGTCATCCCTCTCTATGAATTGAGAATTTAAGCATTGCTTAACGTCGCAAAGTGTTTTAATGGAATGCTCTATTTTTTTCATCTGTTTTTTTGTACAATGGCTTTAGAAACATAATCTTTATAGGCGTATTCTTTGGGAGCGTTATACTTGCCATGTTTCTATATGAGCTATCGTAACTATTAATACCGTTTTCTGCCTGATTAAGTTCGTTACTGGCAACATTTTCTCTTATCTGATTTTGAAATGTATAGGGTTTTGAAGAATTAGTTCCTGAACCGCCGCCTATAAAAATAGAAGTCGCGCCTATAATACCCCGAGCTAAAGACATTATGGCACTGCCGATATTGTAAGGATAATGCACATTACCCTTTATACCTCCGGAACCATCGGGCATCATTGCGATTGCTTTTATATTAATTGAATGGCCATTGGTTTTAATAATTTTGTCAAATGATATGTTTAACCTATTCAAAGAATGCTTAACGCTTACGGTACCAAAAAATTTATCCCCCTTTTTTAAAGTTACTTTTCCTAGATAAGTAAAATTATTTAACAATATTGCTATGATAGGAACCCCAGTATCGTAGGAAAATATTTTGTACTTTGTGTAAGCGTTAACAACCGTTCCATCCGGAATAACAATATTGTTAAATGCCGATCGCCTTAAGCCGGTTACTGTGAGATTGCGAATAGTTTTACCGGTACTGGTTTTATTTGTTTCCCCTCTTTCTATTTTTAAAATTGTTTTTTTATAGCTTGTCTCAAGAAACACAATCATTTTTGAAGGTATTTGTCTTGATATATTGCCGTACTCATGAGATGTACCGCGATAATCGTTGTGTGAATTTTTACCGTGATCAACTTTATTTGCCCTACTTGTCCCTTCATTGAATTTTTTTTTAAGTTCTGAGTTTTTATTTTTACTTATGTAATCAAAAACAGATGGAGAAAATCTCTTATTGTCTTTTATGGTAACATCTCTAATTGATTTAATATTTTGCATTTTGTTATTACTGTTTTTAGCGCTCATTGTACGGAAAAATATAAATTTCAATGTTAAAATTGCGGCTATCAAAAAGGCTATAATAATTAGAAGAACCCGGAAAAAATTTATAAAGCTCTTGCCGAAAAAGTGATCCTTTTTGATACGGTCCGCGTTATAAGCGTCGTGATCTGCATTCTTATCCTTCTCGCCATGATCAATATATTCCATATCCTCTTCTTTAACGACATGAGGGTTGTCGTTATCTACCCATACCACTACACTCCTCCGAGTTTTAAGCTGTTAAAATAAACGACCTCCAGTCCAAATGGATACTGAAGGCTTCTTTTTATTCTTTTTAATATTAATTTATCCTCGTAAGCTACACTATTTTTTACGTGTGAATTGGAATTAGAAATGACAGTTCTGACGATATATATATTTAGCTCATCATGGTTTGTTGTTTGTCTTATTAATTTTATTCTTTTAAACTTAATTATTGAGGTTATGTTTGCCTTTTCCATTTTTTGAACAAATTTATTCTTCACTATCATGACGAGTGTTTTTTCTCCATAACTATATGACATCTTATTTAACGCCCTTGAGAGCTCGGTTTTTATCATTATTGAATTAAAGCCTGTGAATTCCCTGACGAATGTTTTTGAAAAATAAATTATTTCACCCATGCCTACCCTATTATTGAATGGCAAATTTCTTAATACCTCTGCATTGCCCGCATTATTAACCCTTATCACTATCGGGACCCTGTTTATTTTATAAGTGTAAAACGATGTAAAGAGTGCAACTATAAGGATCAAGGACATTATTATAATTATGACCTTAAGTGTGGCATTTTGAGATTCTAGGTCTCCCCATATTTCATAAAAAAGCCTGCCGTTTCTTTTTTTAACGCTATCTTTTGAATTTAAAAGATTTCTCATATAACTTATTGATCATATTAAACAGCTTTGAAATTTATAAATCCATTTTTACAACCTACTTGCAGTGTCCTTGATAAAGCCGGATATATATTGAATTTTTCGATGAGCGTCGTCGCTTATGCCATCGAACAATTTCCCCGCCAGGTAGGGAACGGTCACATTAATTGCGATCATTACAATAAAAATAGTTACGGCTTCCACAAATGTAAAGATTCCTAATATGTTGCCTATGCCAGTTTCGGATGACGGAATATTAATCGACGTGATTTTGCCAAGGATAGTAAAAAATATAAGTTGTTCCAACGCTACCATTGCTCCCCAAAAAGAGACTTCGATAAACATTTTCATCCATTTTCCGAATACACCTCTCATATAGGGTATAGCCTCTAGTCCAAGTATAATTGGGCAAATTGCGAACAACAACCCTAGGATTACTAACTGGATTAATGCCATGAATAATTGAATAATTAAATACAGCAGATTAAATAAAAACCATAACATTCCCATAAGTATCGTTCCCGTTATTATGTGTACGGCACCCGCTAACCATGAAACCGGATTTAAATTCCAGCTACCTTCAATAGATGCAGTTCCATTGGAAGATATGGTAGGGATAGATACGCTATGAAGGCTTCCGGAAACAGATGAAACTATCTGAGAGACCGATTTGCCGATACCGTAGATATTTTGTTTTATAAGATAGATCTGAATTCTATCTGCAAAAGTTAGTATGATTTGTGCAAAATTGGAAAAACCTATCTGTTTCCAAGACAAAAAAGCTATAGAAATGAGACCTATTTTTAAAAACAAGCCGTAATAACTGAATGATTTATCTGTCAACTCCGCTCTGTAACCTTCAAAAAAAGACAATACTACCCCTAATGAAAACAAAAAATAAAACATATACGACACAAAATTGCTTATTGCAACACTATTGCTGAGTGCTGCAGGGATAGAATCTATTGAAAGTATATTCAGATCTTGTCCGTTACTCAGCTTGGATATGGACAATGAGGATTCGTTCGTGCCAATTAAATTTGAGCCTTTGGAGTCCACAGGATTCGCAGTGGGTATAGTCATAGCCGTGACGCTACTGGATGCAAATAAAACGATACTAATGCAGACGATAATTATAATAAACATGATTTGTCCACATTTTAAGCTATTTCCAGATATGTTTATATTCATTACCGTCCTCAACTGTTAAAGCGTAGTTTTATTATAAAAATTCATGTCCAAGGCATTATTATTGTTACGGGGCAGAATAATTGCTCCTATGTGTTCTTTTCTAATCTCATTTGCCGATCTTGATAGTTCCAATTGTTTTAATTGGCTTTCAATATAACCCAAATTTTTTAGATTTACAGCATCCATCTCAGCTATCATTGTTAAAATAGAGCTTTGATAAGTGTAATAATTGGTAGAATTTTTCAATGCTCCGCTTGTAATTTCTTTCATAAAGTTATCTCCTTCAAGCTCGGCTTTATGCGCCCTCGCTGCAGAAAGACCTGCGCTATAGAGATTGGACGTAGCTACATCGTCCGTGAATCGATCTGCAAGATCTGTGCATCCGGCAGTATATTTTCCATTTTTATTTAAATAGTAGCCATTATCATAGGATGCGCAGTTTACAATTTGATTTATATGTCCCTTATTTCCGATTGAGTTGTAAATAGTGTCCATACTAAAGCCTTGCGACTCTCTTTCGAGCTCTTTTTTGCTCAACATCTCTTCGCCAGCACCTGAAGTTCCAGAAACAAAGTTTTGAGGATGATTATTAATATCCTTAAGGTTTTGAAATGCCATACTTTCGGTATTAATATCTGAAATAAAATCTTGAAATTTGGATACCGAGACGTCGCTCCCAGTTAATTCCTGCGGAATTTGTTTAAATGCTTTGTTTATACTACGGTTTAAATCGTTTATATTATTCGTAGCATTTTTAACCGAATTAATTAAGTGATCCAATTTGTCATAATTAATTATGACATTTTGGTATGCTTCCTGCATTTTTGATGCATCTGCCATTAAGTTATCCGCAGTAGCCATGGCCTCCGACAATCCCGGTCCAGGATTAAAAAAAGGCCCGCCCGAAGCACCAGGGGCATAGCCTAACGTTCCCGCTAGACTCTGTAATGCAGAGAAAGCTCCTCCGGCTGCAGTTTCTACCGATTGAATTTGAGATGAAATAGTGCTAATATCCGGCAATGGGAGCTCTATGCCGTAAGCCGATCCCAAACATATGCTTGTCACAATGGTTATGAGAAATAGCAGGACTTTTAAATAAAAGATGTACCCTCTACTTTTATGTTTTTGCATAATTTATTTTCTCTCCTTTATTCCATACGGGCCGTTAGGATATCTTTCCGCAAGTATATAAAGCCTCTCTTTTAAGGACTTATCCGGATACATTCCCGCAATTTGCTTTTCAAGCTCTTCATCTTCCGAAGATTTACAGCACAACCAATATTCAAAGGGATTGGGTTTATTTCTTATCACAGACGAATCGTTTCCGAATTTTAAAAAATATTCAGCATAATGCCCCTTTACAACTTTAAGATCCTTGATAATTTTTACCTCTTTCTCGTTGATACCACAAAATTTCAGGTCTTTTTCAGAAACATCGGCATCTAATTGGCAAAATATCTTAATAGTTGAATTCTCTATAATGCTTTTACCTATATTTCCCGCTTTCAAAAGATCGCCGGGTTCCTGTGTTATACTCCACACCATAGATCCCCATTTAGCAGATATTTTGTAAAGATGCATTATAAGCTCAGCTATTTTGGGATCATTCATAAATTCCCAACATTCATCGTAGAAGAAGAAAACCTTAGCCGACTTATCGTACATTTTCTTAAAAGAAATATTTTTAATTATCGCAAATACGATTTTTTGTAAATCTTCGTGTCCTTTTAATTTTTGTAAGTCAAATATAACTATCTTTTTATCTATATCTATCCCGCCTTTCCTGTTTAGAATCATGTTGTAAGGTGAAGAAATATCCGTCCACTGAAAGAGATTTTTTCCCATTTCCATTGCCCTTTTTTTGTCCTCTGTATCTCTTCCCTCGTTGTAATCGAATAAAACATTATTGATATCTGAAAATGTCGGCATGTCATCATCATCTCTTATTTTGTCATATGATGATTGAATTGCTCTTGCAATAATGGTTTTATCATTGGGCGATAAAGTTCTTTCCGGTTCTACCATTAAGCCTACTATGCCTGTCAAAAATATCATGATATCGGGATTAAAAACCTCTTCGCCATTTATAATATTAACAATATGACGTTTTGGCGGAAACGGATTTAAACAATAAGTTCCGTCTAAATCTAACTCTATATAATCTCCATTAAATATTTTGCAAAATTTACCGTATGTGCCTCCTATATCAACACCTATGATATGATAATCATCCCCAGACATATAAAAATTAGTTAAAAATCCGTTCAACATAAATCCCTTACCACTTCTTGTTTTGCCAAATATAATCCCATGTTTTGACGGTAGTGTATTATTATACAAGTCTAAACATACAGCCTCTCCCCGCGTGTTTATTAACGGTATGGCGCAGCTATCAGTGCCGCTAAAGCCTTTATGAAGAGGATAAAGAGAAGAAACTGCAGATGAGATAGATGTCTTAAAGCGGTTATTAAAGTTAGCTTGACCCGGAAGAAAGGATAAAAATAGGTTATGATGTTCCATGTTATCTACAATGCCTTCCATTCCATTAAACCCTTTGAATGTTTCTAGGATTTTTGTTGTCCTTGAATCTAGTTCTCCTACGATCTTGGATTTAAGCCTAACGCATAATGAGATGTTCACAATCTTCTTTTGCATTTTCGAAACTGACTCAAGAAAATCATCTAGTTGATTTATAATATTGGTTCCTTTGTAGTCGACGTATCCCCCGCCTACGCCGTCGGTCAAACTTGCTTTAATATTTCTGTCCGTCTGAATTTTATTTATTGTTTTTTCTTGATCGGGAATTTTAAAAGACACTGATACATCATATGGGAAAAAATTGGAAATGCCCCCGTTATTTTTTTCAGCATTTAGCAACGATGTTATTCCATAGCTGTCGGTCTCGTAAGGTAGCCTATGCATGTTTATGAACTTGTAATAATAGCCGTCGGTGTAAAAAAAATCTCTTTTTATTTCGCCGTAAGAAAACATTAGTTGGCTTCTTAATGTGAATTCGTTTAATATATTTTCCCATTTAGGTGAATCTACCGAAAGAGCCCTTTCGGGATTTAATTCCTTATAATAGTAATCTGTTAATTCTTGATTGTTCATCCTTTTTAATCCCATATTTAGCCTTGATGAGAAAAAACTCAGGTTGTTCTCTAAATTGCTTAATTGTTTTTTGATTATATCGAAATCATTTTTAGCAGAAGCCTTAGATTTAGCATTGTGTATATCAAGAGATTTTATGCTGAGTAGTCCGGAACCGAAATTTACTAGTTTTGACAGAATCCCGTCTTTGTCTGAGCTTGTCAAACTTACACTGTTTATCGTACAAAATAGATATATTTTAATATTTTTTATATTTTCTGCCCTCAGGGCTTTGATTTTATTTTCCTTGATATATTCATAATTTTTTGGAGGAATGGAAGAGATTTGATAATTTTTTATGAAATCGTCATTACCGTTACCTATCTTATAAATCCATTGCAGACTTATGTTTTTATCCAAAAGATTTAGCAGAAGATCGTTGGCATATGCCGAATCGTTGATTACTTCATCCTTGGAAAGAATGTAATCAAATCCTTCAACCATAAAACCGATAGTAAACGACCCGTCGATACCAACAATAATATTGTCATGAATAGCTAAGAGATTAATATAGTTATTAAACGATTCATTCTGTTTTACTTTTCTTAACACGGATTTGAGCAACATTTTTATGTATTTATATATTATTGTTTTGAATTGTCATTAAAAACAGTTATACCACCTTATTATTTCAATATTATGAAGCAATTATTAAAAATGTATTAATTTTATATTACATTTTGGTTACAATGAATGGAAAAATGACCTATTTTGCGTTTATTTAATATTTAAATGTGCTATAATTAACCTTTAAAAGCCTCAGAACTATAAAAATCAAGTAAAATTAAATTGCCGGGCTGGTTTTATTTATGCTTTACCATTATAGTAATTACACTCTTATTTTACTCTTGGCTGTATCTTTTTTATTTGAATATCTATTGATAGGCAGAATCCATTATCGTTGCCATATTGTAAATCTGATGGGTTATACCGCCAATGTAACGGAGAAGATTTTTTACAAAATTTCAAACGGTTTTGCAGCAGGGGTATTTTTTAATATCTCTACCCTCTTTATTGTCTTGAGTGTATTAATAATTTTAAGCATTATGATTATAAAAATGTCTTTACTACTGTTTTGTGTGTTTTTCATTTATATCATATCGTCTTTTATATCAACGGGCGGGTTAAAATATGCAGGTTTAAGGGTTTATGGGGATCTAGAAAGGGGCGATTTGCCTAATGCAAGAAAAGATATTATGTCCCTTGCCGGCAGGGACAGCGAAAAACTAGATGCATCAGAAATTTCAAGGGCTGCGATAGAGTCCATTGCGGAAAATACAGGGGACGGTATCGGGTCTATATTTTTTTATATTGCCGCGGGATTTTTAGTGGGACATATGGTTAATATTGGCATTAGGCATAGCGTAGATTTATCGTTAATTCTCGCATTTGGTTTGGCCGGAGCGGTAATTTATAAAACGGTTAACCTTATGGATTCGCTGACGGGATATAAGAACGACAGGTATTTGAGGTTTGGAAAATTTTCAGCTAAATTAGATGATGCATTGAATTATATTTCTTTCAGATTTACGGCAATTTTTATGATTATGTCCATTATTATATTGCGCATTTTAGGCAAGGATTACGATATCGGCAATGCTATAAGAACATGGAAAAAATTTAGAGGAATGCATCCCAGTCCAAATGCAGGTCAATTAGAATCTATTATAGCGGGAGCTTTAAGGATTAGGTTGGGAGGCGTAAATTACTACGGGAGACAAATTAGCGAAAGACCAATTATAGGCTTTAAATACCACGGTGAGGCACAAAAGAGTGATATATTAAAGACAATAGAGATAATGAAGACAGCATCGTTTGTTATAGTGGTGTTCTATATATCAATATCATTATTATTATTGAAGTGAGGACTATTTAGTTTATCCCTGCCCGGTTCTAAAATAAACAGCTCTTTTTTAGTGAATAAAAATGATAACAGTGAACTGGTATAGAAATCCGGTTTACCCTTTTTATATTTTCTTAAAAAAATCAGAGTAGGTATATCAAGCAGTATGGCAATAATGATTATTCTTTTAAATAAAAGAATAGATACCATGGTGATAAAAATAAATAATCCCCAATCGTAAAGCTCTAATCCAAACCTCGTTACCTTGTCATGTATTCCTCTATGAATCTTGAATTTGATATAACCGTTTTTCATATAATCTACTCTATTTTATTTTTCAGTATCAAGGTTGGCCAACCGTTGATGCCCCATTTCCGCTTCCTATTATTATGCTATTTGAAGTCCCCCCAGCGCTTTGAACAATACCAAGTATAGCGCTTGTTATAGTAGGTGCAAGCATAATTCCCGTTCCTGCTGCTGCCGTTATAAATGCCTTCCTTGCCGCATCAGGTTTATGCTGTTTAATATCGTAAAATCCCTTAACGAGTCCCAATGTTAGCGTTGCTGGTGCAAGTCGGTAGCATATCCATGTCGTTGCTTCGTTCAAAATACCGGATGCCCCTATCCCAAGAGAACCTTGATTTAAATTGATCATTGCCACTGCATTCGAGCTTAACGACAAGATAGATCCAAGAACAAAAATGGATAAAAGCATAATATGTTTACTAAACAGTATTCTAAATATACCATTTTTCCTTTTTAGGACCTTCTCAAAAAATATTTCTTCATAAATTCCCGACAGTAAACAAGCTGAAAAATTAATAGAAAAATCATCGAAATAATGTTTTAGATTCATTTGTTCTCCTTAACTGTTTTTAATTTTTGTTATTAAAATTTGCTATTAAAAACAGTTATAGCATCTTATTGTGTCGATATTATGAATCAATTGTTAAGAATATATTAATTTTGTATTACATTTTAGTTACAATAAGGAGGGATAGGTTGAATTATTGTTGGCTAAGGGGTAATTAACCAATTTTATTTTTCTTTTATAGTTTTTATTATGCTACTAGTAGATTTTCCCTTAATAAATTTTATCAGAACCAATTTTCCACCGGACGATTTTACAATATCTCTACCTATTACATTCTTTTCGCAATAGTCTCCGCCCTTCACTAAAAAATCAGGTTGGATCTCTTTTATTAGGTGATACGGGGTATCTTCGTGAAATATTACTACATAATCCACAGGTTTTATATTTGCCAGAACATATGCCCTGTCTCTTTCGCTTATGATGGGCCTATTTTGGCCCTTTAGCCGTTTGACCGAATTGTCGCTATTAATTCCTACGATTAGTATATCGCCAAGCCCTTTAGCCTCATTAAGATATGCGATATGTCCCGCATGTATAATATCAAAGCATCCGTTGGTGAAAACGATCTTTTTAGAATCCCTTTTAAGCCTTGATATTTCTTCTTTTACATCGCTAAATTTTATTATTTTATTCGTGGTATGAACTTTCATATGGGCAATAATTTTGAATTGATTTAATTTTGAAAACTAAAACCCCCAATATATTCGGCATATATTGGGGGAAAATGGAGAAAAGAATTACATTTGCTATTCTATATCACTATATATTTTTTTGTCAATATAAAAGTGATCCTCTCTAAAAAAAATTGCATTCAAAACCTATGAATATATTTCAAATTAATGATAATTTATGTTACAATAATCCAAATGTTGTTGTTAGTACCGTCATTAATAGTTTCTATTGATATAAGGAGAGGTGTCCGAGAGGCCGAAGGAGCATGATTGGAAATCATGTATAGATGCGAGTCTATCGAGGGTTCGAATCCCTCTCTCTCCGCCATTCAAAAGTTGTCCTAACTTAAAGGGAGGTATATAGAATGTTCGGATGGTCTCCATTAGCCATAATAGTACTAATCATAGCTGTTTTTTTAATATTTGGTGCGGGCAAGCTTCCTGATATCGGGAAGGGTTTCGGTAAAGCTTTAAAAAATTTCAAGGACAGTCTTTCAGGGAAAGATGAGATAGATGTAACCCCTAAATCGGAAGAATCTGCACCAAAGAAAAGACAGATAACCAAAACAAAATCTGCTACAGCGACCAAGAGAAAAAAAACAGTCAGATCTAGATCAACAAAAAAAACATAATTTTGTCTTGACCTAATTTATTTTATTGGTTTCTTTATGGCGTAAAAGTGATTTACTGTTACAGAGTAGTTTTTTGTGTTTGGGGCTATATTAAAAAATACGACCATAAATTTTATGGGGTGATTAGGTAGTATTTCTATGTCAGACATGTTGTTACCGAGTTTATTGTTTAGTTTCATATCTATTTCAATATTGTGCATATTTTTTAGCTTGTGCAAATTAATAAAATTACCCGCATAGACATGTTTCGTCACGATGGTTATGTTTTTAGTGCTATACAATCTGCCGGTAAGTCTGACGTAGCTTATAGGGAAACTGTTTTTATTCAGCAAATAGCCTGTGATTACGAGGTTGTTCTCGGGAAGTTTATTTGACCTAAAAACCGTGGTCTTTAGGTCAAAAAGTTTTATATTAATATTATTACTAGGGAAAAACGTTTCAAAAAAATAGTACGCGGACATTACCGCGGCTATGCTAAGTGCTATGTAAAATATTTTTTTAAAAATATCCCTTTTGTAGATTGGCTTACCATTGTGTTGCTCATTTTTACTACGCGTTTTATCTTTTTTATAAGACGATTTATAGGATGCAGAATCAAAATCGCTTCCGACTTTACCCGGCTCTCCAAAAGAAAAACCGTCCCCATCGTCATTGCAAATATCATCTCCGTCTAATTTCCATTTGTCCATATGCAACAACTAACGCCTTATCATATTTTTATTTTTAATGCTAACGCTAGAATTATACCATATAAAACCGTTTATAAAAATACAAAAATAATTTTATAATTACAAATAGGACAAGAATACAGCAGACTTGAATAATAATAAAACATATATTATAATCTAGGAACGTTGGTGGAATTACGGAAGCGGAAGGAAGGCCGGTGCCGCCCTTTGACTTCAAATCAATAGGCGCCTCTACAAAAGGCGCGGTGGGTTCGATTCCCATACGCTTCCGCCATTATCTTTCATCGAAGTCCCCTCTCTTGTTTGCCTTGCGCGCACGTCATTAAAGATAATGCTATCTTTTGTAAGTGCTAAGAATGCTTCCGTTTTTAACTCTTTTGTTTAAACCGTCTAGTGCGTTGATAACCCTAATTTTATAGTCCAAAAGTTTATTGACCAGTAATTCGGCTTCATCCATGTCCCCTGCATTTGCGGCCTCAACAATGGCCTTTCCCGTTTCATGGACCATTGGATGAATCTGTCCGAGTTCGATAAATTCTTTGTAATTTCCGTATTTTTTCTTTCCGGCACCATCAAACCATTTACCTAATCTGCACTGATGATGGTCCGATAACTCCGAGCTTCCTATAGATGTTTTTTTATCCGAAAGAATTTCCATTACCCTATTGATCCATATTAAATGATCTGATTTGGCGATGTTAAGCAGCATACAGTCGAATTTCCATTCGGAAAATATGACCATAGATTTAACCGTACTGTTGATCATTTTATCTAAGGATGTTCTTATGCCATTGAAAGAATTACTTATATCACCCATGTTTTGCGTAAGGCTTGAAAGATTACTTGCCATTTCTGTGGCTACATGAGACTGTTCTTCGGCAGCTGTGGCAATATGTGTTACCTGTTCATTAGTTTTTTCCGCCGAACTCTTTGTTGCGTTGACAACGGTAGATAACACATTAAGCGCGTCTTGAGAACTTTTAAGATGACTAAGCCCCTCAGAAATTCTAGACTCTACTTCCTTAGACTGGCTACCTATTCCCGATGTAACCTGTTCTATCTCCCTTGCGGCCTTAGAAGACTTTTCGGCAAGATTTCTAACCTCGTCTGCTACTACCGCAAATCCCTTGCCGTGCTCACCTGCCCGCGCCGCCTCTATTGCAGCATTGAGTGATAAAAGATTAGTCTGCGCTGCGATCTCCTTGACCTTATCTGTGAGTTCGGCTACAGTATCGGTTCTTTCTATAAACTGGTTCATAGCTTCTCCCATGGAGCTTACGGCATTTTCTACTTGTGTCATTTTAGAGATTAATTCGTCAAGGGCAACGCCACCCTCGTTTGTATTTTTTACGGTATCATTAGATTCATTCGTAGTTAACTGAGCATTTTTGGCAATTTCTTTTGCAGTTTGAGACATCTCCTCTGTTGCTGTGGCAACCGAGGCTATTTGCTGAGATGAACTATCAACTTCGTTTTCAAAGACCATCGCCGTTTTTTTTGTATCCGTCGCTATTTCAAGCATTACGATCTGCCCAGATATAAGAGACAATACTCTTTCCCTCCATACATTCACTAAATCTAGCACCGCGTGTGAGTCCATAAATGCGCCCCTATCAGATGCGTAAAGTTTTTCTAATTCAGAATCTGCATCAGACAGCGCCGCATTTAATATACTTACAATCTTTTTTGTTTTGTTAGGAAAAACAAATCCACCCATAAAATATTACCCTCCATTTATTTTACTATTTATATAAATCTCGTCCTAAAAATACCCTATTATCTTCCGTCAAGCTTACACACGCACTCTGCAATGACCTATAATTATTAAAATGAATATCCCGCGCCTATGCTGTAGATTATTTCATTTGTAACACTATTAGGTTCCCACACTTGATAAGTACTAGTGCTTTGGTAAACACTATCAGTATAAACCTGCGTATCATAAACATATAATGCGGATTGTCCGTATTTAAATCTTTCATATTCTGCATTTCCGAAAATATTAAAATGACCTTGAAACCTATAGTTCAAACCGGCAGTAATATTGTATATTGATTTTGAACCTAATCCCCAGGAGGTATCGGCGAATTGATAAGACCACGCTGATGTCGTCGTGTCGTAGTTTGCAACTGTCATATCCATTTCGTTTCCCTGCACTTTAGCATTAATTGTTGTCCCGTAGCCAAATTCAAGTTTGCCTACAAGTTTTGGCGTAAAGGCATATTGCCCTAAAACACCTATCATAGCCAGCCAGTTAGAGTAGTGTTCATCTTGGCCATTATTGCCGCCGATGTTATCCCTTTTCCATATATGCCAACCTATCTCTCCGTAAGGGGTAATAACAAACTTATTTGTTACAGGGATCATATATCCTGCCTTGTAATTAAAATTATATATTTTGCTATCGGTTGTGCCTATTTGCGATCCGAACGCGCCTCCTCCCAGTGAGGCACCAGTGTATGTATCACCACCAGAATAATAGCTGAAACTTGCCACATTATAAAAATTATAGAATGTGGAAGAATCATTTATTTTAAAACCGTTTAAAAAACCGGTCTCGATATCCAAATATTTACTGGGGCTTCCGCCATTTAGAGATAACGCATAACCATTATTGGCATATTCGCCATAGTTTAGCCCAAAATCAGAATATGATATGCTTATCATATTATTTACGGATAAGATTGCCGGATTTATGTGATTTGCAGAAAAACCCTTCCTGCCTATGTTGCTATGATTATCCCGTTGCTTATTTTTAGTTTTTGAGTTAGAAACATAATCTTCAGGATATCCATATTTATTATAAACTCTAGTAATCAATTTTAATTGATAATTTTTCTTAGCAGACTTGGCGTAGACGGATTTAACTATAATTACTGCAAATAAAAATACCAAGATTGCACACATAAGGCTAAACTTAAATCTTTTCATGGTTTGTACCTCCTTATTAAATGAGGCCGAAATAGTAAAAATTAAGTAATTAATTAGGCAACTTTACAAATTATAATTCAAATTCAGCTCATTATATCATACTATTCGAATGAAAAAAAGTTGAAACGCATTTTCAAATTAAGTCTATCAATTGATATATGTATCTTATATTTGGAGTAGTTAAACCTAGAAAAGGTTATGAGAAAAATGATTTAAGGGATATCTGAATTTTTCTAAAACCCTACAACCCATTGCCTTTAAACGCTTAGGTGAGTGTTGTAAAATCACTATGCATTATATATCTTTATTAATTTATTGAAAAGATTGTCTATGGAATCGTCCCAACTAAACGATGCAATTTTTATTTTTGGTTTGATGTTTGTCTCAATCGTTTCCTCTTTTAAAACTTTGTCTACGCGCTCAAATGATATTATTTTTTGCTTAAGGTCATTTTTGGAATCCAGAGAGAAATAGGTAGGATAATCCCCGCCTATTTCTCTGAAAACAGGTATATCGCTTGCAAACACTTTTATATTATATCTGGCGGCTTCAACTAACGGAAAACCGAACCCCTCGGTAATTGAAGCGATAACCAGGGCTTTAGAGTTTTTATAAAGATACTTAAGCTCCGCATCGTTTATGTCATTATAGACAAATAAGTGAGTATTACTGTATTTTGAATGTTTAAACCGTTCTAAAATATTATTACAATTCCATCCTGCGACCCCAACAATTATCAAATTACCGTTAAAACCGCCGTTCCACATCTCTTCAAATACGTCCAAAACAAACAGATGATTTTTTATCTGCTTAATAGTTCCGACCATCAGATAAGTATTCTTATTTTTTAGTATATTTTTAATATCATCCCTGATAGACAAATCTCTTATTCCGGGCTTCTCGCTTAAATCATTGCCTAAATAGAAATATTCAATAGGCTTTTTAATTGAGTCGTGTTTTTTATGATAGATATAATTCCTTAATTCATCTGCCGAATATTTAGAATCACACACAAATGCATCTGAACAATCAATCATTTTATCAATATGCTTGATAATAATATCTACTCGCAAGTTGTCAAAAAATTGAGGGTGAGTCGCGGCGATAATGTCATAGATTAGAGTGACTACAAATGCCCCTTTCTTTGCCTTGTACCTATTGGATATGGACAAAACGTTAAAACTCCAATAGACATCGGAAAGAAAGATTAAATCATTCGCATTTATCTTCACGGTTTTAAATTTAAAACTCTTAAATAAGTATAGATACCCAAAAAAAACGGTTTGAAAAATATTTTTAAGAGGTACCCTAAGCCTACCCAAGACAAGACCTAACAGTGATGTTCTTATTTTTTTATTGGTATTGTCGCCATATTTAAAGACGGTTATCCTTCTTTCCGTTTTCAAATAGCGCTTAGATAATTTATCGAATGCAGTTTTCTTTTCTTCGTAAAATCTTCTTGATAAATCATCTAAGCCTACCTCCACGAATCTGTCTATGAAGGTTATAACAGGCACAACGGTTGTATTATAATCCTTTTCCATTGTCTTAGAGTGCATCACTATATTCCGAACGGCTCGTTGAATGCCCGTATTAAAACCGGTGTAAAAGGTTCCACTGCAGTCCATATAGATATGGCGGGGTGCTTTATCTTTACTTTTATTGATAGTCAATGATTATGCTATTCCTTTATTTTTTATTGCTAAATACTGTTTTATGTATTATATTTATAACATAAAAAGACATTATAATAAAATGTAAAATAAAAAAGCGGGGTCGCATATGTCGTTTAATAATGGTAAATTTATGAAATGTTTTCGTTTATCTTTTATTGCCTTTGTAAGCTTGTTTTTATTGTCTTTTATATCCCTAAGCGCTTCTAATGCTCATGCTTCTGGTTTATTAGGCATCTCCGTTGAGGGAGGGAGTTATTTTCAAAATCTTTCAGGGAACTTAATGGTTGGAAATTCGGTAAATGGATTTGCCGCAACAAATATAACCCCCGCAGATATAGGACTTCAGACGACAAAGACTGAACCTATGATTAAAGTAGCGATAACAATACCATTTAGTAATGTGATTTCTTTCACGTATGTTCCGTATATGTATAGTGGCTTTAAAACGTTATCTGAAACCATTTATTTTAATGGGCAGACTTACAATGTTAATACCAATGTAACATCTAAACTGGAATTACGCAGTTATAAGATGTTTTACACACATGATTTTTCACTGGGCAATTTTATCACGTTAGGTGTCGGAGCAGGCATAGACCTCTTTACTGTCAATGCCGAGATGAATTCCTCGTTGATATCTGAGTCTAAAAATGCAAATTTACCTATGCCCCTTATAGGTGGGATAGTAAAAATTTCTCCGCTCAATGACATATCGTTTATCGGAAAATTTCAAGGATTTAGTATTGGTTCGGACGGATATTATTATCATATAAAAGCAGGTGTGAATTATAATGCGGTAGGACCGCTTTTAATATTTGCAGACTATGTATATGATAAGATAAACGTTAATGTAGATAGCATCAATGGAAAATTAGTTTTTAAAGGTCCAGAAGTTGGCCTGCGGCTGGAATTTTAAAGGGATTATTACGCATCCTTTAAAAAGGATAGTGCATTAAATAAATTTTATTGTTGCAATCATGTGAATAAAGTTATATAATCGTCAGATACTTAGCGGGGTGGAGCAGTCCGGTAGCTCGTTGGGCTCATAACCCAAAGGTCGCAGGTTCAAATCCTGCCCCCGCAACCAAATAAAACCGCAGTTAATTTTTCACAGAGTCCTTTAATTGTCCAGTTAGTTCATTTCTGATTTTCGGCAAAGATTGAGGATAATTGTTACCTATAAATTTTATAAGTTTTTCTCTTATTAAACATCTTAGATCCCACAATTTGGATGAATCAGACGCGCTCATAAGCGCTCTTAATTCTAATGTCCGCTCTGTTGCATTAGTGACCTGCAGGCCCCAAGCTTGTTTATCCCATAAATCCGTTGTTTGAAGTATATTCCCTAATTCCCGGCGAATATCATCTACATTAACACCGTAATCTACATATATAAAGACAGTACCTAAAAGATTAGCGGAAATTCTGGTCCAATTTTGGAAGGAATTTTCGATAAAATAATTTATCGGAATTACAAGCCGCCTTAAATCCCATATCCTTAATATGACATAAGTAAGTGAAATTTCCTCTACGCGTCCCCACTCTTTGTCGATAATCAATACGTCATCTATCTTAATGGGTTGAGTAATTGCTACCTGAAGGCCGGCTATCACCAAATTCAAGGTTTTTTGTGTGGCAAATCCGATAATTACGCCTATTATCCCCGCAGAGGCCAATATTGTAGTTCCTATTTCCCTGACTTCGTTAAACTGCATTAAAATGAACGACATACCTATCAATGAGATTATAATTATTATGACTTTTTTGATAAATTTAGTTTGAGTATAAACTTTACGCGCTTCTAGGTTATCTTGTAGCTTTATGTTATATCTTCGCAGGATAAATTCTTCAAAGATATAAGTTAGCCTTACAAATCCGAAAGCAAAAATTCCTATGTATGCAATTAATATAAATTTAAAAGCAAACCCGATGGTTGTTCCATTATGAAAATTAAAAAAAGGAACAATTATTGAAAATATAAAAACAATAATTAGAAGTCTTGAGAAAAACCTTAAGTATTTAGGGATTAAATCTGAATTAGGAATATGTTTTGCTACGCGGGAATAAACTTTAAATAATAGCAAATTTAGTATATGTCCGATAAAAATAGAACCTGCGCCAACTAAAACTACTACAACAAGATCGCTTAGATTTTTAAAATATAACATAATAATATTTAACCTTATTAAATTAACGAAATAATGAAAAATACCCGCGTACAACCACGAACGAAAATGGAGTAATCTATTCTCTACAATAGTCGTCTTCTAATCTTATAATATCATCCTCTTTCAGGTACTCTCCTACCTGAGCCTCTACTATAACTAATGGAATAAGCCCGGGGTTTTCAAGTCTATGAACAGAGCCTATAGGGATATATGTAGATTTATTGGTCTCAAGAAGGATTGTTTTAGCATCGATAGTAACCAATGCAGTTCCGCTTGTTATAATCCAATGCTCTGACCTATGCATATGTTTTTGAAGCGATAGCTTGCTGCCTGGTTTAACAACTATCTTTTTTATTTTATACAAATTTGATTCCAATAATACCGAATATGATCCCCACGGCCTGTGAACGGTTGAATGCTGAGTATGAAGATCTGAATCTCTTTTTTTTAATTCAGCTATCACCATCTTGACATTTTGTGATGAACCTTTTTTAGTTACTAAAAGGGCATCATCTGTATCTACTATAATTAAATCATCTATATCTATAGTGGCAATCATTCTGCCACTTGACATTATGAGATTATTATGCGAATTAATGCTTAATATATCTTTTGATATAGCATTATTGTCTTTATCCTTTTTAAACTCGTTGTAAATAGAATCAAAGCTCCCTAAATCAGACCATGCAATATCTGCAGGTATCACCTTAGTGTTAGAGATTTTTTCTAATAACGCTGAATCTATAGAATTTTCTTCTATATTAAGCATATCGTCTTCTACTATTCTTACCATTGAACCATTCTTTTTTGCATTTTCATATGCTTTTTTTGAGGATTTAAATATAGGCGGACATATAGCTTTAAGTTCTCTTGTCAATATTTCCGGCTTAAACATAAACATCCCGCTGTTCCAATAAAAATTACCCTTGGAAAGATAGTTACGCGCCGTATCTCTATCCGGTTTCTCTTTAAAAGAACCTACTGAAAAAATATGTTCATATAAATCTGCATCGCCTGATATATTTGAGTTTAGCGGTAAATCGTTACCCTGAACAATCTCTATATATCCGTACCCTGTTTCTGGGCAGGATGGTTTTATGCCGAACATAACGATATTATCTTCTTCAGCTGATTTTTTGGCAATAGCGATAATTCTTGCGTAGGAATCTATATTTTTTATCAAATGATCTGCCGGGGTAACAAAAAACAGGTTGCTTTTATTTTGATTGCCAGTGGCATCAAAACAGGATAATGCAATTGCGGCGGCGGTATTTCTGGGTGTGGGCTCAAGAATAAACCTATAATTTTTTACTCCAATGTCTTCAAGTTGGTCAAGAGCAATAAAATAGTGGTCTTTGTTGGTAACAATCAAAAAATTATCACAAAAATCTATATTTCTCAAAACAGTCATCTGAAATAAGGACATATCATCAATTAGTTTATAGAACTGCTTTGGAAATAATTTTCTTGAAATAGGCCAAAGTCTTGTTCCGCTACCACCGCATAAAACGACATTAGTCATCTTTTCCCTCTCATTATGTGTGTTTTAATCCGGACTAACCACTGTCACGCTATTATCTTCCAATAGAAAAATAATCAAAACCTAATTCCTTCATTTTTACAGGGTCATAGATATTTCTTCCGTCAAATATAACGCCCTCTTGCAACGTTTCTCTAATCCTTTTAAAGTCCGGCGCCCTGAAATCATTCCACTCCGTTGCGATGATAAGCCCGCTAGAATTTTTAAGCGCCTTGTACATATCTTTTGCATACTCTATTTTAGGAAAAATAGTTCTTGCATTATCCATTGCAATGGGATCGTATGCTTGTATTTTTGCGCCGTATGAAAGTAACTTTGAAACAATGGATAAAGATGGAGACTCTCTTATATCATCTGTTTTAGGTTTAAATGATAAACCCCATAAAGTAAAAATCTTTCCCGAAATATCCCCTTCGAAATATTTCAAAATATAACTTACCAATACTTCTTTTTGGTAGAAATTAGCCTCATCTACCGCTTTTAGCAGTTTAAAATCATAACCTTTCGCCTTTGCGGTTCTGTAGAGGGCATTAACATCTTTAGGAAAACAGCTTCCGCCATACCCGATACCGGGAAATAAGAAAGACTTGCCAATTCTCTTATCGGCACCAATACCTATCCTTATATTATCAATATTCGCCCCTGATAATGAACACATATTGGCCAACTCATTCATAAATGTTATTCTCAATGCGAGCATCGCATTAGCGGCATATTTTGTAAGCTCAGAAGAGTTTGTATCCATAAAATATACCGGCGCTCCGGTTCTTACAAATGGTTCGTAAATCTCCCCCATAATCTTTTTTATTTTTAACGAATGTTCACCGTCGTTTACCCCGATAATTATTCTATCAGGTCTCTGAAAATCGTTAATTGCCGCTCCCTCTTTCAAAAATTCCGGATTTGAGATAACATCAAAATTATTCGTTATCTTTCTTATTTCCGTATCTACCCGCCTGCAAGTTCCTATAGGCACAGTGCTCTTTATAATAACTACCTTATAATCGTCAATATAATTTGCTATATCTTCGGCTACCTTAAAAATATTCGACAGATCCGCATCCCCATCGTCCCGCGGCGGTGTTCCTACAGCTATAAAAATCACATCTGCATTTTTCACGGCAAAACCAATATCTTCCGTAAAAATAAGCCTTTCATTCTTTACATTTTTAACGACTAACTCCTTAAGTCCGGGCTCGTAAATAGGCATTACGCAGTTCTTTAATGAAGATATTTTGCTTTTATCATTATCGACGCAATACACATTGTTTCCGGAGTCAGCCAAACAAACGCCGGTAACAAGACCGACATATCCGGTTCCTACTATAGCAATATTCATATGTAAAAATCCTCTTCAGTATGCATCACGGCATATTTATATTTTTAAGGTTATGCCATATATCCTTTTGTATGCTTCTTCAACGCCGCCTATATCCCTTCTAAACCTGTCTTTATCAACCTTTTCAAGTGTAATTTTGTCCCAAAGTCTCATTGTGTCGGGGGTAATTTCATCACCCAAGAGAATCTTCCCGTTAAAAGTACCAAATTCCAATTTGTAATCTACCAATAACAGCCCATTTTTATCAAAGAAATCTTTTAAAATTTCATTTATCCTTAAAGCAGTGTCTTTAGCCTCTTTAATATCTCTGATGTTTCCTAAATCAAACGCTTCAACATAAGTTTCGTTAATCATGGGATCGCCAAGTTCATCGCTTTTGAAATATAGTTCAACCACGGGAGAAAGTAACTTAACGCCCTCCTCTACTCCCATCTTTTTTGCGAGACTTCCTGCCGCAATATTTCTGACGACAAATTCTACGGGAAACATTTTCAAATGTCTTGTTAACATTTCTCTATCGGATAATTGTTCGATAAAGTGATTTTCTACCCCGCAGTTTTGTAAAAGTTTAAATAAAGAAGCGGATATAGAGTTATTATATACTCCCTTTTTAACTATTATGCCCTTTTTTTGACCGTTAAAAGCGGTTGCATCATCTTTAAAGTAAGTAATCAGCTTATTTTCGTCCCCAGAATATTCATAAAGTATCTTTGCCTTGCCTTCGTAAATCTTTTTTAGCTCTTTTTTGCCCAAAACACTCTCCATGCGTCCCCCCCCCTTAAGTTTATTAATTAAAAACAACTCGATTTTATCTTGTATTTTAATTCAAAAACGATTTTAAATCAATTTAAATAATGTTAGAATAAGAATGCCAACGGTAGCTTCAAAATTAACGATAGAGGGGGAATAACGCGGTTATTTAATACTCTGACATTATGAAAAACAACAAGGTCATAATATATTCATTAATTATATCTATCGTTATACACTCGGCGTTAATATTGTTTCTATTAAAATATGATAATAAAAAAATTAAAAAACATCTCATATATTCAAAGCCTATCACGATTGAGCCGTATATGTTTGCCAAGAATTTGCAAAAACACAAGGTAATCAAACCAAGATACGCCAGTCTAAAACCCCATTTTGCCCGTAAGAATACGAGGTTGAATGCCCCCCCGGCTCATAGTAGTCATACCTACGCATCGCGCAGATTGGCGCGCCACCAGGTTAAACGGACATTAAGCAGTTCTCATCTTCTTTCAAGGGTTCCGCATATTCTAAAAAGACACAATCTAAAACTAAACAGCATTTACCCTGTTACCACGGGAATGCAAAAGCAGAGTCCGATACATCCAAGATCCAGCATAAAAAACCCTTCACATGGGATAAAATCTGCAAACGTAAACTTAAATACAACAACCATAAAATATGCTTCTTATTTGTTACATGTTAAGAATAAGATAGAAAATGTCTGGGAGTATCCTACAGAAGCAAAAAGAGACAGGATATCAGGTCAGCTTACTATTGAATTTTCCATAAACAGTAACGGCTCCATTTACAAGGTTAGAATATTAAATTCCTCAGGAAAAAAATCATTGGATACGGCTGCAGTTAATGCGATAAAAAATGCAACAATGTATAATAGATTTCCTAAATCATGGACCATCAAGAGACTGAATATAAGAGGAACTTTTATTTACAGGTTGTCAAATTTTTATCTTTACTAAACATTAAGGCTTTTTAGTAATCTTTATAATATAAGGCTTTAAATTGAATTTCTTTGATATCATGCCTTCAACAGCCTTGGCGCCCTTATCAGTGGAAAACTTTCCAACCCTGACTTGTTGATAGGTGACCTTGCCTTTTTTTCCGGAGATGCTAACGGGAACGATATATGCGAATAAACCCATAGAATTAAGTTTGCCAGCTAATTTCTTCGCATCATCATATTTTGAAACGGCAGCTACTTGAATAGTGTAATAGATTGCAGAACTTGAAGAAGATATATGCTTTTTTTGCTTCGTCGGAGCCTTTCTTGTAATGTATTTATATCTATATTTATATATATAAACCGGTTTTTTAATGTATATTATTTTGGTTTTAACCTTGATTTTTGGGGTTAAAACCGGCTTCTTGACGATCTTTTTGGTGATAGCCCTCTTCTTCAGCGAAACCAACTTGGATATCGGAGCAAATTTAATATTATCCGTCGAAAGAACGGTACTTTTACTCGCTTTATGAGCACTATTTGTATTTAAAGATGTAGAAGGCGGGTTACCGTTAATATTCAGAGAAGGTCCATTAATAACACCCTCCCTTGATTTTTGAGGAGATAATTTTTTCCCGACGAATAATCCTAAAACAAATACTATAAATAAGATTACCAAAAAAACAATAACCGCCGAAAGCTTGTCTTTTCTCAAATCAATTTACCTTATAATTTTTATTATCACTTATAAGAGACAATATGTCTTCAAAACCGGATATTGACAAAGTAATATCTCGGGCAAAATCAAAACAATCAAAAATCTCCGCCCCAGAAGTACTATACTTCTTGTCGCAGACACCTCTCCATGCACATACTGCGCAGAGAACAACATTTTCATTCATAATATCTATAACCTCTCCCTTTCTTTACTATTAAGAGCATTATAAAACTAAAAAATATATAAATCAATCATCGGCTATTTTTTTTTATAGCGATATTATAACATAGAATTTGAGAATAAAAACAAATAAAAACTTAACTTATTTATTTTATAACGGTTAATATGTTAGAATAGTCGTTATCTACATTGATTGTGCCATTCTAATAAAGATTCATAATATTATCAAGGAGATTTGATTGACCACGGAACTTATAATAAATAAGGATAATTACGAAACTCGCGTCGCATTGCTGGAGAACGGTCGATTATCCGAAGTTTTCATTGAAAGAAAGACTGATTCTCCAAAACATGGAAGCATATATAAAGGAAAGGTAATGCAGATTCTCCCCGGGATTCAGGCATCCTTCATCGATATAGGCTGGGAAAAATCAGCATTTTTATACGCTGGGGACTTTTATGAAATCGATGCAGCTGATTACGATTTTTTTGAACCAGGTAGAGAGGAACCGCCTTCCGACTCAATTAGCAAAAGTGAACACAGTGATAGTAATGATGAAGTTAATGCAACAGCACAAAAACAAAAAAGGGGTAGAAAAAAAAAGAAAATTACGCTCAATATAGATCAACTCTTAAAAAAGAATCAGGAAATACTTGTTCAAATTGACAAGGAGCCCGTCAAGACTAAGGGCGCTCGCATTACAAGCCATATATCTCTTCCAGGGAGATTTCTCGTTTACATGCCTACATCTTCTTCAATCGGAATTTCAAGAAAAATTAAAAGCGATGGAGAGAAAAAAAGACTCAAAAGCATTGTTTTGAAATACAGAAAAGAAGGTACTGGATTTATAATCAGGACCGCCGCTGAAAATGCATCAGAAATAGATATTGAAAGGGATATTAAATTTCTTACCGGACTATGGAATAATATTTATAAAAGTCAGCTTAAAGCAAAAGCGCCCAAGCTTATATTTCAAGATATGGGTATATCCCTGAGAGCGTTGAGAGATTTGCTTAATAAGACAATAAATAAAATTATTGTGGACGATAAAGGGGAACACAAAAAAATAGTGGAATTTCTTGCCATTCAGTCCCCTGAATATACAAACATAGTAGAACTATACGCGGATAGTTTGCCGATATTTAAGCATTTCAATATTGAAAAGGAAATATCAAAGGCATTAAATAAAAAGGTGTGGCTTAAGTCCGGAGGTTACATAGTTATTGATTATACAGAAGCATTGACAACGATAGATGTGAATACAGGCAAGTACGTAGGTAAAAAAAACTTCGAAGATACTATATTGAAAACTAACCTGGAAGCTGCAAAGGAAGTAGCGTATCAATTAAGACTCAGGAATATAGGAGGAATTATCGTTATAGATTTCATAGATATGATAACGGAGAAGAATAGAGAAAAGGTATATCGTATATTAGAAGATGCACTGAAAAGCGATAGGGTTAAAACAACAATTAATAGAATAACTGAGCTTGGACTAGTTGAGATGACAAGAAAGAGGACGGGGAATAGTATTTTTAGCACTTTCTTGGAGCAGTGCCCGATGTGCGAAGGACTTGGTGTAATAAAATCGCCTCAAACCATCTGTTTTGAAATATTCAGAGGAGTATCATTGCACGCAAAAAAGACAATGTCTAAAAAAATTACTGTAACGGTCCATTCATATATAATGAATAAACTGTATGAGTACGACAAAGAGCTCGAACAATTAGAGTCTGAAATTAATAAAAAAGTAGTAATCCAAATGCAGGATAGTTTTTATCCTGAATATTTTGAAATCTCATAGCGCGGTGAGCCGAGAGATATTTTGATTATTTTTTTTTAGAATCTTTCTTCTTATGAATAAACCTAAAGACTATCTCTCCTTTTTTAATCATATATAGCTTTTCCCTTGCCAAACTTGCAATATATTGTTTATCATTGCGTAATTTGTATATTTGTACACCTATTAAACTGTTTCTTTTTTTAATTAGGGAAATCTCTTGCGTTAGCTTGCGATCCTCCTTCATTAATTTATGTACCCTTACTATGCCTTTAAGGCTATATATCACGAATAGAATCAGCAAAAAAACAAAGATAGAGCCCGCAATCGGCAGTACATTATGATTTTTTCCCTTGATTGATCTCATATTTAAAATATTTTTTCATTCGCAGAGGCGCACAGAACTCTCCGCACATACTACATCCTGCGGTATCATCCTTATTTTTTAGTTTAAACAACTTTCTAGAATATTCTGGATCTATGGAATATTTAAACTGCTTTTCCCAATCGATATCCCTGCGGGCTTTTGATATATTCAGATCGTCGCTATTTTTTTTAAGCTTTATCATATCTCCCACATGAGCCGCAACCTTGGCCGTTTTCACTCCAATTTTAACATCTTCCTCGGAAGGTAACCCTAAATGCTCTGATGGAGTAACATAACATAGGAAATCTGCCCCATATGACGAGGATAGAGCCCCGCCTATTGCAGATGCAATATGATCATAGCCGGCCGCAACATCTGTAACGAGAGGACCAAGGACATAGAAAGGCGCATCGTTCGACATTTTTTTTTGAATTTTAACATTTGCTTCTATTTCATCTATCGGGATATGACCGGGGCCTTCAACCATTACCTGAACGCCATAATCTCTTGCTATATCGCAAAGTTCACAGTTAATAATAAGTTCTTGCATATATGCTCTATCAAAGGAATCGTGTATCGAACCTGCCCTTAGTCCGTTTCCTAAACTTAAAACCGTGTCATATTTTTTTAATATCTTCAAGACATCTTCAAACCTTTCATATAAAGGATTTTCCTTGTTGTTTTCTATCATCCATGCAACTAAGTATGCTCCACCCTTTGACACGAGACCGGCGGATCTATATGATTGTTTTTTTAATCTCTCTAGCGACATCAGATTTAAACCGGAGTGGATAGCCATAAAGGAAATACCGCTTTCACACTGTTTTTCTATGACGTCAAACACGAGGTTTTCAGACATTTTTATAGGATTTTTATATTTATCTATAGCATCACTAAAAGCCTGGTAGAGAGGAACCGTTCCAACGGGTAGAGATGTGTTTTTCAAAACCTCTTCGCGTATAAGGTCTAAATCTCCCCCTACGCTCAATTCCATCAGTGTATCTGCTCCGCTCTCTTCCGCAACCTTGGCTTTTCTAACCTCCTCATTAATATCAATATGATTTGTAGATGTGCCAATGCTCGCGTTAATTTTTGTCGTTAAACCCGTGCCTATTCCGACAAATTTATCCCTATTCTTATTGTGCAAAATAACAGTTTTTCCATTCGAAATATTTTCCGTCAACTGATTCTTTAAGACGCCGTCCTTACTGGATACGTAGTCCATCCCCTTTGTCCAAATATTTTGAACGGCAGATTCTTTTTCGGTCATATTAGTCATTTTTTTGTTTTTACTTTCAAAATTTAAAATTATTATTTATTTTATATTTTCGCAGCATTATCCATAATATTTCTTGCAATAATCTTATTAGAAAAAAAAGATAGATGAATATAGCTACCTATCACATTCAAGACATTGTAACCCTCGGGTATCAGAACACCGGGAGATGCCAAACTTTCGCATTCAAAAACATTTTTAAGATCTGCCGAATCCCTTCTAGTATTGTTTTGGCGTAAACCACCTGCTATAATTCCGGAATAATGAAACTCATGTCCATTTATCTTTAACCCTGCATCACCGAGAAACGATTCTTCCTTAAGATGAACTATTCTATAACCCAAAGAAAGCCTTGTGTTGTCCATAGTTACATCAAGCGGAAGTATCCCTGATAATTTCCAATATTCACCTTTATAAACGAGCCCTCTGCTAAGATACATTAAGCCCCCACACTCGGCATATATTATACCATTATTTTCAAAAAATTTATAAATTTCATTAAGCATTCCTTGATTTTTTGCGAGATTATTGATATAAATCTCTGGATAACCGCCCCCTATATAAATCATACTGACGCCTTTCGGTATAGTTTTGTCGGATAAAGGACTAAAAAAAACTATTTCTGCTCCAAAACTTTTCAATATCTCTATATTAAAATTATAATAAAAGAAGAATGCCTTATCATAAGCAACTGCTATTTTTATCCTCCTTTTTCTTTTTATCCTTGCGAACAATACATTAGTGGCTTTGTTATTTTCGAGCTTAAACTGCCTGCGTTTCATGCGATTTACATGATTAAAAAATAAGTTATTAAACCCTTTCGACTCTCTTTTGAGAGTTTTTATCATTAAATCTAAATCTATATTGCGAAAGACCTCATTTTTTATATTGTTCACTACTGTTTCAAACTTACTTTTATTCTGTTTAAAATTTGATGCTATAGGGGTAACCAGTCCAAGATACCTTTCTTTAATACCGAAAGCCGCTTCATTATTTAAAATATAACCAAAAACTTCAGTATTCTTGACATTATTTTTAATCTCGTCGGATATAATTTTATAATGCCTTGCTGAAGAAATGTTATTTAAAATAACCCCGCAAACGTTAATCCCCTTTTTATATTTTTTAAGCCCAAAAATAACAGAAGCCATGGTGGACGAGATTCTTTTAGAATCCATTACTAAAACAATTGGGAATTTGAATTTTTTTGCTATAGAATACGAATTGCCATCGTATAAGCCCATAGCGCCCTCAACTATAAAAGCCTTATTCATATTTAAATTGTTTAAAACATCCGTGCAATTCGTATCTGCACTATTACCACAGCAGTTAAAAACCAGGGAATTTAATGATCGGAGGGGTATTAAAAAGGGATCAATATTTCTAACTTTGGTATTTACAGCATTGGATATTATGATTGGGTCAATAAAGTCCGGTCCTACCTTAAGAACATCTATCTCGTAACCCATTTCCTTAACTTTTTTTGAAAAAGCCAGGGTTACCATGGATTTTCCTGAGGAAGATCTATCTGATGCAAAAAAAACAGAAAACATAAAAATTAATCGGGTAAATTTAATATAAAATTTTATAAAATCCGTATAAGGTAATAATATAGATAACCTCGGATATTTTGGTACTAAAACCTAACATGTCTCCATTGACTCCACCGAATTTTTTATCAAAATAAAATGCTAATGTTAGAATGAAGAAGGTTGAAATCAGTAATGCAAAAATGCCCGCTAATTTTAAAAGGATAAAAACAATTACAACCGTAAAAATGGAAGCGATAATAAATGTATAAAAATTTGTTCCTTCGGTAAAAATGGTACCTATTCCCTTAAAATTTCTTGGGGTATTTGAAAAATAAGACATTAAAACTATAGAGTATCGCCCTACAATCGGAAACGTCAATAAAGACAAATAGCTAAATTTAGGCGATATTCCTTTAATTGTAAGCCACATAATTAACACATAAAAGATGACTGCAATAATACCAGAAATACCAGCGTTAACATCCTTCATTGCACTATAAAATCTATTCTTTTCGCCACTTTTCAAGTATGCAAAAAGTCCATCCGTAGTATCAGATAGACCGTCAAAGTGCAGACCTCCCGTCAAAATAAAAAGTAACAAGATAGATATCAAAATTGAAATTGAGTCCGATAAAAATATACTAAAAACGTAAAACGTAAGTATTAGAATTACACCTATGAACAACCCTGCCATGGGAAAATATTTTATAGAATCATTTAATTTGATCGCTGTTATATCATCTTTATTTTCGGCATAATCTGAGACGGCGTCCTTTTTTCTTAAATTAAGCTTAAATACAGTTAAAAAATTTACAGCATCCAATAAATTTCTGATAATAAACATGGTTTATTTACCTATTTAATTTGTGAGCGGTTAATTATTTATTAAGTTTCGATGCAAAAACATTCGCCTCGTCAAATGTAGCCATATTGTTGTACATATCAATGGCCGTTTCGATTATCTTCATTGCCATAACAGCGCCCGTCCCTTCGCCCAAACGCATTGACAAATCAAGGATAGGTTTTTTATTTTTTATGAGGCTAATGGTAGTTTTGTGTCCTCTTTCTTTCGATAAATGACCTAAAAACATATAGTCCAAAACATCAGGATTAATATTAATGGCTATCAACGCTCCCGCACAAGAAATGAAACCGTCAACGACAACAGGTATTCTGTGAATAGAGCAACCAAGTATAAAACCCGCTATTGCTCCGATTTCAAAACCGCCTATTCCAGACAGAACATCTATCGGGTCATCACCGTTTTGTATATTATATTTAATCGCTTTTTGAATAATCCGGATTTTTTTTTCTATTATTTTCAAACTTACGCCCGTTCCGTGGCCGCATACAAGTTTAGCCGATTTCTTGGAATAAAAGCATGTAATTGCCGAAGACGGTGTAGTGTTGGCTATGCCCATATCGCCCGTCGCACAAATATCAGCACCCTTATCCTTTAGTATTGAGGATATTTCTATGCCTTTAAGGAGCGACTTTATGCCATCTCCATATGTCATAGCCCTGCCTTCGTATATATTGTTTGTCCCAAATCCAATTTTACCGTTTATAAAATTATCTCCCACCAATGAATCTAGATCGGCATTAATTCCCACATCTATAACTACCACATTAGCACCAACGGAATTTGACATCGCGTTAATTGCTGCGCCACCGCTCAAGAAATTTCTAACCATTTGGGCTGTAACATCTTGCTTGAAAAGGCTAACTCCCTCCTTAACAACACCATGATCACCTGCAAAAACACAGACATATTTCTCTTTAATCTTTGGCCTGTCATTTTCTGTGATGGCAATAATATCTTTAACGAACTCCTCTAATCTTCCAAGGCTTCCCTTTGGTTTTATTAATATATCAAGCCTACATTCGGCGATTTCATAAAACCGCCTTTTGTTGATAGGCTTTATAGAATTAATCAGAGAAAGAAGTTGGTCCTTTTCGTTTTCATGCATTTTATAATATTATATAGATTATTTGTTGCTATTTTAATGAAATTTGGTTCCCCGCGATAATACAATATGCCTCATCCGATAAATCAGACAGTTGTTGTTCCATTAGTCCGTTTAACTCTATAAACTTTCTAAGGTAAGCATCGGCAGGTACCATATTGAAAGCCATAGTGTCCGTTACGGTTACAACAGAACACTGCAATGTTTTTATATATTCAGTCATTATCAAAATGGTATCGTATGCAAAATTAAAATCTGATGTATTTTTGAAGACTGAAGATAACCATAATGTCAATGAATCTATAAGAATTACCCCTGATTGTTGTTTTTCGTTTTTAAAAATATCGTAAACATTTTTAATCTCCAATTGTAAGTCATTATAGCTTTCATGAACAATAAAAATGCTCGACCTTTTTTCTTTATGCCTTCCTATTTTCTGCGCCATCTCATGATCGGCCTTTTCAAGGATCGCCGTAGCCATAAAATGAAGCGGGTGACAGTTGTTCAGGTTTGACCTACCGAAAAATTTTTCATAAAGCGATAAGGCTTTTTTTTCTGCAAAACCTGATTTACCGGAAGATGCGCCCCCAGTGATAAAAATTTTACAAAAACTCTTCATGACGACCGCTATTATAGCATTATAATGGTATTTTTTATATTTTTTTCTTCTTCACTTATAAGTTTATAAAACAAAATGCCGCCAAATTATAAAATAAATCATAAAATATGTGCTATAATATGCGCGTAAGTTAGATAGTGGAGGTGACAAAAAAAATAGGAAAAGATTTAGTGATATAATAACTGTATATAACGTTAATTTATATAAATAGGGGGGGGGAAATGGCTTTAATATCCGCAAAGGAAATACTTGATGATGCCCACAAACATAGGTATGCAGTAGGTGCCTTTAATGTGAATAATATGGAGTTTCTGCAAGCTGTATTTATGGCGGCGGATTCGGAAAAATCACCGATAATTATTGCTGCAAGTGAAGGCGCGATGAAGTATGCTGGCGCCGACATGCTTGTCGCAATGACAAAGACGTTGTCTAATAATTATCCTAAAATTCCAGTAGCACTCCACCTTGATCACGGTACAAACCTCAATGCTATCTTATTGGCTATTAGGTCAGGTTTCACGTCCGTTATGATTGATGCATCACACTTCACCTACGAGGAAAATCTTAAAATTACAAAACAGGTTGTAAGTATTTGTCATCCCTTGGGTATATCCGTCGAAGCAGAACTTGGAAGACTTAAAGGCGTTGAAGATAATATTTCGGTTGCCGAAAGGGACGCTGTTTTGGTAAATCCGGAAAATGCAAAAGATTTTGTAGTATCTTCGGGTATTGACTTTTTGGCACCTGCGATAGGTACCTCACACGGTGCTTTTAAATTTAAGGGAGAGGCAAAATTAGATTTTGAACGTCTAAAAAAAGTTAAGAAATTAACCGGTATTCCATTGGTTCTTCATGGCGCATCGTCTGTGCCCTTGGCTGCCGCTCAAAAATTTGAGAAGTTTGGCGGAAATTTAAAGGGAGCAAAAGGCGTTCCTTTTGATGTGCTGAAAGAAGCAATAAGTTACGGTATAAATAAAGTAAATACCGATACTGACTTACGCATCGCGTTTATATCAAAGGTTAGAGAGAGTATTGTAAATGATAAATCTCAAATAGATCCAAGAAAGATTTTCGGTCCGGCGAAGGGTTATATTGTTGAAACCGTTAGGGAAAGAATGAATGTCCTAGGCTCGTCTGGCAGAGTTTGATAAAACAATTAAGTTTCAACATCTTCGATTAGCCATATATAATTATACTCCTTCTTTAGTGAGCTTGTAGGTTATACTGTCCGCCAAAGCTTGATACGAGGCCTCTATTATATTCTCCGATACTCCAAGTGTGGTCCATTTACCTTCTTTATCCGATGATTCTATTAGTACCCTTACAAAAGAAGCCGTTCCCGAGCGAGCTTTATTGCTGATAACCCTGACCTTGAAATCAATTAATCTCATTTCGTTCAATATCGGGTAAAATTTTAAAAGTGCTTTCCTCAAGGCATTGTCAAGGGCGTTAACTGGTCCATCTCCGAGGGCGACGGTATGTTCTGTCTTGCCCTGAACTTCCACCATAATCACGGCTTCACTAAAGATGTTTTTTTCATGATGCAACTGTGATAATGAAGGCGTAGGATTCTTTTCCGTATTTACCCTAAATGCTAGTAACTTGAAGTAATTTTTAGTCTTTTTTGAAGAATATTTATCCATGAGTATTTTGAATGAACCGTCGGCACTTTCAAAATCAAAACCGCACCATTCCAGCTCTTTTATCTTGTCAAGTAATTCTACTTCTTTAGATGCAGTAAGCTTGTCTAGATCTATCCCTAGTTCTTTAGCTTTTGCTTCAATATTGCTCTTGCCGGATAAATCTGATATCAAGAATCTTCTGCTATTGCCTACAATTGCCGGCTCCACGTGCTCATAAGATGATGGATTTTTAAGTACTGCATTTGCGTGTATCCCCGCCTTATGTGCAAATGCACTCTCTCCCGTGTAAGGCATATTTTTAACCGATGTATTATTAGATATTTCGTCTATCAACCGACTTACACTAACAAGCTTCTTGAGTCTTTCTCTTCCTATAACATCAAATCTAAGTTTTAATTCTAAATTGGGTATTATGGATAAAATATTAGCATTACCGGTTCGTTCCCCATATCCGTTGATTGTTCCCTGAACATGTCTAATACCACACATGACCGCTGCAATAGTATTTGCGACAGCACACTCTATGTCATTATGTGTGTGTATTCCCAGCTTAGATATATCAATCCTATAATTAGATTTAAGCTTTTCTATTACTTCCGATATTTGATATGGTAAAAAACCACCATTCGTGTCACACAAAACTACCTTATCTGCTCCGGCATCTAGGGCAATTTTTATTGAATCAACGGCATAGCTCTCATTATCCTTGAAGCCGTCAAAAAAATGTTCCGCATCAAAAAATACTTTTTTTTTCGCCGACTTTAAAAAATCAACTGAGTCTGCAATGATATCTAAATTTTCATTCAAGGATATCTTTAAAACTGAATTTACATGTAAATCCCACGATTTTCCAAAAATAGCAACATAACTTACCGGGGTTTCACTTAACATACGCAAACCGGCATCATTTTTTGCCTCCGTACTCTTTCTTTTTGTACTTCCGAATGCAACCAATTTGGAATTTTTAAATCCCTTTTTAGCCGCAAGTTCAAAAAATTTCCTATCCTTGGGGTTTGAGGATGGAAACCCTCCCTCTATAAAGTGTATTCCTAATTCGTCTACAATGTCTGCAATCATCAATTTGTCGTCAATAGACAAAGAAAACCCTTCCCCCTGCGTCCCATCCCTTAACGTTGTATCATAAACCTCTATGGATTCTTTTTGTTTTTGATCAATATTATTATTTTGCATACGAATATTTATTCCCTAATTCCATTTTTATAATAATCTTCTTTGTCTCCACCAAGATCAAATGCCTCATGCAATACCCTTGCTGCAAGTTCTGCGTATTTTGCATCAATAACGCACGATATTTTAATCTCCGATGTTGAAATCATCATTATATTGATATTTTCTTTGGATAAAACTGAAAACATGGTCGAAGCCGTGCCGTAATGGTTTCTCATGCCGACACCTATAACGGATATTTTTGCAATATTATCATCGGAAACAACCTCCTTCGCATTTAGCTCTTTCGCAATAGAATTAGCAATATCAATTGCTCTTTGTAAATCCTTTTTTGATGCCGTAAAGGTTAAATCTGTCAACCCGTCTACCGATATATTTTGAATAATCATATCCACTACTACATTAGCCTCTGATATTTTAGAAAAAATTTTAGCGGCAATACCCGGTTTATCGGGTATACCCCTTATTGATATTTTTGCCTCGTCTTTATCACATGCAACGCTTGATACTTGCAGTTCTTCCATACTTTTTTTATCTCCTAAAGATTTAATTTGGGTCCCGGGTGATTCGGTAAATGTTGATTTTACAAATAAATTAACACCATATTTCATTGCAAATTCAACAGATCTAATCTGCAATACCTTCGCACCCAAACTTGACATCTCTATCATTTCGTCAAAATAAACGATGTCTAGCCTTCTCGCATTAGGCACCACTTGAGGGTCAGCGGTATAAACGCCGTCAACATCTGTATATATATCGCACCTATCGGCCTTAAGCGCGGCAGCTACAGCAACAGCGGTAGTATCTGAACCACCTCTCCCCAAAGTAGTAATAAATCCGTTAGAATCAGTTCCTTGAAAACCGGCTACTACAACTATTTTACCACTTTTGAGCCCCATTTTTATATTATGGTCGTCAACGTTGGATATTCTCGCTTTTCCATATGATTTATTTGTTGTTATTTTTACCTGATAACCAAGAAGCGGCACTGCATCATAACCTTCACTTTTCAAAACTATAGAAAGGAGCCCCGAACTTATTTGTTCACCACTGGATATTATCATATCTGTCTCTAAGTCATCATGTCTTCCGCCCATTTTTACCGCTAAATTCAGGAGCCTATTAGTCTCTCCGCTCATAGCGCTTACCACGACCACTACGTCATTGCCGTTTTTTCTTTCCTTTATAACCTGTTTTGCTACCTGCTTAATACTACCCGTACTACCCATTGATGTTCCGCCGAATTTTTGGACAACCAGCGCCATAAAATTATTCCCTATATAATTTAAATTGTTAATTAATTTTATAATTCTTAATTTTTTTTCTTCGCCGCCCTGGGATTAACCTTGTGAATCGCTTCGCCTATAGAATCAAGCGAAGCCTCGGGTATAATCTCAGAAAGTGTCGGGTGAGAGTGAATTGTTGATTCTATGTCGAAAATGGTTCCATTAAAATGCATGTATGATGCAATTTCTGCTATTAATTCCGGAGTATCCGGCCCTATTCCCGTCGCCCCAAGAATTTTTTTTGACTTATTCTCGACAAGAACCTTTAAGAATCCATCGTTTTCTTCCATGGCTAACGCCATTCCATTTGCCGCATATGAAAAACGACCGACACTATAATCGATATCTTTTAATCCGTTATCCCCTTCTTTCAATCCAACCGTTCCAATAGGTGGGTTAGTATATATAGACCACGGTAATACCGAATAATCTTTTTCTTTAACAATACCGGCTATATTATCTGCCGCTATAATGCCGTCATAAGATGCCTTATGTGCAAGCATCGGTCCGTCTACTATATCTCCGCATGCGTATATACCCTTTATATTAGTCTTATTATAGCTATCCACATCTATCTTTCCTCTTCCATCCATTTTAATGCCTATCTCTTCCAATCCTAACCCGCCTGTATTTAGTTTTCTACCAATTGACACCAATATTTTATCTGCAGTAAATTTTTCACCGGTTTTTAATGAAACCGTAGCCCCACCTTCTTCAAGCGGTTTAATGCTTTCAACCTCGACAGATGTCATAATATCTATGTTGCGGGATTTGAAGTTTTTTTGGACAAATTTAGAAATATCTCTATCTTCAATAGATAGTATGGAAGGCAAAAGTTCTATCATTTTTATATCTGCGCCAAATTCGCTAAAAATATTAGCAAATTCGCAACCTATGACCCCAGCCCCTATGATAATTAAAAATTTCGGCACCTCCCTTAATTCAAGGATTTCATCTGATGTCATTATGTTTTTATGGTCTATATTAAAAGAAGGTATCATTAACGGCGATGAACCGGTAGATACAACTACATTTTTTGCCGATATATCAGTTTTAAACCCGGAGCCATCGGTTATGGTTAAAACAAAACCGATATTATTATTACCATTAATTCTTCCCGTGCCGTTAAAAATACTAACTTTTCTTGCCCTTAAGAGCTTCTCAACACCCCCTGTTAACGTAGAAACTACCCTTTCCTTATAATCTATAACGTCATTATAGTCAACGCTGTACCCGCTTATCTTAAATCCATATTCTGGTTTCTTGAGTTTGCTTAAATATTTTGCCTTGGAATATATTGTCTTAGTCGGAATGCAGCCTTTATTAAGACATGTTCCTCCAAAATTTTCTTTTTCTATAATAGCGACAGATAGCCCGTTGATTGCAGATTTTAAAGCGCTTACGTATCCAGCCGGTCCGCCGCCTATAACACAAACATCAAAATTATCCAACAATAATTCCCTCCCCAATATGAAATTTATTTTTTTATCCTTTTATGCATTTTGTGTTTAAAACTTTCTCTATTTTTATATATCTATTTACGTCGTTATATTTTATCTCAATATTCACCTTATAATAATCTCCTTCTACATATTTTTCATAGTTTACAGCAATATTATTTGTCCATTCGGCCACAGTTATTGCACTATTTGAAAGAGAATCAAAAAATCCGCAATCTTCTAATTCGCGATATCCCTTTAACCGATAAAAATCAAAATGGTTGACTGTGACGCTGCAATCATAACTGTTCATGATAGCGTAAGTCGGACTTAAAATATAATCCTTTCCATGTATACCTGTGCAAAAAAAATTCACAATGCCAGATGTAAATTTTGTCTTACCCGCGCCTAGGTGTCCAGTTAAGGATACAAAATCGAACGGCTTTAAATTCTTTGCAAATTTTCTAGCTATCATCTCGGTCTCTTCGGGCGCATTAGATTGAAACTCTGGCACCTTTATGTCTCTCTCTTTTTAGATGACATGGATTTAATAATATCATATCTTGATACTATACCAATAATATCCATGTCATCGTTTACAACAGGAATAGAATAAAACTTTTTATCTGCAATCACCGTAGCAATATTGAATATATTCTCATCTTCTTTGATAAAAAATACATCCTTATTCATTATATCCTTTATCTTTGTTGCGGTTATCTTATTTACATCTTCCTTGAAATGCTTAAAACCTCCCAGATAAAAAATACTGTCAAAGATGGTAAAAATTGTGGGAATATGAAGATTGGCATCCTGGTATACAAGATCCGTTTCAGACACTATTCCTTTCAATTTTTTATTTTTGTCGACTATAGGGATTGCATTTATTTTATGCTTTAAAAATATATCCGCCGCCTTTTTTATTTCATCATCTTCATTCGCAACAATGACATTCTTTGCCATTATATCTTTTGCCTTAAGCATTCTTTTTACCCCTCTTATGTTTAAATTAATGTTTATTAATTGAGATTTCTTAGTTTTTTTGTAGCATAAGGAATATTACGAGCAATTTCCGCGGCTCCAACCCCGAAATCTCCGCACCTTAAGCTTAAATCTTTAGCTGAATAGACAATGATGTAGGAGGCAACCTTCATCGCGTCGTATAAAGGCATTCCTTGGCAAATAAACGACCCTATGATACCGCTTAAAACATCCCCGCTTCCGCCACTTGCCATAAGAGAAGAGTGTTTAGTCTGTATGCTCACATCTACGGCGTTTTTATTGAAAATAAACATGCTAGAATCCTTAAGAATCAAATATGCTCCAGACTCTTCAGTAAACTCTAATCCTGCTTTTAATGGATCTTCGGCTATAATTCTCCTATCCACCCCTGTTAACCTCTCCATTTCTTTAAAATGAGGGGTCAATATTATATCTTTTTTACTTTTAATATCTCTTAATATGTCTAAATCTTCCGATAAGATATTCAGTGCGTCCGCATCAATAATTATAGGAACGTTTATCTCCGGAAGTAATCTGCGTAAAAACAGTTTTGTTTTCAAATTTAAACCGATACCCGGACCAATTACAACAGCGGTTTTACCTTTTAGTACATTATTTACTATATCCGCAGCGCTTTTTTCAACAAAAAATCCTTCGTTGTCATCAAAAACAGGATATGTCATAATCTCTGTTGTTTTCATTTCCATGATATTGTTTAGACTTGAGGGAACCGCGGCTGTTACGAGACCGGCTCCGCCCTTAAATCCAGCTAAGGAAGACATGTACGCCGCCCCGCTCTTTCCATAACTACCGGCAATAACAAGCAAATGACCATAGTCAAATTTTACAGCGGTATGTTGTCTTGCTGGCATTAAGGACACAACATCGCTTTCCGACAGCACTTCAATTTTAGAACAATATTTCTCAAGTAATACTACCGGTTGATTTATATTTATTAACGTTACCTTTTCATCTAATAAAAGCTTTTCCCCTTCATTGATATAAAATCCGACCTTCGATCCTCCAAGGGTAAAAACTCGTTTTATCCGATTTTTTACTGAAACGCCCATAAATTTTCCGTTATCTGAATTTAAACCACTCGGCACATCAATGCATATTACATCTGAGTCTGTCATTTCGCTTTTATTATTTAACAGCTCTATGACCTCTTTAAAGAAACCTTTAATTTCTCTATTTAACCCAACACCAAAGATCGCATCAACTAAAACATCGGCATGTTCAAAAATATCCGGTAATAGGGACGAACGTGTTTGACTTGATATTTCTACAACTTCGGCACCCAGCCGTATTAAAGTATCCAAGTTGTTTCTTGCCGCACCTTTATATAAATCTTTATTTGATAAAACTATGGTTTTTACATTCAATCCATTGTTAAAAAGATACCGGGATAAAACAAATCCATCGCCACCGTTATTACTCTTACCACATATAACGACTATGCTTGCTTTTTTTAAAAAATCTTCATCATATAATTTTAAAAATTCCCTATAACATCCACCCCCGGCATTCTCCATTAATACGCGCTCAGAATAGCCAAAAACATCATAGCTTTCTTTGTCTATTTTTTTTAAATTTTCAGAAAAGTACAGCTTCATTTTATAGCCTTTCTATTACCACAAAAGCACAAGCAAATCCGCTCTCATGTGTTATGCTTAAATTGACGACATCGAATCTTTTCTTAAATTTTTTATAAATCAGATCCTTAAGTCCGCCGTCAATCTTAACATATGGCTTTCCGCTTTTTTCGTTTAAAATTGATATATTTTTAAATGGTATAGAAAAAAGTCCGCCGCCCACAGCCTTTAAGAAAGCCTCCTTCGCCGCAAAAAATCCGGCTATTTTCTGGATGGACCTTCTGACATTTTTGCTTTTTATTTCCTGTATTATTTGATATTCCTCGTCAGAACAAACCCTACTTAAAAACTTTTTTTCCCGCAAATAGAGCGCCTTCCTTATCCTTTCTATTGAAACTAAATCTACCCCGATCCCTTCCGTCAATGTTAGATTCCTTCAACGTTTTTTAATTTTGCTAATTCGGCGGATTTTATTATTTGCACCATCTCTTTCACAGCTGTTTCTAACCCGACAAACAGCGAATGTGATACAATGGAAAAACCTATATTAAATTCAAAAATACCATCAATAAATGCAATATCATATACGTTTTTATAATCTAACCCATGTCCCGCATTCACTCCTAATTGAAGTTCTAGCGCTAAATATATAGATGCCTTTATCTTGCCAAGTTCAAACAACTTTTCTTTCTGGCCGGCTTCATTAGCATAACTTCCGGTATGAATCTCAATAAAATCGAATCCGGCCTTTTTTGAAGCCTCAACCTGTTCTAAATTCGGGTCTATGAATGCTGATATGATGATCCCTTTAGACTTAAATCCTTTATTTATCTCTTCATATTTTCTTATATCCTTTAAAACATTAAGTCCGCCCTCAGTGGTAAGCTCCTGCCTTCTTTCAGGAACAAGGGTAACGCTTCTTGGTAAAATCTCCAATGCTATATTAATTATCTCATCTTCTGCCGCCATTTCCAAATTGAGCCTTTTAGTTAAAGAAGATATAATCTTTACATCATCGTCTTTTATGTGCCTCCTATCCTCTCTTAGATGACAGGTTATATTGGATGCGCCTGCCTCAAGCGCAACAAAAGCGGCGTGTACGGGAGACGGAAAAATCCCACCCCTTGCATTTCTTAGAGTTGCTATATGATCTATATTGACGCCAAGTTCCATAATATATAATCTCTCCCTTATTAAGCTTTGCCGTTTATTTCAAAATATTTTTCAATTTCTTCTTTAATTGCCATGCCTATTTTATTTATCTCGTCATGGTCTGTGCCCTCAACAAGAACCCTTAAGTAGTTTTGTGTTCCAGAATATCTCACGAACACTCTTCCCTTGTTTTTTAGAGCCTTGTTAAAGTAAGCAATTTTATTGTTTACTTTTGGCATTTCCTTTATATCTTTTTTATATGGAACATCAATATTAAAAAGAACCTGAGGATATGGAATAAAATCTTTTCTTAACTCTGAAAGAGTCAAACCGGACTTTACCATGACGGCTAATAGTTTTAATGCAGATATTATACCATCTCCCGTATTTATGTTGTCCGAAAATATAATATGCCCCGACTGTTCTCCGCCTAAATTATATTCATATTGAAACATCTTTTCTGTGATATACCTATCTCCAACATTGGCATAAACGGTTTTAATTCCGTGTTTTTTTAATAATAGTTCCAATGCTATATTAGACATAGGCGTTGTTACTATTCCGTTGTTTTTTAATGTACCATCTTTATGCATATGCAAGGCGCATATTGCAAGGAATTCATCTCCTAAAAGAATCTTCCCGTTTTCATCACTAAAAATTACCCTATCACCGTCTCCATCAAAGGCCATTCCTATATCCGCACCATTTTTTTTAACTAAAGCGCTTAAATTTTGAGGATATGTAGAACCGCAATTATCATTAATATTCAAACCATTCGGACTGACACTGTCTAATATTATCTCTCCGCCTAGTTCTCTAAATACCTCCGGAGCGACCTTATAGCTTGCTCCGTTGGCGCAATCTAAAACCATTTTAATTCCATTCAGGGTTAGATTTTTGGGAAAAGAAAGCTTGGTAAAAATAACATATCTACCGACTGCATCGTCTATCCTGTGTGCCTTACCTATATTTACCCCGGTGGGACCACCTTTTTCCGTATTATGCATTGAAGAAAAGAGTGACTTTTCTATTTCATCTTCTACCTTATCATCAAACTTGCATCCGTCGCCATCAAAAAATTTAATACCGTTATCATAAAATGGATTATGGGATGCAGAAATGACGACGCCCGCATCTGCCCTCATACTCGACGCTATAAAGGCAACCCCGGGAGTTGGCATTGGGCCTACCAGATAAACATCTGAACCCATGGAACAGATACCAGACGAAAGTGCTGTTTCCAGCATATAACCCGAAATCCTTGTATCTTTGCCTATAATTATCTTTAGCTTTTTCCCTTTAGAGTTTAAAACTCTAACTAAAGCCATTCCTAATTTTACAACAATATCAGGTATTAACGGATATCCATTCGCCTGCCCACGAACACCATCGGTACCGAATAATTTGCCCATATTATGCCTATCCTTATTTCTGAACTGCATTATGGTAATTTTATTATCGCCTGTTTAATCTCCTTGACTTCACAATAGCAAAGCTGACATTTACTTTTTTATTATACAAAATTTTTACCAATTTTGTGGGTTTTATTAATGCAACCCTGACTAATTCACCTTTTTTATAATAATTTAATTTTATGTTTTCTGTAGTAATAACAGACATGTGGCTAACTACATCTTTGGGTCCTGTAACCTCAACGTATTGAGGAAAAACATCTATGTTTTTTAAATAATAACCAGCCGGAAGTTTTCCGATAGTCACTGGCAACACCTTTAGGTAACGGCTGACTATCCTGCTGATAGTAACAGGTATTATCTTTGGATATATCGTTATTATCCTTATGTCCGAAGGAATATCTAAGTAGGACCTACCTAACACAACTGTATTTTTTTTCCCAAGAAGTGAGCTTCCGTTAATTCTAAAGACAATCTTTTTGTCTAACTTTGCCAGGGCAATTTTAGAGCCGCGCAATTTGATATGAATTTTCCTTGGCAGTACATTGCTCAAGGCATAACCCTTTGGAAGAGAATAGATAATTAATCCCGCATTATAGACAACATCCTGCTTTTTGCCCCCAATTACATAAGCCCAAATAATAATTGCTATGCACAAGGAAAATAGCTTTATCCAAAAATTTTTCTTAAATAAATTTTCTATATTTCTATTCATTAGCGGTTCTCATCATTCTTTCCAAATAAAAGTTCATATATCGTTTTTACTAAGGGTTGTTCATACTCTTGTTGGTAATTTAAGTTTGTCAGAAGTCTATTTCTTAAAACATCGCTCTTTTGAATTTCTTCTATTTTTTTTGGACGCACAATAGTAATTTTACCCGTTTCTTCGGAAATTACAACAGAAAGTGCATCGGTAAGTTCAGAAAGCCCTATGGAAGCCCTATGCCGCGTACCAAATTTTTTATTTATATTCTCTTCGGTTGATAACGGTAAATAACAAGATGCTGCCGCTATTTTTCCCTTTTGAATAATAACAGCGCCGTCGTGAAGTGGCGATGGAGGTGTAAAAATGCTTACTAAAAGCTCCTTTGAAACTATAGATTCTAACTTAATGCCTATTTTTAAATAATCACCCAAAAAAACATTTCTTTCAAAAACTATAATTGCCCCTATTCTTCTAGACGCTAATTCAAAAACTGCCTTTGAAGTTTCCTCTATGAGCCCGATTCTTTCTAATTTATTTTGCGCAACGGCAAAAGGATTTTTTCCGACCTCTATCAAACCCCTTCGTATCTCATTTCTAAATAGAACTATAATCACTATAATAATAGAACTTAAAAAATTACCAAATATATACTCTGTTGCGTGAAGTTTAAGAATTACAGCTATCAAAAAAATGCCAAAAATTACTATAAGCCCTACTAATACCTGAAATGCACCGGTACCCTTAATAAGCATTATTGCTCTGTAAATAATAAAGGCAATTATTATTATATCCAGAACATCCGACCAGCCAAAATTTTGCAAGAGAGAAATCATTATATGATTTTTGTGTTTTCCAAATTAATTAGATATCCTCGTTATTTTATTTAGCAGGGCAAAGGCTGTTGCTGTTTGTTTTACATCGTGTACCCTAACCATATCCACATTTTTTAGTTTCATGTATGTGGCAACAGAGATATCACCGTTTAAGAGTATATTTTTTCTCTTTCCGGTCACGGTATTAATGAATGATTTTCTGGAAACACCACATAAAATAGGTAATCCCAAGGATTTAAACGATGTAATGTCTGATAAAATACTATAATTATCATCAATTGATTTTGTAAAACCAAAACCTGGATCTATCAGTATATTATCGGTACTATACCCTTTCTTTGCTAAATATTCTATTTTTTTATTAAAATATGACAATATCTCATAACGAATATCGGTATAAGGCATTAAATTTCGTTGCATCTCTTTCGGTGATTTTTCGCGGGAATGCATGAGAATATAAGCTGCTCCAGTTTCTATCAGGACGCTACTCATACCCTCTTTGTCATAACTCAAGCCGGAAACATCATTTATAATAGATGAACCCGCTTTAAGCGCTTCTATTGCAACCTCAGGTTTTCGCGTGTCTACTGAAATCGGCAAGTCGACTATTTTTGATAATTCCTCTATCACGGGACATATTCTATCTATTTCACTTTGTTCATCAACCTTTTCCGCTCCAGGCCTTGTGGATTCTCCGCCAACATCTATGACATCGGCACCTTCCTCCGCCATTTTTATACCCTTCCTTACCGCAGCATCTTTATTAAAATAATCACCTCCATCGGAAAAAGAATCCGGTGTTACATTAAGTATACCCATGATATAGGTTTTTCCGTTGAAGACAATATCTTTTTTATTGGTTTTTAAGACCTTATGGGTTATATTATCGGTTGAAATCAAAATATTGTTTATATCGTCGGACAGTTCCTCTAGCCCAAATTTTTGGAACTTTATCTTTTTAACTATGATTCTTAATTGAACGGGTGTACCGAACAGAAGACTATCTGATACGGCAATCTTGCCCGTAATAACATCCCTATGGTTGGCTAACTCAGCACCGATACTTAATGCCTCTTGTTTGAGTATATTTAAAGCTATAGAGTTGATATTTTTAAGCTTGACGACTATAAACTTAAGCTTATCTCGCATGATAGTCTCGCCGGAGGCAGACACGCCAACATTTATAAGTTCGTTTGCGGCATTAGGGCTGTCAAAAACATCTACAAGGTATGCTTGCATATTTTAAAAGCGGTAATATAAACTTACAATTAATCCTCTATATTTAAATCAACACCGTTACCAGAGGCCTTTGTATCACTATTATCATCGAATTTATAATCAGGTCTATGAGTAAATATAATTTTGTCTACTTCTTTGCCACTTAGAGATTCTTTCTCAATTAAAATCTCTGCAATATCTTTTAGGATATCAATATCTCTATCAAGAATCTCTTTTGCCTTTTTATGATTCTCATATATAATTTGCTTAACCTCTTCGTCTATGGCAATGGCAGTGGCTTCGGAGTAATCCTTATGTTGTGCAAATTCTCTGCCTAAAAATATTTGTTCTTCCTTTTTTCCATAGGTAACAGGTCCTAATTGATCGCCCATACCCCATTCACATACCATCTTTCTCGCAATGCCTGTAGCTCTTTCTATATCATTAGACGCGCCCGTAGTCATCTGGTGAAATATTACTTCTTCCGCGGTTCTTCCGCCCAATAAAATTGCAATCTCATTCAATAGGTATTCCTTATCATAGTTATGCTTTTCATCAATCGGAAGTTGCTGGGTAAGACCCATGGCCATACCCCTGGGAATTATGGTAACCTTATGAATAGGATCGCTTCCCGGAAGCATTTTGGCAACAAGTGTATGTCCCGCTTCATGATATGCGGTTATCTTCTTCTCTTTTTCACTAATAACCATACTTCTTCTTTCTGTACCCATCATAACCTTATCCTTTGCCTCTTCCATATCGCTCATCTTAACCGTAGATCCGCCTTTTCTTGCAGCAAATAGGGCAGCCTCATTCATCATATTGGCTAAATCTGCACCTGAAAAACCAGGGGTACCTCTTGCAATTACTTTTAAATCAACATCTTTATCTAATGGAATATTTTTAGCATGCACACCTAATATACCTTCTCTTCCTTTAATATCAGGTTTTGGAACCATAACCTGCCTATCAAACCTGCCCGGTCTTAAAAGCGCGGGGTCAAGAACATCCGGCCTATTTGTCGCTGCGATTAAGATAACCCCTTCGTTTGATTCAAATCCGTCCATTTCGACAAGAAGCTGGTTTAACGTTTGTTCTCTCTCGTCGTGACCGCCGCCGAGACCCGCCCCTCTGTGCCTTCCGACAGCATCTATTTCATCAATAAATACTATACATGGAGCGTTTTTCTTGCCCTGAGCAAAAAGATCTCTCACCCTAGAAGCGCCGACTCCAACAAACATCTCAACAAAGTCGGAACCGCTTATACTAAAAAAAGGAACCCCTGCTTCACCGGAAATCGCCTTTGCGAGAAGAGTTTTACCCGTCCCTGGAGCACCCACAAGCAAAACTCCGTGTGGTATCCTGCCACCCAATTTGGTATACTTCTTTGGATCTTTTAGGAAATCTACTATTTCTAAAAGCTCTTGTTTGGACTCTTCTATGCCCGCAACATCCTTAAATGTAACTTTATTAGCAGAATCACTCGTCAGTTTTGCCTTAGACCTTCCAAAAGACATGGCCTTCCCCGATCCACCTTGCATTTGTCTCCAAAAAAAATACCAGAATGCAAGAAGAATAATTATCATAGGAAGCCAATCTATTAAAAATGTAAAATACCATGGAGAGCCGGGCTTAGGTTTGGCGTCTATCGCCACATTATGTTTTTCTAGAACAGTTATGAGTCCCGGATAAGTAGGAGCATATGTCTTGAATTTTTTACCGTTTGTATAGATCCCCTTTATATTATGAGATTCTATCACAACACTCTTGACCTTACCGGATTTTATATCTTTTAATAAAGATGAAAATATAACACTTTTGATTTTTGTCGGATGATGATTAAAAGTAGTAAAGATAAAAATCATCAAAAAAATTATAAAAACCCATAACAAAAGGTTTTTTAGTCTTGGATCCAAAATCGGTTTATCCTCCTTGAACTTTTAAGTACTATAACTATGTCATATTTATATATTTTTTTCAATAACTATTTACAACTTCACTTGATATACATTATACCCACATGTTTGGTAGCTTCGGTTATTTTTATGCTTTCGCTTATAGAGTTTAGGCTTAGCCATACTATTTCGTTTTTAAACAGAATAATAGGAATAATTTTTCTCATTTTTGCCGGAACCTTTTTGTCGATATAATAACTCTTTACCTTTTTGTGTCCGCCCAGGCCTAGCGGCATAAATACATCCCCATCCCTAAAAGTCCTTATCGTAATAGGTAGATTGAGCCTTTCAAAATCAAAATAGGCAACATTAGGATGAATGGATGCAACTTTTTTTTTAAATACACCATCTTTTAATCTTTTGATAAAAAAAGATTTACCTAATTCTTTTATTTCTATTTTAGCAATTTCCTTATGCTTTGCATATTTCATTATATCCAAATCGTTTAATTTATATTTATACACCGTTTCCTTGCCATTTGCTCCAGTAAGATCAAAATAAAATGATTTAAAACTTAATTTATTCATCAATGCGAACGGCTCAATATAAATCTTGTCGTATTCCCGTCTTATTGATATCAGTCGTTTTATATCTAAACACATATTAGGTTTTTTGCTTCTCACCAGTGCCATAAAAGACTTAAAATGAGAATATGAAATTACCGTCTTTTTTAAAAAAGCCACGCCATCATTTATATTATTATCGGACTTCATTAGGGAAAGAAGAGAAATTTTCAATAATCTGTACAACAAAGCTTGATGTGTATTTGCAAGATCGTTTCTGTTAAAAACAATCCTTGATACCCTCTGCGTTGAAGCAAGTGAATGATCAAAAAATAGTTGAGAAATATTATTGAATAAATTTTCTGCAGCATCGTTTATAAACTCATCATCGCTCCTTAAAATTGCTGATGTATTATAGACTGTCCTTAAAAATGATTTATTATGCCTCTTAAACTGGGGAATTATATTTAATCTTACAAAATTTCTAAAAATCTTAGTGTCATAATTCGTATAGTCCTCTTTATATTTTATAGAATTGCAGGATGCGAAATTAATAATTTCATCCTTGGTATGCCTTATGAATGGCCTTACAACGATATTATTTTTTACAGGAATTCCGGCTATAGCGCCACTTCCCCCACCCGTAATTAGCCGCATAATGAAATTTTCGGCAAAATCATCCGAATGATGAGCAGTTGCAATTTTTTCTGCGGCAAAATCCGTAGCCGATTCCATCAGAAAATTATATCTTAAAATTCTTGCAGATTCTTCAAGATTTAATGCCAGATCCCGCGCGTAAGCCTTAACATTGACTCGCCGCGTATAAAACGGAATGGAAAATTTTTTACATAAATCAGCCGTGAACTTGATATCTTCGCCTGAAGAAGCCCTTATCCCATGATCAAATGATGCACATGCCAGATTTATTCCAAAATAGTGCCTTAATTCATACAGAGAATAAAGCAAGACGGTGGAATCTACCCCGCCACTAACAGCAACTATAACCCTGTCCCCATACGATAAAAGGTTGAAATTATTTACCGTCTCGACTATTTTAATTAAAAAAAGAGAACTGAATTTATCCACACAAATATTATATAATTTTTTTAGCCTTTATCGTCACTTTTTAGAAACTATAACAAAAGATGAAGAGTAAAGCGGAATTGTTTTTATATCGCTAAAACCGGCATCATTTAACAATTTAACGGCATACTCGTTTGCAACCCTTTCACGTAAAGGCGGTCCCATTACCGGATTTAAATCCTCTTTTTTCCAATCCAAAAGAAAAAAACTTCCGCCATCCATTAAGACCCTTTTGATTTCCTGAAGATAGGTCAGTTTGTCTTCAATTTCATGAAAAACATTTGCCAATATGAGAATATTGATCGAACAATCCGATAAAGGCACAGAGTACTCTTCGCATTTAAGGGATTTAACGTTGAGAGAGTTTTCTTCGGACTCCTTTTTAAGGTTCCCGTCAAATATACTTAGCATCTCTTCGTTTACGTCCATAGCAATGAGAAGAATGTTTTTGTTCTTAAGCCTCTTCATTAAGGGCAATGAAAAAAAACCGCTACCGCAGCCCAAATCTGCAATGGTTGCCACCTCTCCGTCATCTAAATGAGCTAATGCCTCTTTTTCTACTTCTTTCACAAAGGGCTCCGGCGGCATAAGTCTGTACCTTTCCTCTGAGTTAAGCCTTTTGTGTTTCCTAACATCAAATTTATGCATAATATTTTTATATCTCCATTAAATTCAGTCAATTACTTACTCACAGACACGTTGCTATATTCGAAGGAAATATCGAAATATGAACGTTTTGCTATTATATTATGAACAGGACATCTTTTTGAAACTCCCTGCAATTCCCCTATTGCGTCGTCGTCAAGGTTGCCTATAAATTTTATGTTTTTTTCTATTTTATGGACATAGCCCTTTTCATTATCAATATTTACGCCTGATGCTTTGACTCTTTTATAGATCAAGTTTATTTCAACGCCCTTCAGGTTATATTTCATCCTTTTTGCAAACATCATTATGACAGAGATAGTACATGCACCCTCGGCACCCAATAAAAGTTCTATTGGATTGGGCGCCAACTCGTCTCCACCCGACTCTTTAGGTTCATCCGTCATGATAGTGTAACCTTTAGTTATAATCTGATTTTGCAAATTATTAGCATGTATTACCTTTACCTTGACGGTTTCTGTTTCCGACAATGCGCTGCACCCCCCTGATTTATTTACATCAGTTTAATTATATCTCAAGAGTTCTTTTCTAACCCTCGCTATATCTGTCGCATTTAATTTAAACGGAAAACTCCTGATATTTTTTGGAGAAGAATCTCCAAAAGGTCTGTTGCAAGCAGATATTTCGGTTTTACCAGGACAGCCTGTGGTTTGAAAAGCTGTTCCGTTTTCTATAATCTCAGCCACATCCTTAAAAGGAATACCAAAATCTATAACCCTACCACTATCATCAAATTCCATATCTTTCACCCTCCCCATGTCGTAGTCTATGACATGTCTTGCAACCTGAACACGCCTGAATTGCCCTGGCGGACATTGTGGATGACTCTCCAATCTGGAACCGGTTTCCCTATAAAAGGAAAAAAGATGAGACCTTGCACCCTTATCGCGAATGGCTTGAATCCTGTGTATCATTTCTTTTTCTGTTTCACCTAAACCAACAACCAAATGGCACCCTACCTTATTCTTGCCAAAAACGGAAACCGAATAATTTAAAATATCATTATACTTTTCCCACCTATGAGGACCATTGACCCCTCTACCCCGATACCTATCAAAAAGCTCCGGTGTTGCGGCATCTAATGCTACGGTTACAATATCCGCCCCGTATCTTTTAAACCTATCTATATCCTCATGTTTCAATATCGTTGGCGTCATTAATATTGAAACAGGGCAATGCAGTTTGTCTGCAAATCTTTTTAGTATGCTGAACGTATCTTCTTTAGCCATTTCGTGCGTTATCATGGAGATACAAATCCTATGCACCGTCTCTTTATTCTTGAGAGTAAAATTAATAATATCGTCTGTCTTAAAAACCGGCCAATCCACTCTAATGAAGCTTTTTTCGTTATATTTACCCGCTCTTGACTTTTGAAGGCCGCAATATGCACAATTAGCCCTGCATCCATCATCGTAAACAAGCAATACATTTACGCAATGAAGACATGCATTCCGATAAAACACTCCGGGAACAAAACCAAGCGTCATTGCGGCAGCAAGACTAACCTTTAGGTAGTCAGGAGAATTTTCGGAACTAGCCGCATTTTCGTAATCGTCCGCATTGCTAACTGCCGATATATTGTCGTTCATTATATGCCTCCTATTACGCATCATTCATATAATTTTTTAAACTTTTCAAGATATTAACGCCGAGGTCTGTCTTCTTATTAAATTTTCCCTTGAACGCGTCCTCTACCTTGTCATAACGATAGCACAACGGCGATGATATGTCTATTAGCAGTGCCTTTATACCGCTTTCTTTAAATGCGATGTTTCTTTTAATATAAAATTCCTTACAGCAAAATCCTATGTACGATTTGATGTTTTTATCCTTAAGTTCAGCCAATGTTTCAACTAAATTTTCATAATTTATTATCGTCTTTGGCTGAATGTTGTATTTTTTGGCAAATTCATAAGCGAACCCAGTTTCACATTCACCGCAGGAAGCGCAATAATCAGCATTCCTATATTCGCATCCTATCTTTTTAGAACAATAAGGCAAAAGAATAAATTGGACACCGGAAATATCACCCGGCTTCATACCGTTTATAAAAATACACCTTGACAATTCCGCTTCATCTATATCGATATTTTTAGAGAAATTAACTTTGTTTATTATTCGGTTGGCGATATCAAAAAAATCTTCTTTTTTTACATTTTGAAATTCTGGCTTGAATTTCTTAAAATAGTCATCTATTTTAAGTAGCATATCGTCAAAAAAAGAGTCTTTAAGGTAACACTCCAGATCAGATATCGCCCTCGTCGGTGACACAAAATAATCACCCGTAAAGTAAATATATTTTAACAAATCACGCTTTTTATCAACCCTCGCATATGTTTTAAAAATCCCACCGTTACATTTATAAATATCCGAAATCATTTTTGTTTCAACGGGATCAAATTCATTCAAATAAACCCAGTCATTTGAAGCATAATATGGACGGTTATTTTTTAAAAATCCAAGCTCCTCTTTAGATATATTACCCTTATAAAAATCAAGATTTAAATATTCCTCAAACCCGGAAATAATTGCAGATTTAATTATATCCATCTCAGGAATGTAACCAAGCAGACTTTTAATGGACGTTACCCTCGAAAGTATAGAATCTAGATTTTTTGAAGTCAATTTCTCAACTGGAATTTTGAGAGACTTGATCATATGTTTGAGATTAAAGTCTAAAAGTAGAGTCCCTTGAAAAAAATAAACGGACGATTCATAGGTTCCGCCTGTTCCGGAAATTTTTCTGCCGTCTACCTCTATGTCGTTCCTTGCCCTAAACCTTGCATTAATACCAAGTCTTCTAATTCCCTTAGTAAAGGCATGACATACGTTTTCCGTAAGTTTTTCGAGACTGCCTATTTTTATGCTTTTTGAAGAAAAAACAAGCTCCCAGCCGAGTTGCAAATCATCGCAATATATAGCCCCACCCCCGGTAATTCTTCTGCCAATTGCAATATCGTTGTCCTTGCAATAGTCCTCCCTTATTTCGCTAAAAACGGATTGGTGGTAACCCACTAAAGCACAGGGCTCAAAAACTAAGAAACGCAAGGTGTCCGGAATTATCTCTTTTTTTCTTAATTCTACAAGGGCTTTATCTATACATATATTGAACGAAAAATCTTTAACCCCGGTGTCTATTATCCTGAACATTTTTTTAATTTCCCAGTCGAACAGTAGCCAAAGCCATTTCTGAAAAAATCAAAGAACAACAAACCGCAGACAATTTAGGCTTTAATCCCAAGCTTACACTAAAAGGTATAACACCTTCGGAAGGATAAGCTATGCCGTTTAGTCCGGCTTTAACTGCTAGCTCTTCTATTTTAAACTTGCTTAAACCGTAAGGTCTCTCGCATCCTAATAAAATGGGAGTATCAAGAAATTTTTTGCGGGCATACAGAAAAATATCTCCAATTTCTTCGGGTTGCGGTGGAATAGTATTTTCCATTTTTGTATTCTGCATGGGCATAAAACCCACTAAGACAAGGGATGAAATATTGTAACGTGATATGATATCTATCGCATTGTACTCTCCGACAATCTTGCCATGCTTTAATCCGATAACAACATGAGGAGAACAAGGAATACCTCTTTCCGATAAAAATCGCAGGGAACTTTCGTAGTCGCCAACCGTCGCATTAAGATGGTACACCTTATGAATGGTATCTTCGTCGCCTATGATATCCAACATAGCAGAATCCACGCCAGCGTTATAAAGTCCGTCCGCTATGTCTTCTGTTAATAACCCACAATGAACTATAATTTTAAGATTAAAGTCTAATTTTATCTTTTTTATGATACCTATATAAGGAAGAATATCGACTATCCCCTTGCTATTGGAGCCACCACTCAATAGAAACCCACTTCCTTTGGATTTATGTATAGAACGTGCTTTTTCATAAAGGCTTTCCGGCGTGACGACCGGAGCCATGGACTTTAAAATTTCAGCATTGCAATGCTCGCACTTTAAGGAACACGATTCCCCTGTAATGGAAAATGGAAGAAATGAGTTCGACTTATTGTTTTTAAAATCTTCGGTTTCGTACGACTTTATGCTTGGGGCATAAAAATGTATCTCGGAATCAAAGTTCGTACCCCTTATCTTAAAACCCTCTAAATATTCTGCATTTAAATTATGGTCAAATTCATAAAAGCTCATGTAGATTTATCTCTTTTTGCAGATTATATCTTCTTCCCTTAGTTTATTTATATAAGCATTGACAGCCTCTTCACCTGTTACAAGGGAATTTGTATCGGACAGCGACTCCTGAATAGGTTTTAACTTAACTATCCAGCCTTTTCCGTATGGATCCGTATTGATTACATGAGAATCATTTTCTAATTCACTATTTACCTCAACTATTTCCCCCGCAAAGGGCATCGGAAACGGACCAACATATTTTCCACTTTCAATTGTAGCTGCACTTTTACCTTTTTTTACAATTTTTCCTACAGCTTTCACGTCAGCATAAAGAATTCTTCCAGCCAAAGATTGGGCAGGATCAGTCATGCCAAATGTGAAAGTTCCGTCATCGTTTTTTCTGCCCCATACCTGATTTTCAATATCGTAGTACAAATCTTCAGGAATATTGCATTCATTAAAAAGCGTCATTTGTTATCCTCCCCCAATCTTGTATTTACAATGTTACTCGCATTTAATGCCATCGGCTTCTATCTTTTTTTTGTATGCATCCACAGCGTCTTTTCCAGTAAGAAGATTTTTCTTATCTGTTTCAATATTATCCGGTTTTATTTTACAAACCCATCCCTTTCCGTAAGGATCAGTATTTATAATGGATACATTTTGAATTACATCTTCGTTTATAGTGGTAATTTCACCAGAAAATGGGGCGGGGACGGGCCCGACATACTTACCGCTTTCGACAGTTGCAACTGATTTTAATTGAGCAACTTTACGCCCTATCTTTTTTGGTGTAATATAAAGAAGTTTACCTGCTAATCCCTGAGCTACGCTCGTCATTCCCATAGTAACCATTCCATCGGATTCAATCTTTCCCCACACATGTTTTTCAACGCTGTAGTACAAATCTTCAGGAACATCACATCCATTGATAGTCTTCATAATCAATATTCCTCCTTAATGGTATATAAATTTTAAACAATCCAGCTTGTATAATACTATAATTTTTTTTGATTAACAAGGATAAGTCTAAAATGTCATAGCCCGTAATAGAGGCTGTTGCGCGGCATAAGAAGAAGATTTACACAGAATATGCTTTCAAAGATGCAAAACTGAATTTTAAACACGAAAAACAATTACTATCATTGGCTATCACTGGTCTTAGGCAATATATCGTCAGATATTCTTATATCCTTAAAGTCCTTTGTGTCTTTTATCTCTTTGATATCTTTAATCAACTGTCTTATTTTGGGATTTTTCAAGTAATACAAGAGCCTATTGTCGTCTCTTTTATAGTCGACCATTGATGTATTTCTTAAAACGGCCAAGTGCTGGGAAATGTTAGACTGGGACTTCCCAAGGGCGGAAGATATATCATTTACGCTAACCTCTTCATCACAAACAATACACAAGATCCCTAATCTCGTAGAATTGGACAAAAGCTTAAAAATATAAGCCAATTCTTTGCATTTTCTGTTCAGATACTTATCACTGACGCAAAGCCCCTCTTCCATTTTTTATTTATTTTTTATGATATGAGATATAACAATTATGCGTATGTTCCGACTATAGAATATGTGCGGGATATTGTCAAGCAAAAAAGCAAATAACGCTATAGACTTTCGTTGTCGAAAGTTAATGACGATTTCTTCCAATCTTTTCCATTTTCAAGAAGTTCAGAAAACATATCACCTATCGGAAATTGGTAACTTTCAGAATAATTCTTCCATAAATTTGTAAAAAATCTTCTTTTAAGATTTAAAGAATCAATTGATAATTTTTTAAACCCGTTTACGAAATCGTCAACCTTCTTGTCAATTTCATCAGAGGCAAAAACATTTGTCAGATAATTAAATTTATATAAATCATCGCTTGAGTAGTCTTTACCGCTCAATGTAATTTCCGTCGCCCTTTGAACTCCTATTAAAAAACTCAGCCTTAATGCTATTGATGAAGGCGATAACAGGCCATATTTTGATGATACATCGGCAAAAACAGCATCTTTACTTGCAAATCTAAAATCGGCAGAAGACACAATATCAAACCCGATACCGGTAACTATTCCTTTAACAACACAAATCACAGGAACAGAGGCCTTCTGGATATGTTCGATCATCATACTTAGAACGGTTATATAATATCTTGCTCCATTCTTATCAAGGGTTTTAAGCTCTTTAATGGATGGTCCTGTTGCAAAAAAATCATGATTAGAGCTTTTTATTAGTACGACCCTTAAATCCAACTCTTTTTCAATATCTTCTTTAAATATCCTAATCAACTCGTTCATTTCCGGTATATTAAAGGTATTTCTGCCCCCTAAGTCTATGTCTATCACGGCCATACAACTATTCATGCATTCGAATCTTATCGGCATATTGTTAACCTCTTTTTAAAATTTAAACTATAAACTATCGTGAGTATCCTCTTTATGCCACCTGCTTCCCTCGATCATATAATATAATACAGGAATTACCACGAGTGTCAGTGCAGTGGACGCAATCATTCCAAAAATAAGCGCCCAAGCAAGTCCGTTCCATACGGGATCGGTTACTAATATCATAGAGCCGAACACTACCGCAAGAGCAGTAATAATAATCGGCCTTGCCCTCATTGCGCCAGCTTCAATTAGCGCATCCGTTATGTTATATCCTTCTTTTTTTCTATCATTAATAAATTCCAACAGCAATAATGAATTTCTTATAACAATCCCCGATAAAGCTATCGCTCCTATCATAGATGTTGCCGTAAAATATGTTCCGATAACGGCAAAACCGGGCATTATTCCCACCATTTCAAGTGGTATCGCACCCATAAGTATTATCGGCAATATAAATGAACCGGTGTAACCGACTAAGAGTATATAAATAAGCAAAATAGCCATCCCCATAGCTGCGCCCAATTGCGCAAAAACTTTAAGTGTAAGATGCCATGCCCCTCCCCATTCTATGCTGTAACCGGCGGGCAATGGGTGTGATAAAAAATGCAAAAACAGATTTAAATTTACATACAAAGGACTTCTTTTTACAACCTTGCCATAAACATACACAACGGGTCTCAGATCTCGTTCATAAATCATATTATGTAGATAACCATGCTTTATGCTGATAATGGATGTTAAGGGCACCAACTTGTGTATGTATGGAGCATAAATCCATATGCTTGTCAATGAATTAATACTCGTCCTAAAGGAATCCGGCATCCTTAAAAAGATATTTTGCTGATGAAGATGCCCTTTTCCATGAATAGTCCCAACCGTCATGCCGTTATTCAAAAGATATACGGTTCTTGCAATTTCTTCTGATGTTATTCCAAGTAATGCGGCCTTATGCCTTCTTACAACCAGCATTATTTTTTTTATGCGTTTTTTGTAAGAAGAACTTACATCTGTCACATCCCTCGTATTTTTTATTCTTTTTTCCACAATTTTGGATAATTTTTCTTGTTCCTTATAATTCTGACCATAAATTCTGGCAACTATCGTTGCCTTTACTGGCGGACCCGGGGGGGTTTCGATGACCTTTATTACTGCATCATATTTTTTGCCTATTTTATGAACCATCGGCAAAATATTCAAGGCAAGTTGGTGCGACGATATTGTCCTTTTGTTTTTATCTGTTAAATTTACCCTTATCTCGGAAAACCAGCTTGCGTTCCTAAAATTAGAACCGCGCAATAGTCCTGAAAAATCTACAACGGATGGTGCTCCAACACTAACAACATAATCTTTAACCTGCTTTATTTTTTTTAAATAATTTATTATACCAAGCGTTACGAGATTAGTTCTTTCGAAAGACGAACCCGGTTTTGTATTTACTGTGATCAAGAATGTATTTGCATTAGTAACGGGAAGCATCTTAAACTTCACTATCCTTAACATTGGCAACGCCATTGATGCAAGAAAGAGAATAACTATTACTCCCATGAAAATGAGTCTCTTTTTTTTGTTCTCGAGTAAAGGGGTCAGTATTTTACCATATAAACCCTTCTTTATGTCCTTGTTTTCCTTCTTCTTTTCTTTCTTATAGATAAGAGCCAAACCCTTCTCATTTGCCATAAGTTTTAAATAAAACCACGGAACAATAGTAAGAGCAATAAATAATGACACTATCATGGCTATAGGGACATTAAACGGAATGGGCCTCATATACGGACCCATCATGCCCGTGACAAACAACATAGGTATGAAAGATACTATAACTGCAAGGGTTGCAAAAAAATTAGGATTTCCGATCTCGTTAACTGCATCCACGGCATAAGAAGGCAGTATATTCCTATGTCTCGAAAAAACCCTTTCTATATTGTCAATAACGACAATCGCATTATCAACAAGAAGACCGAGGGACAATATTAAAGCAAACAAGGTTATCCTGTTAAGTGTTTGATGAAAAATAAAAGCAATACCGAGGGTTAAAAACAACATTAATGGAATAGCAAAGGCAACTATAAACGCCTCTCTCCATCCCAATATTACTAAAAGAAGACATGTCACTATAGCTATACTTACCATTAAATGAAATAAAAGTTCATTAACAGCTTTATTCGCCTTTTTGCCATGATTCCTTGTGATGATATAATGAACACCGTTCGGTACGCTACTTTTCACTATAGAGTGAAACCTTTTAAGCACATTGTCGACTACTGTAACCGCATTCCTTCCCCTTCTTTTTGCAATAGCAATGGTTACGGCGGGGTATAGACCCTTTGCTCCGGCTGTTATTTTGTCTTGAAAATTTATCTCTCTATAATATTTGCCAAAACCAACTTCAGACAAAAAATTTAACGGCTTATAGGAGTAGTCAACCGTTGCCACATCCTTCAAATAAACAGGTTCACCGTTAAAAACGGAAACAATGAAATTTTTGACGGAATTAACATTATGAAAATATCCCCCCGCCGTCAAAAATATTTTTTTATTATTATTCTGCAAAAATCCTGCTGGCAAATCAATATTAGTATTTTTAAGCTCTCGGGCTATCATTAGTGGCGAAACATGATATGCCGCCATCTTTATGGGATTAAGATAAACGTTTAATTGTTTATATCTGGCCCCGTTTAAAGAGGTAACACCCGTTCCATGAACGGCATCTAACTTATCCAATATCCTATTGGCAATAGTTGTCAAATATCCGGAGCTGTATTTTTTACTCCACAGCGTAATATTAAGTATAGGAACGTGATTTACGTCTATCGGCTTTATAATAGGACGCAACACGCCCTTGGGGATTTCATTCATATTAGAAAAAATCTTGTTGTATAAATCTACAAGACTTTTATTTCTGCTTGCATTTACATGAAACTCAACAGTCACGATAGATTGCGAATTCATGGAAACAGCATAGACATGCTTTACGCCAGGAATCTGCCATATTTTTCTTTCAAGAGGTTTACTAACAAGATTTTCCACTTCATTTGCACTAGCACCCGGAAATCTGACGATAACATTCGCGGCAGGAACGATAATTTGAGGATTATACTGCCTTGGTGTAAGAAGTACCGCAACTATACCGAACCCGATAATAAATAAAATAAGCAAAACGGTCAACTTGTTCTCTATGAAATATTCGGTAATCTTGCCGTTAAAATTTTTATTCATTAATTATATTTACTCCTTTATCTTTTATTGTTTTAAAATACCGGATTAACATAGCCGCCGGCGGAAATACTATTTAAATTCGATGTAATTACGATCAAATTAGGGCTTAGCCCATTTAATACAACGATATAATTTCTGTCATAAATTTCGCCCTTTTTAATAGGTTGAAACATAATCCCACCTTCGTTATTTACTATATATACCCCAAGAACCCCAAGTTTTTTTATTACTGCAACCTTAGGAATCATAATAACTTTTCTTTCACCGATTTTGAAACTTGCAACACCGTACATGCCTGGAAGTATGCCGCGCCCTTCCCATCGACCAATCTTTATCCTTATGACAATGGAGTGTGAATACGGATTAGCCGATCTAACCACCGATACCACATGCCCGACAATTATCCTGCCTGCAGAATTAATATTTAGTTTAACTGTCTTATTGGACGATAGAATATCATTATAGTATCGGGCATTAACATTAGTTTTGAATTCTAATCTATTTATATTTTGAATCATAAAAAGCATTCGACCGGGGGTAGCAAGGTCTCCCATGGAAACCTTTTTTTGCGTTATAACACCGTTTATAGGGGAATAAACATTTGTGTAACCCATATAGCTTAACGCAGTATTTAGATTAGCTTTTGCAATCTTATACCTCATAAAGGCATTGTCGTATGTCTGCCTCGCAACCGAATTTTCTTTGTAGAGTGTATTTATTCTATCATATGTTTTTTTCGCATTAATTAATGCGGCTTCTGCAGCGTAATATTTAGATTTTATCTCTGGAGCGCTTAATTTTAAAAGTAATTGACCCTTTTTAACACTCTGCCCTAAATGTATATTTTCGTAAACGACATATCCCATGATATGGGCAGATATAACAGTATTATTTAGAGACACCACGTTCCCTGAAGATTTTAAATATTTGTTTACTGTCTTATAAGATGTCCTTATCGCATTAGCCCTTATTCTTACAGGCATCTTCTGAACGGAAGAAGTTTTTTTTGCGCAACCGGACATTAAAATTGGAACCTGTAATAAAACTAAAAAAATTAACGCATAAAAAACAAATTTTAACCTTTTTTTTATAAAATATGACCTCAATTTGACAAAATCAGCATATCCGCTATCCTTAATCGCCATTTTAATTCACCTCAGACTGAAATAAAGTTCATGCTTTGTTTTAGTTGTTTGTTTATCTCTGATATATATATGTTTATTTGTATACTATCATTTTCATATATATTAAGTCAACCGCTTTTAGTAATCAAAAAAGGTATAAACATGCAAATATCTATTTTTACTTATTGTTTACCCGCGACCTGCGAAATTTATTACATTAATTATTGGCAAATAAATCGCAAGTGCAAGAAAAAGTACCATGCCGAAAATTACAGTCAGTAGGACAGGTTCAATGCTAGCTTGAAGCATACTCAGCTGGTGATCTAGATCCTCATCAAAGTAGTCGGCAACCTTGGCAAGCATCTCATCAATATGCCCCGTTTCCTCCCCGACGCTAAGCATTTGGATCATAATCCCTGAAAATATTTTTGAATTTTTAAAACTGTCCGTAATGGATTCCCCTCTTATAACATCCGATTGTATTTCATCTATTTTTTTGGTAAAAAATTTATTATTGACAGCATTCCTAATCAACTCAAATGACTTATTCACCGGCAACCCACTTTGGAATAAGAGTCCAAAAATTCTTGCAAACTGGCTCATGATAGATTTATAAAATATACTTCCGAAAATTGGTATTTTTAACTTATGCTCGTCCCACCACAGCCTGCCGCCGGTAGAATTCAAAAATAGCTTAACAACAATAATCAATGTTGCGGCAATTCCAACAACTATGTACCAATAATTTACTACAAAGTTTGACATTGCAACTAACATTCTTGTCTCAAAAGGAAGAGGAACATTAAAGCTCTTATAAAGCATGGTAAATTTAGGTATCACGAACCCTACAAGGACAACGACCGCAATAATTATCGCGGATAATACTATTTTAGGATATAACGTAGCACTTTTCACCTTAGATTTAACCGCCATATCCTTTTCCATTAAAAGAGCGAGCCTGACCAATATCTCATATAAAAGCCCTCCGGTTTCTCCGACCTCTATCATGTTAACATAAATTTCCGGAAAAACATTTGGATGATTAGACATACTCTGGGCGAGCGTCTCCCCGTTCCCAACGCCTGACTTAATATCGTCCAAGACAGCTTTGAATTTTTTATTTCTGGCAAATTCCATAAGAGAATCTAAACTTTTTATAAGGGGAACGCCGGATTGATAAAGCGTAGCAAGCTGTCTTGAAAAAATAATCACATCCTTTTTGGATATTGTTTGAAAAGTAGGAAATATATCGCTCCAATAAAAACTTGTTACTTCTTCCATTGAAATAGGTATAAGTCGTAAGTCTTCAATCTGTTTTTCGGCAGAAATAGACGAAGCCGCATCTAATCTTCCAATAACAAGTTTCCCCGATTTATCCCTTGCTCTATAACGATAAATGGCCATAGTTACATCAACCTTGTTTTATTTTATACATCCTGAGTAGCTTGAATAATCTCATTGACCGTTGTTATTCCCTGCATTACCTTTTTTAGCCCAATCATCCTTAAGGGAATAAATCCCTCATGTATGGCTGCGCTCCTTATCTTAGCAGAATCTGCTCTTTCAACTATTAATTTTTGAATATTTTTTGTGGGTGTTAAAAATTCCATTACGCTTATTCTGCCGTAAAAACCAGTCCCTCTACACACATCACATCCAGTTTCTTGGTAAAATGTAAAATGAACGTCAGCCGGAAGCCCTAACTCTTTAATAAAGGATGGTTCAGGAGTATATGGTTTTTTACATTTGTCGCATAATTTTTTAACTAGTCTTTGCCCGGCAACGCCTATAAGGGACGAGGAAATTAAAAAAGGTTCTATCCCCATATCTATTAACCTTGAAATAGCATTTGACGCATCTTGACTGTGCAGCGTGGAGATAACAAAATGACCCGTTAAAGCGGCCTGAATGGCAATCCTAGCCGTTTCCTCGTCCCTTATCTCTCCAACCAAAATAATATCAGGATCCTGTCTTAATACTGCCCTCAATGCGGTAGCAAAGGTAAATCCACCCATCCTATTAGCTTCAATCTGATTGATATATCTTATCTTATATTCAACAGGATCCTCAACCGTGATAATGTTTTTATCTAAGTTATTAAGTTCCGCTATTACGGAATATGCCGTCGTAGTTTTTCCCGAACCTGTGGGACCCGTTATAATGAACAATCCGTATTTTTTATAGACCGTCTTTAAAATTGTCTCTTTTTCGTTCTTATCTATCGACAATTCCGAAATTTTCAGTACCTTGTAGCCTTTATCTAATATTCTAAGAACTGCTTTTTCTCCGTTTATGGTGGGAATAATAGAAACCCTTATATCAAGATTTTTATCACCTACATTGATTCCAAATCTAGAATCTTGAGGATTTCTTTTTTCCGCAATGTCCATATTGGCCATTATTTTTATTCTTGCAATAACAGGATTTAAAAACTGGAGGGGTATTCTCTTCGCTTCGAAAAGTTCCCCGTCTATTCTTTCCCTTATAATAACTTCATCGGTCAAAGGCTCTATGTGAACATCAGAAGCTCTATTTTTTGAAGCAGAAAAAATAATGTCATTTACAAGCTTTATAATATTTATATCTTCAGAATCTAAAACCTCCTTAACTACTGCAGAAGATGTTTGCGGGGAGGAAAAATGTGATTGTTGGTCCTGCGTTGCCCCTGAAGTACTAAAATTAGAGGTGAAATTCATATTATCTTTTACTAAAGAGTCCTTTGATGTATTTTTAGTCGTCCAGACAAAATCCAATGATTTAGTTATTTCGCGTTCTTTGGCTAAAACTATCTCTATATCGTAATCAACATACCTTTTTAACGAATCCGTTGCAAAAACATTTAACGGATCGGATAAGGCAACAGTCAGGATATTATCTGAAAGACTGATGCTCACCATTTTAAACTGTTTTGAAAGCCCTTCGGGGATGATTTTTCCTACTGCGGGATCTATAATTATTTTAGATAGGTCTATTTTTTTTACATTCAGTTGCGAGGACAAGGCATCCAAGATATCGTCTTCCGAAAGAATCCCGATAGCTATCAATGCCGCTCCAAGCCTTAAATGTCTTTTTTTTGCTTCAGACAGAGCAGTTTCAAGCTGCGTCGGATTCAAGAGCTTCGCATCGATCAGAATCTCGCCGAGTTTTTTAGTTTTAGATAAACTGTTGACCAATAAGCCCATGATAAATGCCCATATACATCTTTATTGTGCGGTTAAAATTTATATATCTTGGAAATTCTCAAATATTCGTCTTTAAATTCATCTAAATCAAATTGGCCTGCAGCTGTGCACCCGGACGGCGATGAACAATAGGTAAATGAAGAACCGTAAAATAATGACAGTATCCTTGTTATCTTAGCCTTATCTCCCATTCCGAAAACAACAAAATCAGGAAAAACAGATGAATCCGATGCTTTGATATCTGCAAGTTTCTGGTTTTTCTCAATAATATTTATCATATCCTCACTAGAATTTGCCATATCTGCCATTTTAAAGTAATCAGCGCCAAAATAGCTTGAATCTAAATAGTATTGGATCGTCGTTTGGATATCTATGGATTCATTAAAATTGTGGACGGACAAGATAACCTTTGATTCCATGGAATGGGCAAAATCGATAAAATCCTTTATTAAATGTCTTTCGATAACGTCAAGCTCAATATCGGCTACGGAAAAACCCATTTTTATGAGAGATTTTAAGAATTTTATTTTTATTGCATTTAAGTTTTGGCTTTTATCCGAACTACGGCATTTTGCCCTCTTTGTAGCTATTAACTTTATATTTCTATGCCTTGCATAGGTCGTCAAGTCAGTAATTTTGCGTACAAAAGAGGCATCAGTAATGTCTTGCAACTGTCCGTCTCCGGCTTCGTTTAGAAGGTCAAATCTTATCTCAACAAATTCGGCGCCTTTGTCGTTCGCGTAATCAATATCACGGAATATATCGTCCAACAACGCTCTCCCGACAGATAAACACACTTCCGGCATAATTGCTCCCTTTTTAAATTTGGATCGTTAATGACTGGCTTTCAATCTCTTTCCGAAGCTAATTTACCGCCCAATCCCCACTCATCTTTCGGAAAATCTTCTATAACCACCCACACGTGTTGTTCATCTATATTTAAACTCTCTGCCACACATCTACTGACAGACTCAATAAGTCCTTTCTTTTGCTCCTTTGTTCTTCCTTCAAGCATTTTAATGGATACGAACGGCATGTTATTACTCTCCTATCATATTATTAATGATACAAATCATTTCAACCGCAAACCACATGAGAATTATAATTGTTCCTGATTATTTTATCAACTTTTTTGCCTTAAATGTAAGAAATATGAAAATAATGGAGGGGGTTTCGCTGAGGTTGCTTTTTATTTTTTATTGACTATTGCGCAGTATTATGATAGTATTCGTAAAAGGTGCATAAAAATAACGGAGGATTATTATTGAAAACGTTAAAATCTAAGCTTTACTTTATTTCCGTCTTTGCTTTTGTCCTTATCACAGCGGCCAGTATTCTTTTTCTTCTTTACGCTAAAGCACTAAGGAATGATGTGACCAACATGAATACTGTAAGCAGAACATCAGAAGCAATTAGAAGCCTGAAGGGAAATTTACTGCAAATAATTTTTCTGTCTCAAGAAAAAGAGATGTACAAGATGTACAAGAAGATGCATAAGACAGGTGTAGCGAAATCCAGCATAGAAAAAGCCTATGACACAAAAATATTGAGCATAGCACGAATCGCAAAGCCCAAATTTGAAAATATAAAATTAGCATTGAAGGGATTTACATCTGGGTTTCAAAAAATTAAACCGGATTATGTTTTCGGCATTAAAAAAACGTCCTTACATAAGTTTACCAACAAAAAAACTGCTTTAGATATAAAAAAACTGTCCGAGGAATACTATATATTCAGTCCCATAGCAACGCGCCTTTTAAAATATCCCTTATTGGTCGGCAAAGCTATGAGTCCTCTATATTTTGATAATCATCTAGGCTTAATTATTAAGCATATGACGGTAATAGAACGCGGATTAAAAAATCTTTATTATAACGAAATCGCACTCTTGGAATATATAACTATTCTTTTCCCTATAGTGTTTTTATCTATGCTTATTTTTATCGTGCTTTACTTTAAAAAAACCGTGGTTGAGGTTTTAGATGCGGCTGCTAGAAAGATAAAGCAGATTGCCAATGGAGACTTAACATCAAAATTAAACCTTAATGTTCACGAAGAAAGCGAGATAGGAATGGTCATCGCCAATGTCAACAATCTGGTTGATTCTCTTTCGAATAATATAAACGGCATAAGTAATACCTCTGCGCAGTTAAGCTCTCAATCAGAGGAATTGTCCATGTCGTCAAAAGAATTTGAAAAGATGATAGGGCAGATGAGAGAGAAGGCTTTAAGGATTATAGAATCAATCAAACAAATGTCCATAGCAATTATTGAGGTAGCAAAAAATTCAAATTCTTCGGCTGCAAAAGCCGTTGAAACCGAGCGCGTAGTAGAATACGGCACAAAATCGGTTCATGATGTTGCAAATGAGATGAAAAATATAGAGAATACGGTCTCCGCAGTTTCTAATACTATAGGTGAACTTGGTGCTTCATCCGATAAGATAGGAGAAATTATCGGAGTAATAAACGATATTGCCGATCAAACAAATCTTCTTGCCCTAAACGCGGCAATAGAGGCCGCGCGTGCCGGTGAACAAGGCCGCGGTTTTGCGGTGGTTGCGGATGAGGTTAGAAAACTAGCAGAAAGAACCACTAAGGCTACAAAAGAAATAGAGTCTATGATATTGAGCATTCAGAGAAATACAAAGGAAGCCGTGACATCAATGCAAAGAGGAAAGAAGGAGGTTTCCAAGGGAGCGGTTCAGGCACAGAAATCCGCCGATGCGATACAAAATATAAATAGTTTGATGTCTAAGCTTAAGGAGATGATTACTCAGATAGCAACAGCATCAGAAGAACAGTCTCAGGTCAGCGAAGAGATATCTGTGTCATCGGAAGAGATAATTGAGGCGCAAGATGCGGCATCAAGTAGCTCAAAACAAGTATTAACATCATCCGAAGAACTTTCTCGCATGGCTATAGAACTATCTAATATGATTAAGGTTTTTAAAATCTAGATTAAATAAAGGGATGTAAGGAAGTTATATGCCCACTTGTAAATATCATTCTCCATAATGATGTTTTGCATTTTAGATATTCTTTTCTCTTTTTCTTCTTTGCTCATAACTATTCCTTCATATATTTTGTCAGCAAAACATTCTGTATCATATGGGTTAACTAAGATAGCATCGTACAGCTCCTTTGATGCCCCCGTGAAGCGCGATAACATCAGCATCCCGTGAGCATCAATATCAGACATAATATACTCTTTAGCTACAAGGTTCATACCGTCGTGTAGAGGGCTTACTATCATAATGTTGCATAATCTATAATACGCCAAGTAAACCTCCAGATCTAACTGTTTAAAATATCTCACAATCGGGTGCCAATCTGATGTCCCATACTTCCAATTTATATCATCCGAAAGCCTGGAAATTTCATCATTAAATTTCTTATAAGCTTCTATATGCACCCTTGACGGCACACCAAACTGCACAAAAACAAACTTACCTTGAAGCTCTGGATGTTTTTCCAATAAGCGGTCTATTGCCATTAACTTTTCTGTAATTCCCTTAGTATAGTCCAATCTATCTACGGAAATAGCGAGAAACTCCCCTAACGATTCAGTAATATCGTCATTTTTTTGAATATTATAAATTATTTTGTCAACCTCTTCGGATTTAGCAATATCGTTTAAGTGAACAGCATCCACGCTAATTGGAAATGACATGACTTTTGTTTTATGACCCTTATATGTAACAGAATAGTCCGCCCAGTTAATTTGAGCCTCAAGCTCCCATTCACATGCCTTTAAAAAGTTTTGGCAATGATAAGTTATTTGAAAACCAATTAAATCGTTTGCGAGTAAACCCTCAAGTAATTCTACTTTTTCCGGACATATTGAAAATATCTCCGGATTTGGCCATGGAATATGCCAAAATATAGCGGTTTTAATGTGCTCATTGTACTCTTTGAGATATATAGCACACCGCGCAAGGTGATAATCTTGAAGCCATACAACATTTTTGACACCGTCGGCAATATCGGACCAGTTAATCTCTTCTATTATCGAGTCTGCAAACTTTTTATTTACCTCGTCGTACGATAAAAACTGATTCGAATCAAAAACGGGCTTAATATATACAGCATGGCATAGCGGCCATAAAATGGAGTTTGCATATCCGTAGTAATATTGGTTTAAGTCGTCTTTTGTAAGAAAAATCCTTTTGAGAGTATAAGACTCCTCCCCTTCCGGTAACTTTATCTTTCCCTTATCATCTACGACAGATTTATCCGCGCCTCCGCTTCCGTAGGCAATCCAAGTCCCATGGAGATTTCGCATTATGGGCTCAAGGGCAATCGTGAGTCCCCCCACAGACTTTACTGCCTTAATCTTTTTTCCGGCATATTCGTGGGCAATTGGTTCCCTATTGGAAACGATAATCAAGTTAATATCGCCCAACTTCTCTCTTATTAAATTATTAAATCTTTCTTTTTCCATATTGTTAATTTTTATGCAGATTCAATAAATAATATTTACATGGTAATGATCACATCTCGTTCATTCTATACTATTTTTACTATTTTTTCAATCTTGTAACATTTTATATTACATACTATAATTACAGGTAACATGTTATATGACGGAATTGAAAAAATTAATGAAATACAAAAAATTATCCATGTTACTAACCCGGACATATTGGTTTTTTGCATCGATTTTGACGGCACATTGGTTAAAATATGCAAAAGTCCCTACGGCGTAACTGTATCATCTCAGTTGTATGATTTTTTGGTTGAAATTGGTGAGATGAAAAACACCTTTTTATGTATTGTAACAGGAAGGGAATTAACCGATATAGAAAGTAGAATAAATATAAGAAAGAATATAATCTATTCCGGGAATCACGGGTTTGAAATTAAGAGTTATTATGAGGATTTTAAACTAGATTTTTTAGTAGAAAATGCAGATAAATATATACCTTTATTAGAAAAAGCATTGATACAGGTTAAGAAAATAGATATAAACAATCTAATTATTGAAAATAAGAAATTTTCAATAAGCTTACATTACCGGCTATTAAGTGACGATGAAACTAATTTTCTAAAACAAAGCGTCAAGGAAATAATGAGTCAAAATCCTGATTTTAAAAAATTTTTACATATAACGAAAGGAAAAAAAATATTAGAGATAAGGCCGCGTATCGCTTGGAATAAGGGCTCCGCTTGCGATTATATCGTCAAAGCATTGCCAAAAAGCGATTCATTAAAATTAAATATTTTACGCGTCAATATCGGCGATGACGTCACGGATGAAACAATGTTTTCACAAGACTCTTCTATTGTAGTGAATAAAACCGCCATGCACATCAATTTAATAAACTGCGTTATAGGTAAAAAACAGTCTTTAGCTAACTTTTACCTTAATGACTACAGTGATACGCCTATCTTTATTAGAAAAATAGCAGACATTTTTACAAGGCATATATATTAAGATGATCCGTGGTAACGATATTTAGGCTTAGGGCCATAGCAGAAAGGTCTCTTATATATCTAAATGCACGGATACAAATTAGACCCATCTTCCTAGTAAGAAGATGGGTCTAAAAACACTACGCATCAGAACATGAGCGAATAACTTAACATCATCCCCTGAGCCGGACTTTCGTTCGTAAAACCTTTTATATAAGTGGCGCTTACGGTATTATTCTTTACCGCCGTATATATCACTGATAGTTCTCCTGTTACGGTATTGTGCGTTCCCGACACAATTGCTTGTGACCATGAACCAGAGACGGCGACAGATAAATCTTTAGAGATCAATTTGCCTGCGCCGGCATACATAGAAAACGGATTAATGAGAGTGCTAACACCTGAAGGCTTACCTATGACCGTATAACCCCCATTTATAAAATAAAAGTATGAACTTACCAGTTGTGTTATGCCAAGCTGGAAACCGTAATTTGCCTTACCCGTCCCTAAACCTTTAGACTTGCTTGCCGTCGGTAAATCAACGAATGCCGTTGCCGTCAACGTTGGCAAGGATGGATTTGCCGACTGGTTAATAATATTATAATTTCCGGTTAATACAATGTCCCCTAAACCGCTCTCTGTAACCGAAGTAGACGTGCCTTTCTGCTGCACCGGTATATTGTTTACCAACACAGTTGACGATTGTTTATGAACATGCATGTACGGTATAGTGACCTGAAAATTAAAACTTTTATTAGGATAATAATTTATATTAAGCGGAACATAGATTGACGACGTAGAATAATTTGTGCCATATTTACCCCAAGTTTCATTAAATCCTGTCCCTACCTGGAACTTTGAAGCACCAAATGACCTTGATACACTTACGTTTACTGAAATCATTAAAGAAACAAGAACTAAAAAAACTACATAAAACATCTTACTCTTTCTAATGTCCATAACACCTCTCTATATTGATTTTAAATTTGTGAAATCCAACCAATTACCTACCTGTTGTTTGCCACATCAAGTTATTGTTCTGTTGAATTTGGTGCTGAATATTAGACATCTGTTTCATCTGTCTTTGGGTATTGTCTACTTGATTTATCTGTCTCTGCGCTGCATTCATTCTCATTGTTTTATTCTGCATAGGATTTGTCATGTTAATGCTACCCTTATTAGTTGCGTAATTTTCTAATTTAACATTAGGACCGTTAACGGATAGAGATAATACGTGATCGACGCTAACGCCAGTTTCAGTCTTGTAAGCCTCGTTCACTACTTTTAATTTAACCGCATTGCCCATCTCTGTAATAATATTTTTCATCCTTACTTCACCATTCTTAAGTTGCGAAATGGCATCACCTTGCATTAAGTATGCCCTGGTAAAGGCCTTGGTATTCATATTATTTTCAGCATTTTCTTTGACCATTTTTATAAAAACAGCATCTCCTAGCCCCATACCCTTTTCGGCATATAACTTAACCTGTGCCGGACTCATATCAAACCTCTTTTCAACTTCCATAGCGGCCTTGCTGCTATGGCCAACCTTGTTAAGTATCTTTACGTATAACTTCACTAACTCCGCATTTTTTTTAGCGATGATGCTATGTGCAGTTTGAACCCCTGCTCCATAAGATGTCCCGATAAAAGCGAATCCTGCGAGAATCATTCCGAAAGCAATAACACTTATTGAGAAAATTTGTAACAACTTTGATGTTTTCATAATAGCTCCCTAAATGTTTTAGTTTGATTATTCTTTTATTTTAGCAAACGGATAACCTATGCAATGTGCACGCTTATACACTATCATGATATTCATTAATGTGTCAATACGCTTTGACTTGCAAGGAATTATGCCTGCATCAGAGATGCCGCGCAAAATAGCACATTCCATAATAGGTAATATATTATTATTGGTTATTAAGCACTAACTATAAGAGCCCTTTGTCCTGAAGACTAAAATAATCATTCCTACTTATTATTACATGGTCCAATAAACGAATCTCGACCGTTTGAAGAGCATTTTTAATAGATTGCGGCACTATACAATCTTCCTTTGATGGTTTCAATGTGCCTGCAGGATGGTTATGCGCAACAATAACACCCGCGGCATGGTGATGCAGCGCCCTCTTCACAACTTTTCTTGGATATACCACCGATTCATTAACCGTTCCCGTTTGAAGCACTTCAATATTTATAAGCTGATTTTTATTATCCAAAAATATAACCTTAAATTCTTCATCCGCGCACCCCTTTAGGGATGCTTTCAAATAGTTAAAAACAGCCTCTGGTGAGGAAAGCAAATCTTTATTATATAGGTTATTTTCAAAGTAAATAACGGTTATATCCTTTAGTAACTTCAAGAAAAGGCTTGTATGTTCCGAAATGCCGGACACAGATTCTAGCTCTTTACTGTCAGCATCTAACACTCCGCTGATCGTTTTAAACCTAGCCATTAGATCCTTGGCAATCGGCTTTGTATCTTTCCTCACAATAGCATAAGAAAGAACCAACTCCATAACCTCATAATCTAACCAGCCATCTATCCCCGATCTCTTATATTTATCTTTTATCCTCTGCCGGTGGCCCATGTAAGTTGCTGTTTGCTTTTTAAACATATCAGGGTTTGCTGTCTTATCAAATCAATAATTTTAAGAAAAATAGGGATAACTACACATAACAAAGAAAACATAAATGTAACAGCCGAACCAATCCCCGTCCGATGAGATCTATCAAACCATTTGTTTGACTACGATACCCTTCAAAAACAAAAAATATGCCAAGGATTCTAACGAAATTGATGATAGAACAAGCACCCAGGAAAATACATTCAACAAATTGATTTTCTAGGGAATAAAGCACTCACATTTTTATAGAACACCATGGGAACAGCGACTAATGTTATTGCCGTTCCAAACAATATTTTAACAGGTTTAATCCTATAACTCTAGAAGTATCATATTGTTTTTTTTGTACATACTAATACCTTTGTTCGAACTCCGAGTCAAATATATGCTTATCCATACAATCCACTTTCCTGTAAACTGAAATGTTTCTCCATTTATTATAATTCAAGCTTCACTTAAAGGAATTCAATAAGATTTATTATTAATCTTATTATTGTCTAAATCAAGTCTTATTTTTAGGTACACCTCTAATAAAGGGTTGCAATATAACACCGAAAGAGGTAGGATTGTCAAAAGCGGTAAAATAAGAAAACATTTGGATTAGAAAATTAGTTTCAAGAGGTAAATAATAAGAAACATTAACATTCTAAATGAGGAAACCTAATTGAATATATATGAAAAGTATTTTGATATTTCTTACTATGAGCATACTAAGGTAGAAAAAAAAGGTATAACATCATTACTATCGGATGATATATTATTCATTAGTGGTGACTTCTATGGAATTCAAAAATTTATATTTGAAGGGTTGTCAACCAAAAATGCAAGTAAGGTTATCAGAGCTAAATCCGCCTTTATACAAATATATACTTCGTATCTTGCTAGATATATTTGTCAACAACTATCTATAGGTGAAGATAATATATTATCGCTGAATGCTGGAAAATTTGAAATTATATCCCCCAATAAAGATGCAAGTTTTTTAAAAAATATTCAAAAAAAAGTAGATGAATATTTTTTAAAAAACTTCTTTGGACTTACTGGTGTTAGTATTATTTATATTGAATGCAAGAAAGATGATTTTAATAACTCTAAAAGATATAAGGCATTGAGAAACAATATTACGCTAAAAATTGAAAAGAAAAAATTCAAAAAATTCGATCTTGTCAATGAAAGAAGTTTTGTATTGAACTACGATAAGGATATCAACAACCAAAATCTATGCAAGATATGTAATCTTAGGAAGGTTATAAAAAAAGATGATAATTGTGGTATGTGTAACAAATTTGTGATGCTAGGTGAAAAATTAGCAGGAAATAAATTAACGAAATATACAGCAAATTTTTTTGATGACTTTAAAGTAAATATTGCAATAAACGAGCAACTTAGATCTTATGTGTTGATGGATAAAAATGCACCTGCTTCTTTTGAATATTTAGCGCAGCATAGTTGCGAAAATCCAGAGAACAGTATTAGAGCATTGGCAGTTTTAAAAGCAGATGTTGACAGTATGGGGCAATTTTTACAAGAAAGTGACATCACGGATAGCTTTGAAAATTTTGATACTTTTTCAAGAACTTTAGATAACTTCTTTTCTTTGTATATTCCGAAACTTATGCGGAAAAAATATCAAAACACATATACTGTATTTGCCGGTGGCGATGATCTATTCCTAATAGGGGCTTGGAATGATATCCTAAAGCTTTCAAGAACTATCCAAGAAGCATTTAGAATATTTATAAAAGGAAAATTAAGTATATCTTTTGGCATAGCATTGGTAAAGCCTTCTCATCCTATTAGTCATTTAGCGGATTATACGGAGCATTTATTAAAACAAGCTAAGTTTATCGATAAAGATAAAAATGCAATCACATTATTTAACGAAACGGTTAAGTGGGAAGCTTATCTGAAAACTTTTGATAAGTTGTCAACAAGTTTTCAGATCTTAAAAACCGCTGATATAAAAACAGCATTTTTATACAGACTCTTAGAGATAGTTGATATGTCTAAAAAGGTAAAATATGAAGGTAATGTAGAATCAACAATCTGGAGGTCCAAATTAAGTTATAGTTTTTATAGAAATATGGACAAAAAGTATGAAGAATTGCTTAGGGTATTAAATGAAGAGATAGGAAATAACCCAAAAGAGACGAAAATGTTCTTAAGTGAATTTATATATGAAAGGAGAGAGTCATGATGGATACGATAGAATTAGACTATAAAAAGGACCCGGAACTACTTAACAAAACAGCAGAAAAATGGGCTAACCGCATTAACGTTGGAAAAGGTGGCGTACAAAATACTCAAATAAGAAAATTTTTCAATCAAGTATTAGACTTAAATAATAAAGCAAAACATAGTGATGACTTTAATGGTGAAGTATTACCATTTGTAAAAATGCTCAATTCAAAAGTAGCTTATGCCAGTAGTAGAAATTCTGCAAATGGAAAACTTATAAATCAAGAATTTGTAAATATGATGAGCAGTTGCATTAATAAAATTGATAAAAAAAATGATTTAAGCACATTCAAGTTATTTTTTGAGGCGGTAATTGGATTTCATAAAAGCTTAGAGGGGAGGCAATCAAGATGAAAATTGTAAATATTAAAGGTCAGATAGAATTATTAAGCGGATTAAACATCGGCGGCGGTGACGACACTATGCAAATAGGCGGCATAGACAATGGCGTCATTAAAGACGTCAACACAGATAAGCCATATATACCCGGCAGTTCTCTTAAGGGTAAAATGAGAAGCTTATTGGAATGGCATATAGGTGTTGTTGGTATTGGCGACGGAAGTCCTTTTCATTCAAAACTTTTAAATAATCCAATTTTTAGCACTAAAATCAAAAGAGACGAAGCGTTAACGCTTATAAAACTTTTTGGAAATGGAAAGAGTGATGATAAGTTTGATGAAATTACCCCAATCACAAGGATTAGTGTAGGTGATTGCACCTTATCTCAAGAGACAATAGACGATGATTTAAAGCTTTCAGAAGCTAAATATGAAAATGTTATAGACAGGCAAAAAGGAACGGCTTCAAATCCCAGGCAGACAGAGAGAGTGCCGGCAGGTGTGAAATTTGACTTTGATATAAGGGTAAAAATTTTAGATGAAGATACGGAAAAAGAACTAAGGGATATGGTAGAAAATGGATTGAATCTGGTAGAAAATGACTACTTAGGCGGAAGTGGAAGCCGCGGCTATGGAAGGGTTAAGTTTATAAATAGAATTTGGGGTCAATTATGAGACTATACAAAACCACAATTACTCCAACATCAAATTTTGCGACACCGCTTAAAGGCGATACTCTATTCGGACAAATGTGTTGGGCAATTGTTTTTGCCTCAAATAAAGATAAACTAGAGGCATTATTAAGTGATTATGAAACAAATCCTTTTTTGATTGTATCTGATCCTTTTGCGGTTGGATATCTACCCAAACCAACAGCGCCTAGTATCCATTTGAATGAAGATATATCTTTAAAAAAAGAAAATCGTAAAAAAATATGGCTTACCTTAGAACAATTAATCAACGGTCAATTCAATAATGCAAAGAGTGATAAGGATGCCGTAAATCAAGATGAAAATGAAACCGTTATTAGAAATAGTATCAATTACAAAACATCAACAACCGGTTCCGATGGATTCGATCCATATGGTGAAATTGAATTTAGTTTTTCCAAGAAAGATATTTATTTTTTAATAGGGGATAATTTTACAACAGATGATTTGACACGCACTTTACAGATAGTGTCAGAAATGGGTTATGGCAAGGATGCAACTATTGGTAAAGGCAGGTTCCGCTTTTCCGCATTAGAAAAAATAGATCTAAATACCAATTCAACAACATATATGGCATTAAGCCCTTTTACCCCTAATGATTTACAATGTAAGGATATTTTTTATGAACCATTTACCAGATTTGGAAAAATTGGAGCAAGTAGAGTCAGCACTAATCCATTTAAAAAACCTATAGTATTAGCGGATAGTGGCGCTGTGATACAATTTCAAGAAACGCAAAACATACAATATTTAGGAAAGGCTATTAAAAATATATCTACCTATAAAGATGTAGTGCATCAAGGGTATTCTATTGTAGTGCCTATTAAGGAGTTTGATTAATGAACAATTATAAGCTAAAAATTACTACACTGAGTCCTGTGCATATTGGTACCGGTGAGGTTTATGAACCTACAAATTATGTAATAGACAACGGATATTTATACGAATTTGATGAAACGCTATTCCTGAAACATTTACCTTCAGGGGGAAAAAATAAATTTATAGAATTATCAAACCTACAAAGTAGTTATGGCAATGAATTATTTGAAAAAATACATGCTTTTATATTACAAAATAAAGAGTACGCGATAGATGTATCCATAAATAAAGTGAGGGTTTCAAATTATTTTGAAAATAAATATAAAAGAGATATTGCCAGAAAAGTACAAATTGAGGGTAAAAATAATACCAGTATATTTAATAAATTTGAAATTCAAAAAACTCAGAGAGAAGCAAATAAAGTTACGACATTTATTGCAGGTTCCAGCTTAAAAGGATCAATTTCAACAGCATATCAAGAAATGTATTTTAAGACCGGCGGAAAACTAAAGCTTAAAGAGTTCGAAGACACAAAGCCGTTTAAAAATCTTGTGATATCCGACACCTTAGCCCAGAAGGCCACTTCAGAAATATCACTTGCAATAAATCAAGAGTTATTTGAAGATGGCGATGCAGATATTTCTACAATGATTGAGGTGAATTTAAAAGATAGTTACTATTTGACAACATTGAGTATCAGAGACTATCTAGATGATAACAAGCAAGAGTTTAATGATAAAATAACAAAACAAAAGATAATTGATGCTTGTAATAGTCATTATAAGATAATCTATGAAGACAAAGAAAAAGGAATCAATCTACAAAAGAATCAATTCTTACTTAGTGTAGGTAAGCATAGCGGAGCAAGGGCCGTAACTATTGATGGACTGAGAAAGATACTGGTTAAGTTAGCTCAAATCCAAAATAAAGGAAATGAGGATGATAATGCAGATGCAAGGATAGAAAGACTTCGTAAAAAAAGTTTTTTTGAGCCCAATAAAATCAAATCCTTGTTTGCAGATGAAAAACTACTAAGCGATAAAGAAAAAATAGATTTTGAAAATGCAACACACTTCATAGAAGATCCGGCCAAATTAGAATGTCTAGTTAAAAAGAAAGATAGATTCACAATAAATGCAATTTTAACTCAAGAAACTACAGTTTGGAAATTTCCAGAAAGTAACGGTGATTCGTTTGGGTGGCTATTATGTGAATTTATAGATGATAATGAATATAATAGGCTATTTAGTGAATTTAAATCTTATGAAGAAGATTTTGTGCGTAAAACAAGAGAGAAACAAAAGAAAATCAAGGATCAAATACAACAAGACAAAGAGAGCAAAAGAAACGCTGCGCTAAAAAAACAGCAAGAGCAAGAGGCTGAAGAAAAAGCCAAAAAGGAAGCTCAGCGATTAAGGCAAGATCAACTTTCTAAAATGAGCCCGTTTGAATTGAAGGTTGAAGACCTAAGGAAAGTTCATCCGGATAAAAATGCTCGTAATTCTGTAATTGTATTTCAAGCGTTAAAAGAAGGTTTAATGGATAATTTTAAATGTGAGGCAGTAGGCTATGTTAAGGAGCAGATGATTAAGGAAAATACGTGGAACAAGCCAGCGAAAAAAGATGCTTACAAAAGAACTCAAAAAATTATTGGGATGTTAAATGATTGTTGAAAAAAATGGCATTAAAAATTAAAACAGTTAACGATGGTAAAAAATTAGCAGTTGTGACCATTTTAGGTATTCAAGGCAGAGAAACGCCAAAGTTGAAAGATAAGGCTACATATTACTTTGAAAATAACACTAACAATAAAAAAAGAGTATTTTAATATGCTACCTCTTTTAATGATTATTGGATTAATTATATAAAACTTTCAATCTACAAATGAGATTAAGCATATCTATTTTGCTAAAGAAATGATTAAACATAGTCCACCAAGAAAAAAGAAAGGGCGTATATGAAATTATTTATTTAGCAAATATTAGTTTTATTTTAACTAACTTTTCAAATGATATTATGGCATTAAATTTATATAAAATAGGCTATTTTTTTATTATATTTAAAGATAATATTATATATGACAAATTTAAACAAGGTTGGGATAATAATCCTAGCACCAAAAGTAAACCTATCCCCTTAAATGAACGTGAATTTAATACACTTAAGCAGTCATTTCCTCAATACTTTTCAACTAAGCAAAATACATTGATTCATTTAATGGCACATACAAGAAATGCCATGGTACATGCAAATATAAAAACTAAATTCTAAGATATAAAAAAGGAAATAAAAGAGATGTTGAAAGAATATGAACAAGTAATATCTAAATTAGCGTAGATTTGGCGAAAATAAATGCTCAGATAAACCCATTTTGGTTACGCTGATGCTTGTTTTAAGTCTATTAAACCCAACCTATTACTCCCATTACTTTAGATTCGAATACTTTCCGATTCCATATTTAAAACAAAACCAGAACTTTTTTAAAGGAAAATACGCTTGCGGATTCTGAAGATATTGGCCAGGTGTCAATATAGCGAACACTGAACATAGAAAGTTGGCTCCCCGAGACGGACTCGAACCGCCGACCCAGTGGTTAACAGCCACTTGCTCTGCCAACTGAGCTATCGGGGAATATAGGCATTATCGAAAAATACATCCTATTGGACAAAACTCTCAATGCTTAGCAGTATACTCGAAATTTGACCTGCTGTCAATAGCTTTCTTGGGAATTTAAGGACAAAAAACCTGTCGGAAATAATTTGTTATCCGACAGGTTAGGAGGACATTGCTGCTGAGGAGTTAAGATAAAAACATAAAACCTCATTCTCTGATATTGTATTGCATAAAATATAATAAGTCAAATATTTAATTTTTTAGAATCTCATTAAAATAAGATATTGTTTTTTTGAGCCCCTCTTCTATGTCAACCTTAGGATTATATCCTAAAATCTTTTTTGCCAAAGTTAAATCAGGGTTTCTCTGAATAGGATCATCTTTTGGCAATTCCATAAACTTTATCTTTGACTTTGAATTTGTAAGTAATATGACCAACTTTGCAAAATCTATGACCGTAAATTCAAAATTATTGCCTAAATTGACGGGTCCGGTAAACCCGTTCTTACTGTTAATAAAAAGTATAATACCATCTATTAAATCTGAAATATAGCAAAAAGACCTTGTCTGCGCCCCATCTCCGTAAACGGTTATGTCCTCCCCCATTAACGCCTGAACAATAAAGTTTGAAACAACCCTGCCGTCATCTTTAAGCATTCTTGGTCCATAGGTATTAAAAACCCTTATTATCTTTATATCTACACCATGTTGTCTGTGATAATCAAACATTATGGTCTCGGCTGCCCTTTTGCCCTCGTCGTAGCAGGATCTTATGGAAATAGGATTAACATTGCCGTTGTAACTTTCCGGTTGAGGATGAACGCTTGGAGAACCATAAACCTCCGACGTTGATGTGTGTAATACGGGAATTTTGAGCCTTCTTGCATTTTCCATTACGTTAAATATCCCGTAAACATTATCTTTCATTGTTTTAAGAGGATTTTTTTGATAAAAGGGAACGGATGCGGGGCAGGCTAAATTTATTATAAAATCTGTTTCAATAATAAAGGGTTCACTGATATCATGCCTTATCATCTCAAAGTTTTTATTATCTGAAAATTCAATAACATTATCCTTAGAACCAGTAAAAAAATTATCCATACATAGCACTTCATGGCCTATGCCCAACAGTCTTTGGCATAGGTTGGAACCAACAAAACCTGCGCCGCCCGTAATAAGAACTCTCATATTCCCTCCCATTATGTTTTTTAAATCTTACTCAAATCATATTTATTGCTGTAACCCCTTCTCGTTATCATAAAAAAATCTTTTACATAACTACTACTGTTTCCGATTATAATTGTAGTATTCATGTTCACGATATCAAACTTATCCATGTCTTCTAATGTTGTAATGACAATCTCCTCGTCAACCCTTGTAACAGACTTAACAATAGCGATAGGCCTGCTTTTGATAATATTGCCAAGCAGTATGTCCTTTGCAACCGTAAGTCCGTTCCTTCTTTTAGCGCTCTTCGGATTATAAAGTATTATCACAAAATCTCCAGAAGAAGCCGCTTCTAACCTCTTCTCAATATCCTTCCAAGGCGTCAAGAGATCAGATAAAGAGACCACGCAAAAGTCATTAGTTATTGGCGCCCCAACAGAACATGCGGCTGCGCAAAAAGCGGGTATCCCAGGAATGAAATCAATAGGAATCTTTCCAATCAGAGATTTTTTGTCGACAATCTCTAAAAGCAGGGCGCTCATGCCGTAAATACCCGCATCCCCGCCGGAAATAAGCGCAACATCCCTACCCTCCATAGATTTATTGACGGCTACGCCGCATCTTTTAATCTCATCTTTCATATTAAATAATAATTTTTCCTGACCTTCGTTTAAGATGCCGTCTATCCGTTTAAGATACGACGAATATCCTATTATCGTTTGAGCATTTTTTATTGATTCAAATGCTTTTTTGCTTAAATGGTCAATATTCCCCGGCCCTGTTCCTATAACCGTTATCTTACCAAAAATAGTGGTATCCCCTGTTTCAGCTACATCTTCCTTATTTATACGACCGCTACCGCCATGGTCACATTTCCCTTCTTTTTCTTGCATATTAAAAACTCCGAGTTATTAGCCGATAAAAGGGCGCAGGGCTCACAAACAGAGTAAGCGCCCGTGTGCTTATAGGCTGCCGTTTTTTTAAAAATTACAAGTGTATCACCTTTGATGCCACTATGTTCTTCCATGAATAGATTAATTTCTTCTTTTGTATAAAAGTCTATAAACCTCGCATAATCCTTCAAGCATTGCAAAATACCATTTTCATCGCTTTTAATATCTATAGTGGCAATATTCCGCACACTATTTAAAGATAAATTGTACTTGTAAAATATAGATGAGATAAACTCGTCTATCTCGTTAGAATCGGTATTCCTATTGCAACCTATACCGATAACAAGGTCCTTCGGTCTTAAAATAGCGCAATTGACCCCGATTAACCCGCGCAATTCTTCTAAGTTAAGTAGCCTGGAAATAACGATTAAATTAAATTTATACAAATCATCCGAACCACTACTAGCTACACTACCCTGCCCTTTGAAATTACTCGTATGCTTATCTCTGTATTCTTTAAATTTTGACGCGCATGTTATGAATGTAAAATCTTCTTCCTTTAAATAGCTTGCGATATAAGGTTTTAATTCTCTTAAATAATTTTTAAAATTCAACTCGGCATCGTTTACATAAACAACAAATCTCTCGCCATTCAAAGAGGCTTTATTGAACGACTTTATCTTTTTTTTGGGTTCCTCTATGAAAAAATCAAATCTCTTAGCGAACACATCAATAGAAAATCTCTCCAAAACATCTGTTGCCGTCGTTATAATCGGCGTTGCATCCAAAAAATTAGCGACCTTTTTAGTAAACTCGTTTCCCCCTCCGATATGTCCTGACAACAGACTAATGGCAAACTTACCAAGTTCATCTATCACGACAATACCCGGATCGGTTAGCTTGTCTTTAATATATGGAGCAATAAGCCTTACCGTCGCCCCTATCGCCAAAAAAAATACTATAAAATCAAATCTGCTAAACAGGTTACCCAATAAATCATTACATGAATAATCGTAAACAGTTACGCTAATTGAACAATTATCTTCAATCCCGGATTCATATTTAAAAATTTCACATAAACCCTCGTTAGCGGCAAGAATTAAGTCCTTTTTTGATCTTTTAATAAATATCTTTATATTGACAATACCGGCATTAACACCGGCCGACTCATAAATGCCCTTGGAAATCATTAATGCCAATAATAGGCTGTTGTTGGAAAATGGGATAAGAGCGACATTCGTAGTCATACCAATAGGCTCTCTATTTTCTACTAGGCTAACTTTTTTAACAGTCTTTTTTAAGCCTGAACGAGTGCGAAAAACTCTTATCATATAACCTTGACCTATTCTTTTCGTGATATTTTCCTTTTAATGCTTTGCCTATAATCAGCACCGCCATATTTTTTATAGCGTAACCGTGTGTTGTTTTAACTAAGTCTTTTAATGAACAGTTTATCAAAAGTTCACTTTTGAGCGAAACATCCTTAGCTATTAAACATGGAGTATCTAAAGGATAGCATCCAAGAAGGTCTTTAGCCACGGATTCTATTATTCCGAAGCTTAAATATATAGCCATAGTCGCATTGTGCGCCGCAAGACTTTTTAAGTCTTGCCCTTCAGGCATCTCTCCCGTTCTCCCAGCACCCCTGCACAATATAACCGTCTGCGACACGTCCGGCAGCGTCATTATTGACCCATTTGCGGCACTAGCCGCAAAGGCAGCCGTAACGCCGGGAATAATTTCATAATTTATCCCCATCTGTTCGATATAGGCCATCTGCTCGTTAATTGATGAATAAATAGAGGAGTCACCGGCATGAAGTATACTTACAATATTACTACCCTTTGATTCAATAACACTATTAAATTTGTCCCTTATTTCCTCAAAATTAAGGCCCTTCATGTCTACAAGTAAAACATCACGTTTGAATATTTCGAGCATTTCGGGGTTAATTAAAGAACCTGCATAAAAAACTACATCGGATTTTTTCAATATATTATATGCTTTTACGGTCAAAAGCTCAGGATCTCCAGGTCCCGCACCCACAAAATATACTTTTGGTGCTTTTCTGGTCTCTTTAATACTCATAAAAACACACCTATCAGAATAGAAAAATAATCAAATTTAATCCCTAAATCTTCTCTATTCGTATTTGCTCTAATAATGTTTAGTTCGCTATCACAAAAATCGTCTAAAAGTTTTGATTTTTCTATCAAATATAATCTTAACTTTCCTTTGCGAAAACTATCGTAATATAAATTTTTAAAAATTTCTAAAATATTTTGTACATACGCGCCCGCTTTCATAAATATAATAACCTGAGGTTTTGCAATTTTTGTCGCCATAAAATTTATCTCATCTTTCGTTTCTTTTAAACCCTTACCGATGGGAACCGTTATAAAAACCGAACTGTTCTTTATTATATAAGGCTCGCCAATTAAATTCAAAGAATAATTAAAAGATGATATTCCGCTGATAATATTGATTTTTAAATTTGTATTATTTTCTGCCGCTTCATTTTTAACAGCATTATACAAACCCCAAAACGTACTGTAGAACATAGGGTCGCCGACTGTTATATAAGAACAAACTCCTTCTTTTAATTTATTTATAATACTTAACGCATTACCCTTATAAAGATCGCTATTTCTGCCCCTGGACATCTTCATTTCGACATCAAGAGGAATTAGCCTATCTTCTGTAATTGTCCAATCTCCCTGCCCAGGCAAATCCATAACACCTTTCAGGATATCGTAAGCAATCTTATTTTGCCCGGAAATTACCGCTGGATAAAATATAAAATCGCTACCCTTAAGGGCGTTAATGGCTTTTATTGTAAGTAACTCGGGGTCTCCTGTTCCTACGCCGACGGCATTTAATACATTTAACTTATCAATGACTGCACACTCCTGCCATAACCCAGTATTATCAAGGGGAAGAAGGCTTTATATTTTTATTTTCAAATTTAAAACCTGTTTTACTATATTTAACCAACCTGGTAATATAAATCTGATTGAGAGGATGAAAGTAGGAATCAGATTCATTGATTGTTTTTAGCCTTGAGATATTGACGGTTATAACATCATACTTAATCCTAATTTTGCTTTTATTACTAAGATTGAATTTATTAATATAAGACATCACATTGTTAAACGAACTTAACAATATACTGTTCACCACAACAGCGCCATCATTATTTAATACACGAAACGATTCTGTAAGAATATTTTCAAGATCCTTGCTTCCTCCCCCTATAAACACAGCATCCGGCGTAAAAATATCGATATTATCCGCCTTTTTAAACATGTGAAATGTTTCTGGTAATCTGCCTAATATAGGAACTATATTAGGCCTTTGAAATTTTTTTATATTTTTTTTGAGATTTTCAATCTTGGCTTCGTTTTTGTCAATAGCATATACGATACCGCCGTCGGATATTGCAGAAGCCTCTATGCTAATACTTCCACTACCACATCCAGCATCTATTATAACAGAATCCTTTTTCAGGTTCATCATGCTTATACTTATTGCTCTAATCTCCTTTTTAGTAGGTTCTCCAGCCAAATAAAAATATTCTTCATCCTCAATACCAAAAATACGATTTTGTTTTGGATTCCCTTTTTTATTCTGAGATCGACCATGAAATCTGCTTTTAAAATTAAGCTCATTGTTTTTTTTTGTTTTAACCGTCCTTTTCTTTTCAATTATGACTATATTTTTTCTATTGGATAAACTTTCAAATATTTCTTTCGTAAAGCTTTTATATATCTTTTCGTTTTTGGAGCATAAATCGGCTAATACATAAAAATTAAACTCATCTATAAAGCCTTTTTCTTCTAGTTCTGCGTATATTTTATGTGGCGTATTAATGCTATCTGTGTAAATACCTATACTGTCTTTTTGTGAATATAAAGCATCGTACAGGTTTCTTAAATTCCGCCCGTGAAGACTAACAATATATGAGTCTGTCATTGATATTTTCAGCTTGGAAAACCCTATCTGCATAAAGTTAAAGGACGGATATATTTCAACTAATCTTTTTTCATTCGCTTTTAATTCATTTAAAATACCCCCGCCTATTCCAAAAAAATTTGGGTCTCCGTCTGCGAATACAAGGATATTTTTTTTGCCGATGTTTTCTTTTATGTAATCAAATATGAATCCGACCTTGCTATCGTAAAATATCATAGCATTGTTTATATGTGTCAATTTTCCACTTCGTTCAATATTTATACCCTTGTTAATGGCAGAAAGCTGTTCCTTGAGCCATTCTAACACGCCTATGTCCCCTTGTCTTGCAAACACGACATCTACTCGTTCAGTCTTATCTGTAAATAAACGCAGGGCTATTTTTTTGCCGTTTTCTATGTAGCATGGCAAAATTCCTAATACATGAACCTTTTTAGCCATTTCTATTCTCCTTATCCTGCCACTCTCACGCAACGAGAGATCCCTTATGAGTAATTTAATGTGGAAACTAAACTTTTGCCTTCATATGATAGAAGCACAATATCAACATTTATCAGTTTTCCTGCCATTCTAATTAAATTTTTCCTTGCTGTTCTTATAACATTATAAAAAATCCTATTCGGCAACGACGCATTGAGATCAGAAAGTGACAAAATATAACCGTATGCCTGTCTTGACGTATTAGAATTTGTTATTTTATTACATAAATCGCCAATAAAGCTATCGGACATATCTGTATATTCTTCTAAAGTTGCCCTTACCGAAGCGCTTAAATATCCTAAATCTAAACTGCCATATTTAGCGTTTGTATTTCTTGCTCCCTGTAAAATCTTTACTATTTTTCCGAATTGCCCTACAAAAATAATCTTTTTTATAGCATGTTGACCGGCCTTCCTTAGAGAATAAGACACATAATCTCCTATTTCTATAAAACTTTCCTTTGGCATATCTTTAAATAGCTTTATAGCTATTTTTTCACTAAACCTTCCGGGCGTATATATACATTCCTCAATCCCATTCTCTGACAAGAAAACAAGCGATGCTTTTATAGTCTCTAGCCACGCTTTAGTGGATATCGGGATAACATAACCGGTAGTCCCTAAAACACTAATTCCGCCATTAATACCCAACCTTGGATTTAATGTTTTTTCTGCAACAACAGCACCGTCCGGAATGTAAAGAACGGACAACCACACGCGAGAAGCGTCATTTAATTGTTTTTTGATTACCCGTCCGCCCCTCAAAGAGTCTATCTCTTCTTTCACCGCCCACTCTATCATCTTAGATGGAATTGGATTAATGGCGGGAAAACCGGGCTTGACCGGCAAACCGCGCCTACCGACTATACCGATACCGATAGAAGATGCCAATACAAGCATAAACCCAGAGTGCTTTATTATATTATAAATATATAATTTTTCATAATATTTTTTCATATCCCTCGGCAATCGATCCATTATTGCCCTGCTTATTTTTTCATATAAACATAACGTCGTATTATCATTTTTATCATTGCCAACGATACTTGCACTCTGCCCTAATTCCTTAAAAAACATATCAACAATATTGTTTGCATCGCATATTGTCATAAAATCGGCGCATATTTTTATACCATTTGTAACGTCAGGGTCATCGCCTGAATCCTTGATTACTACGGCAGTAGAAAGTCCAAATTTTCCGCCAAAAAGCCTTGTAACGCCAAGCGAAACATATTCTTCACCCGGCATATTTATTTTAATATCCAAAAATTCTTGCCGCTTAAAATAATATCTTAACGAGGCTTTTATAGCCGCAGTGCTCACGCTCCCGGTAGAAAATCCCTTTTTTAATCCATTTTTACTGATTTTCATTAATTTCAATTCAAAAAGATGTGCCAATCGTAAAATTAATCCCACCCGAGGGCCAATAAGGTTTTCTATTTAGAATAAAACCATAAGAAAAACTAACAGGTCCTATTGGAGACATATACATTATACCTGCCCCGACCGATTTATACAAAGCAAACAGGCTAAGTTTTCGAATATTCGAGAACACATTTCCACCATCTTGAAATATAAAAAAATTAAAACCACCGTAAACCGGAATATTTAGCTGAAGATTATAGTTCTCCATGATATCCCCACCAATAGGGTAATGATAAGAATTTAAACCTATAAGCCCTATCGAATCCTGCGGAAATCCTCTAACCGTAGTTCTTCCACCCAAAAAAAATCTTTCATCTATAGGTACACGAGTAGTTGGCGATAGGGGTTTAATATAGCCGAGACGTAGGGAATACAAGAACACTGTGTGAAAAATAAACGGAATAAACTGCTCGGTATGAAAAAATAATTTTACAAAATTTATCTGAGATCCTAATAATGAGGCAGAGTAAGTCAGTTTTAACGTAGTTAGAATTCCCGAAGTAGGATTTAACATATTGTTTTTGGTATTATAAATAACGGATGACGAAATAGCGTCTATTTTAGTAAATCCTATATCCCTCGTGTTAGTCTGTGCGCCAGGGTTCAAGCCGGACAGAGTGTTATAAAATATTTCATATGAGAATAATCCCTTTAGATTAGCGTTAAACCGCCTTATTAAAGAAAAAATGCCACCTTCTTTATGGAGTCTATAATTTAAGGTAATGATATCGGTATCTAATCCCTTAACATTAAAAGCAAGACCTCTGTAGTTATAAATAGCGGGGTCGTAATAGTCTAAAAGTAAATTTGTATAAATAGAACTTTCAGAAAATATAGCAGACAAAGATTTACCTGAACCTAGAAGATTACTATCCTCAATCTGCGCAAATCCCCTATATCTGACATATGTTCCATAACCTGCGCCAAAATTTAAAAAAACAGACTTTGCATCTTTCACTTTAACGATTATATTTTTATACGGCTCAATATTTTGTGGGTTTTCGATATTAATACTCACATAATTAAATATCCCCGCTCTGTATAACCTATTTTGTGTTTCAATTATATTTTTTTGATTATAAATTTCTCCTTTTTTAAACAAAAGAAATCCCTTAATATAAGCCGTCTGTGTAACTGTGTTTCCTAGTATTATTATATGGTTAATCCTCGTAAGCGGACCACTTTCGATATCATAATGCAGATAGACATATCTACCATTTTTAGTTTTCCCATATTTAACACGAAGGCGCACTTTTGAAAAAACATACCCTGAATTTGCAAGCCTTGTGGAAAGTAGGTTCTTACCATTCTCTGCCTTAATGATATAAAACGGCTTATTCCGCATGCTGTTAAAGTAGCCAATTAAATCTTTCGTCTTACTATCGGGCGGTAAACCGGTTATAGTAATATTTTTTACATAAGTCCTAATCCCTTTCTTTATAACAACCCTTACGATCACGCTCTTTTTATCTTTACTCAAGATTGAGTCATCGGAAACCTCAGCAGTGACATAACCCTTGTTATTATAATAATTTTCTATATTGACCATATCATCAGCAAGCCTTATTTTATTAAAATATTCGTGGTCAAAGATAGTTGTAACACGCGTTTTCATCAATGACAATATCGTTGATTTACCGAACGGTTCACTGCCTTTGATGATAATATTCCTGATAGCAACCCTATAACCCTTATTTATCACATAATACACGCTTATTGTCCTATTATTAATATCCTTTTTTACTCGAAGATGGATCCTTGCGTAAAAATACCCCTTTCTTGCGTAAAAATTTGTCAGCACTGTCTTAAACGTGGCAAACATGCCTTTATTAAATATAAAAACATTATTAAAATTAAGCACCGATTCCTTAATGAAATCTGGTTTTAATGGACTGATTCCCTTGAAATGGAAGATAAACTTGTTGCCAGGGTGAACTTTGACGATTATAACGGCTTTAAACCTTGAAAGGTATTTGATTTCAGGCGCAGGTATAACAGCGTTAAGGTAGCCATTATCGTAATAGATAGCCTTAATTTGTTTTGCCAATTTTTTAACTAAAAATTTATTCAAAGGCTTTCCTGTGACACTATTAATAAACATTAAAACTTTTTTCTTAGGGTAAAAGACCTTATATTTAACAAAAACTTTTGAAATAATAACTGGATCATTTGGTGTTATATTAATATTTATGACATATTTTTTAAATTTTCTTAAAATATATGATGAAATATTTACATTGGCATCCGGATAACCGAACCTGTACATTGCCTTTTTTATTGCCCCTATACTTCTTTTCTTATAGTATTTGAAAAATTGGCCGCCATCCTTCAATGGGATTAATTTTAATATATATTTATCAGGTACATCCGTATCCTTAAGTCCATTCACATGCACTTTCTTTATATAAACACGCCGAACAAAAATAAATTTTAAGTGCATGTATTCTTGCTTTCTATTTATCTTTGAAAAAACCATAATGTTAGAAAAATAGTTAGTGGAATAAAGCATTTTTATGGTTTTTTCAAGACGATACATTGAAAACATCTGCCCACTTTTTATTAAAAAAAGATTTTCAATATCTCGGATAGGAATATCCCGCGGTAATAGATAGTCTACAGACTTAACCCTATATCGTTCAGATGGAATGTTATATATACTATGATTTGCGGTAATGTCAGATAAACCGGAGGCTGTAGCACCAGGTAAATACCCGAAAGCAAAGAAATCAATACAAAATAATATCAAGAAAAGTAACGCGGTGATATTTTTTAAATGGCTAAACTTGAGCATTGTATGTAATATGTATAAATAATATGAGCGGTAAATATAAATAAAAATTATCACTATAGCCGTTGTTTTTATGACAAAGCGAGAACTCGCTTAAATTTTAACACTTTTTTAATAAAATCTAAAATGAAAAACGATGTTGCCACCGACTTCGCTATATATATTAGAATGATTCGGGGTGAGTTCGTTATTTTCCCAGACACCTATCGCGGACATATGCGGCGTAAGTTTGTATGTGAGGGTCACGGATTGTGACGATTGCGAGGATATTATATTACTATAAGAGATAGATATTTTTTTAGTTATATTTTTTGTCACCATAATTTGAGGCGCAGTACTATGGGTTATAGCCGAATAAGACGGAATAACGGAAAGATTTTTAAATCCAAAATAGCTTGAAATAGCGCCGGTTATACTTTCAGTGACGCTCCCGCCGATAGCCGATGCGACTTCCGATGCAGCTATACTTCCTGCAGAACCGGCATAAACAGAGCTTGCAGGTGCACCTATCGCCAACATAGAAACAATATCCAGCTCTGAAAGTGGGGGTGTTGATGAAAAATTAATATTAAAGTTTAAAAGAGACCCTCTTGCGTTCATTCTCACGACATATTGATTTATATCGGTATTTGCGGCAATGACAAAAGTAGGGTTTATCCTATAAGGATTATTAAAATATATGTTAGCATATGAAAGTCTAAACTTCGTTCCTCTAAAATATATGTCTCCACTTTCAGCGCTGGCAGTTCCAATCAAGACAGGATAATAAAGGGTTCCCATAACATGGGAATTAAGACTAAATGTAGTATTTATAAAATCATTTTTGATAAAAATACTTTTATCTGATTTAACTAATATATTTAGTTTAGGATTAAATGCTCCTTTCTTAGCCACTGGGTTAATTATGTTATATTTTTTATAGCTCAGAAGAAATGATGAAAGTTCTATATTCTTGTTATATAGAGCCTTTTTTACATTAATATCTCCGTACACGGTTCCATGATCTGCGCCACCGTCATATCCTATACTTCCGTCCATGTCGGCATAAAAATAGTTGGACTGCCTATAAATTACAGAGTCAAAATCGGTTCTAATATTATACGATGCCGGTCTAAAATTTTTTAACTTTACTACGCCGTGCGCCGAAAAATAACCGTTAAGAAGCCTGAAATGCGCTCTTTCCAACACCAACAAATTATCGTCAAAGGTAAATCTTGCAAAAACCCTTGAAACGATATAATTAGGATTCACGGACATTTCTGCCGACCCTTTCTTTACTTCAACGAACCCGTAAACCTTAGGATGTGATCTATGTCCAAAGATAACGGCAGAACCATTTAGAAAACCGGATGCATTTATTATTTTATTTGATATTAATCCCAAAACCCACAAGTCGGTCTTATCATTTATTACTAGATTATATTTTCTTGATGTAACGGTGCCTCCAATTTGAATATAATTATTCCCGCCCTTTAATTTAAATCCGTTTATATTGAGCACCCTATTTGCATAGGAAATCATTATATTTTTAGTATTTTTCAAGAAAAAATGACTATGCTTTAGATATAAACGACCAAATTTTGCAAATAAGTCGGAATTTTTTATATCAGACATCTTACCGGCTCCATAGATACCACCGGATAGACTGAGTATCGTCTTGCGATAGTTAATATTGACCAAATTTATGCCCGTAGTAAAGCGGTAAGGATACCCTTTTTTTAATAAAACATCTACTTTAGTTTTAACGCTATTTTTTAATGCGGACAAATGTAATATCATCCTGCTTTTAGAGGAGGAAATCCCTATATTGATATCACCAAGGGAGTAGCTGTTGATATATATCTTTTTAACAACCACTTTTCCTGATATGTTGGGCAAAGCAAATAATCCTCCGATATGCAGGTTGGCATATGCTATTCCCTTAATATGGTATTTATTGAACAACTTTAAGTTAAAATTTGACAACCTATTCCCATTTGACAATAATTGCAAATTGTAATTAAAATGATGATCATGCGACGATTTAAATCTGAGCATGCCGTGAATACTAAATCTAGCACCGTCATGCGTACCAACGAGTCTTTTTATTTCTAAATTATTTTTTGTCAACATTGCGTGTAAATTGACATTGGACGCACTCTGCCCATAAGCATAAACCTTTTTTATATGCGCCTGAATATTAATAGCAAATTTAGCTAGCCTACCATTTATATTGCTCTTTGAGCTTAAATAAAGAGATAAGGGCAATGGCTCTTTTTTTGAAAATATATGAATATTTTTTGTTTTAAATATTCCGCTGATATAGCTTGTTTTTAAAATTTTGCTTTCATAAATACGTCCGTTAAAATTTATGGTCCCTTTTTTAAATTTATGTGACTTTTCTTCTAAATCAATCTTTTTAAAAACTACATCTCCAGATGGTGTCACATAAACATTCGTGACCCCTTTGTAATCGTCCATATATTTATTTATAAATAGAGATTTAAATCTATTTTTAAAATAAAAAGAAACACTATCAAATTTACCGGCTATAATACCATCCATAACACCACTTCCCGCCGGTTTAAAATAACGACTCTCAGCCGCTTCTACAAAATTAATCGTCGGTAATTTATTGTAAGTAGCATCAAACTTTATATTTAAATAATTCTTATTGTAGTCGATATGTCCGTTTAAAACCCCGTTTAATTGGGTCGAAGAAACATGTATATCCTGCAGGATAACGCGCTTGCTGTCAATAATCACGGACCCTTTGACCAAAGCAGGCTTTCCGTAATTTATGGAATAGATAATTGTTTTACTGTTTTTATTTTTAAACTCAAACTGCTGTTCGGGTTTTTTCAGAATAAGTTTCTCTATATTTGTAACATAAAAATTTCTTCCAAGTTTCAAATAGGTAGTAACTTTACCGCTTGCTATAGACCTAAATTGAGGAATATTTTCGGAATAATAAAAATCTATCAATTTGCCGGCGTCTATATTTTTTAGTATTGATTTAAATTTACCGTTATTTTCACTAAAATTGATACGTCCGCTAGATTTTAATACCCCGTTAAATATTTCAAGATCAATCTTTGTAAAATTAAGCACATTATTGCTTGTATTTCCCAAGTCCCCATAACATTTTACGAGGCCATTTTTTATATCTCCTCCATTAAAAACAATATTTTTCAAATGAATTAACGCTGAAGCCCTAATCTTCTTTGAAAAGTCTCCAGTAAAATGTAACCTAGCATTAAGTTTTCCTTTTATTCTTATAGGAATTATTTTTAAATTTTTTGTTACATTGGATAGTCTATTAAAGTTTACAACTGTTGTCTCATTAATCTTACTTATAATCGCTGATATTTTCTTAAACAATAGTGCTAATTTGCCTTTATCACCGATTACAACCTTTTTAGTTCTGCTGGCTCGTTTTAAGGGGTCGGCGAAAGATGATAAAAACTTATGTATATTTTTTTGCAAATACAAAACTCCGCTCGATGTAGATGTAAAGGAATTACCATTAAATTGTGCATCATTGAATTTTATAAAACCGTTAAAATAATGAGCTTGATAGACAAATGAACTATAAATCTGTGAAATATGCGGCGTATATAGATATATTCGGGGTATTTTGAAATTAAAATAAACTCCGTTACCGTAAAACAGATGATTAAAAGCGGATTTTCTGAAAATATTCAGGTTAAACTTTGCCACGTTCAACGAAATATGCCTATCCGCATCATCTAGACTAAGCGTCGCATCATGAAAGACAATATCTTGAACATAAAAGGATATAAAAGAAAAATCCGACATATCAATTAAAGACTTTATTACCGGATTAACCGTTTCATAATTATCTATTTTATTATTTTTGATCAGGATATTAAACTTAGAACGTATTATGGCTATTTTATCAACGGTTACCTGCCTCTTGAATAAATTCAGAGGACCGAAAAAAAGATTAACCTTGTCAGCATATGCAACACCCTTAATAGTTACCCCTCTCATAACTATTTGAGGTGCAAAAATGGATATCTTTAGTGTTTTAATTTCAACCTTTTTCCGCAAGGTTTTTGTTAGGCGAATAGAGATATAGCTTTTAACCCTGGAAGCAAAATAGGGAGATATAACAAAGAGCGTTATCGTTACAGAAGATAGGACAATGGATAGGAAAAAAATAAATAGAACAAGATTAAATCTCTTTTTAAGCGGCAGATACAGAGATTTCAATTTCATATGAATTAATTAAAACGGATATATTTTTAAGCACATTAAAAGTTTGAATTATTAACGGTGTAAATCAATCTTCTTCATCCGCAAATTTATAGCCTGCACCCCTTACAGTTTCTATAAGCTTGATCGACTCATCCACCTCGATACTAGACCTCAATCTTCTTATGTGAACATCGACCGTTCTAGGTTCAACAAAGGAATCACGTCCCCATACATTATCAAGCAGTTTTTCTCTAGAAAACACATCCCCTGCATAAGTCATTAAAAAAATAAGAATTTTAAACTCAATAGGGCTAAGCTTAATTTCTTTATTTCTCACCACTACGCTATGTTTTGCAAGATTAACACTAATGTTTTTGAACTTAAATTCTTGAGTAACGGGGGCTTGTGAGCTATTAGATCTTTGTAAGAACGACCTTTTAAGAATTACCCTTATACGCGCCAAAAGTTCATTGACTGAAAAGGGTTTAATCATATAGTCTTCCGCACCTGCTTCAAAACCAAGAATCTTATCAACTTCTTCCTGTTTAGCAGATAAAAACACGATGGGCACCAATGACAGCCTCTTATTTTGCTTAATCCTTTTACAAACTTCATAACCGTTTATATCGGGGAGCATAAGGTCAAGAATAATAAGGTCAGGCTTAACCACTTCCGCAATTTTAAGACCGTCAAAGCCGTTAAAAGCAAATTCTAAATTATAGCCCTCTTTGGCAAGATTATATTTTAAAAGTTCTATCAAATCGGATTCATCATCCACGACTAAAATATTTGCTCTGACTTCCGGAATCAATATTAGTCCCCGAGTTTATTACAAGATGGAAACCCAGACAAGAGCCCACCATGAAAATAATTATCTACTTTATTAAAACATTACAAATCAAAATACAATAATATATTTATAAATATATTTATAACGCGATCTACACAAATTGTACTCTCTTAGCAATACTAAGTCAAGGCAAGTTTGCAAGTTAAACTTATACATACTTTTTAACCTCAACCAATGTTGAAAAAAAGGTTGCCCCTTCTCCTATATCGGACAAATTATCCGGCGTTAAAATATTAACTCCACTGCCGTTTTTATAATTATCTCTCCACCATAAACCTGCTGCAACAACAACGCCCGGCAAAACAGAATCAATTACCATTGCCTTTAGCAAAAGACATCCGCGACTGTTTTCAACGCTGACAATGTCATTACTATGTATCCGTCTGTCCTCTGCATCTCTAGGGTTAATTTCTAAAAATGGTTCTTGCGCCTTAGCTTTGAGAGAAGCAATATTAACAAAAGTAGAATTTAGAAAAAAATGATTGGGCGGCGTGATAAACGTTAACGGAAAATCAGCTTTGGACAACAAATTATGAGCATCATATTTTTTGTTTTTTTTATTTTCATTATAAAATAATTCATCCCCTTTAATATTGTTAATAGGCCTATAATCCGGCGTTTCACATAATCCCAGCTTAACGACTTCTTTATTTTTAAATTCAACCTTGCCTGAAGAAGTGAAAAAACCTCCGTTCGCAAACGGATAGTCGGAAATATTCAACATGATAAACCGCTCTTTTCTAATACGCTCGAACGTTATTCCTTGGTCATGCCAATACGGAAGGTCTAATGCCTGCCTTGCCATATCTTCTTCAGAGTCAAGAAAACAAGGGTCAGTAAGCCCAAAAGCCTTCGCTATTAGTTTGAATACATCTATATTAGGCATAGCTTCACCAATTCTAGGAATTATAGGACCAGCCCATTGAATGACGGTATGCCAATAGCTTATATAAAGATCAGAATGCTCGAAACTTGTAGTGGCGGGCAAAACTATATCTGCAAATTTTGCAGTGTCGGTCATTACTTGTTCATGCACAACCGTGAAAAGATCATCCCTCGCTAATCCGTTTAGAACTAAATTTTGATTCGGAGCTACAACTGCAGGATTACTGTTATAAACATAAAGTGAGCGCACAGGTGGATCATCAAGCTCACATAAAGCTTTACCCAGTTGAATCATATTTACGATCCTAGGAACATTTTCGGTTAAATCCGGCCTTTGTAATGCATCATCATTTATAGGAAAATATTCGGAATTAGATTTTAATGCACCACCGCCCTTATCCCTCCACGCACCGACTAACGCAGGCAATAAAGCAATTGCCCACGTATTAATACCCCCATTATCATGATGCTGAAGACCATTGCCTATGCGAATAAAATTAGGTCTTATCCCCGCATAAGAATGCGCTAAATGTTCGATTCGTTGCGGCGTAAGACCCGTTAATTTGGCGACGCGCTCGGGTGGATATTCCTTCACCTTTAAACGGTATTCGTCAAAACCGTACGCATATTGTTTTAAAAAAACTTTATCGGCTAAGTCGTCTCTCAGTATAATATGGGCAAGACCTAGTGCTAATGCTCCATCGGAACCCGGCAGGATTAGATAAAAATCGTCTGCCCATTTTGCGGTCTTATTTCTATGAACATCTATTGCTATAATTTTAGCGCCGTTCTTGCGGGCGCGATCGGCAAAAATGGCCTGATGTATATTTGTTTCTAATGCATTTATTCCCCAAAATATAAAGAACTTAGAATTGATCGTATTTATAGGATTTATGCTGATAGATGCGCCATAAGCCAGCTTATAACCTGAGCTACCCGCTACAGAGCAAATATTGCGTTTAAGTCTTGTTGCCCCTAATTTATTAAAAAGACGTCTATCCATACCTGCGTTATTTACAACACCCTCTGTACCACCGTAAGAATAAGGTAAGATACTTTCAGGTCCGCATGCATCAATAAGTTCTTTCCAGCGACTTACTATTTCCCCCACAGCAACATTCCAGCTAATTCTTTCAAACTTTCCGGTACCTTTTTTTCCAACTCTACGCATAGGGTAAAGTATTCGTGCCGGATTGTATATACGCTCGGGATAGGCGCGAACCTTTTCGCAAATGACCCCCCTGGTTATGGGATGGGATATATCTCCCGCAACCTTTGTTATTTTTCCATCGTCTATTTCAACCTTTAACGCACAAGCATCCGGGCAATCGTGGGGACAAACGGAATAAGCAATATTCATCGGCTTTATCTCTTTAAGTTAGATATATAATGTTACAACGATTAATTATTATCTTGCACATTTTACCATAAATCGCTAAGATCCTTAAATCATTTTTGACAAGATAATATACAAGTTTATTAGTTTGCTTATGATTTTAATGCTATAATGAATGTCAAAAAAATAAAAGAGCGACGGCTATAAATTAAATACCGGCGCCGCAAAAGGATGGACAGAACATAATGGGCAGATTAGATAAGATTAAAATGATTCTCGACAAAAATAAACCCTTAAATGCTTTGGGTGTTGTGTTTGGAGATATAGGAACAAGCCCTATATATACTATTGCCGTAATATTCACATATCTAAAGGTTACTAATACAAATGTATTAAGTGTTATATCTCTTATAATATGGACTATAATTCTCATAGTTTCAGTACAATATATCTGGTTTGCTATGGGTATAAGCGAAAGAAATGAAGGCGGAACTGTAATTCTTAAAAATATTCTTGAAAAATATGCAAAATCTGCAAAAGAAGTAGCCTTTATAACCATAATATCATACATTGCCTTGTCACTTTTGATAGGCGACAGTGTCATTACGCCAGCCATAAGCATTTTGAGCGCTGTTGAGGGAATAAATTTAATACCGTTTTTCACAAATATTTCTACTGACACCATTGTTTTTGTATCCATAATCATTGCTATAGTTTTATTTTGGTATCAGCACAAGGGAACAGAAAAAATTGGTAAATTATTCAGTCCCATTATGTTCTTATGGTTTCTCATACTAGGTATTTCAGGGTTAGCGTCCATAGTTTATATGCCGTCTATTTTACTGAAAGTTCTAAATCCCTATTATGCCGTGAGTTTTGTGTTTAATGGTAATATTTCGGCAAATCACCTCATAGCGCACGGTATAATTAGTCTATTTGTCCTGTCGGATGTTGTTTTGTCTGCAACGGGGGGCGAAGCTTTATATGCCGACATGGGACATATTGGTAGAGAACCTATTAAAAAAGCGTGGTATTTTGTTTTTGTCATGCTTGTCCTCAATTATATCGGTCAAGGCGCATTTTTATTGATGCACAAGAATGATACGAATACATTTTTTCAGATGTTATACTCGCAATCTCACCTACTGTACATACCTGTCTTAATTTTAAGCATTATTGCAACAGTGATAGCATCTCAAGCAGTTATAAGTGGTATATTTTCTATTGTTTATCAACTTATAAATAATAGAATTATACCACTACTTAAAATAAATTATAAATCTGAAAAATTACAATCACAGATATACATTAGCGTTGCAAATTGGTTTTTGTTTATAAGTGTTTTATTGGCAATACTGATATTTAAAACATCCGGCAATCTTGCCATGGCATATGGCCTTGCCGTAAGCGGAACCATGACCTTCACCGGAATCATGATAAATATGTATTTTTATCATAGAAAAAGATATGTCATGTTCGCAATATCCCTTATGACTACACTCGCAGATATTCTATTTTTAACCTCTAATCTGCTATATAAAACTGTAAACGGCGGGTATTTTGCACTAATCATAGCAATGTTCCCATTTATGATAATTATGTTATATACCAGAGGACAAGCTAAATTGCATAGTTTATATAAAATGATAGACTTAGACATATTTTTAAAAAAATATGAAGAACATTATAATAATTTTGTAAGATTAGAAGGGACATCCCTCTTTTTTTCGAGCCTATACGATAAAGTGTCACCCTATATAGTTAAAACTATGTTTCAAAATAATATCGTATATAAAAAGAATATATTTATGTCTATAGAAAGGACTGAAAAACCGTACGGTATCCATGGTGTATTTAAAAAAGATATAGCACCTGGGTTAAATCAGCTGATTATAAGTGCGGGTTATGCTGAAACAGTTGATATAGAAGCAAAATTAAAGCAATACAATATTGATGCAACCGTAATTTTTTATGGTTTTGAAGAAATTGTCAGCAAAAATATCTTCTGGTTAATTTTCTCGCTGATTAAAAAGTTGTCACCATCTTTTGTCCGTTTTTATAAAATTCCCCCGGAAAAAGTACACGGAGTCTTAATAAGGATTGAGATGTGAAAAAACAGGAAAAATTAACAAACAGCGCGCACGCAGATTGCAACGCCACAAAGAAACACTGGTCTATGAATGGAGCGGGAAACGGGACTTGAACCCGCGACCCCCACCTTGGCAAGGTGATGCTCTACCACTGAGCTATTCCCGCAAAAAAACCAATCGTTAGTAGATATTAAAGTATATTTCTCTGTATATGTCAACAACATTTTTACAGGCCTACTCCCTGACAACAAAATATATACAGGAATTGCGACATGCGCAAAAAGACTTACAACAACTTTATTTTTTCAAAAAAAAATCTCTAAGGGAAAATCCATTAGTCCTGTCATTTATTTTGACCAAAACCGTAAGATCGCCGTTTTGTCCCCCAAAGACACCTTCATTCCCTTGACCTTTAAATACTATAATTTTGTTATTATCCTTATTCTGATCAAGCAATTCATCTATATTAAAGTTTAGCGTAATTTTTTCTGATGCCTTTATTCTGCCCATACCGTCACACGCTTCGCATTTGTACAAGAATACATCCCCATATCCATTACAGCCCAGACACATCTCGTCAACCCTTGTATCTCTGTTCTTAACCACACCAGCACCGTTGCATTGAGAGCATGTCGTAACGAGAGTACCCTTCTCTCTCCCGTTCCCGTCACAGTCGGAACATTTTATATATTTTTGTAATACCACGGTTTTTATTATAGTTTCGCCATTTTTTGCCCGGCGATTCGCAACGTCATCTGTAAAATCTATTTCTATATTAACATTTCCGCCATCCCTTAACCTTGCCCTATAAGGAGCGATCGTACCACCATGTCGGGATTTTTTTAACTCATTGTATTCCTTAAGATCTCTATCGTATAACCCTCTAGATATTCTATTCATTAGCGCACCGTACGCTTCGTTCAAATCTATAAATTTATCTGTATTATTCGGATTCTTATCAGGATGATATATGGCGGCAAGCTTTTTATATTGGCTTTTAATTGACACCTCGCTTGCGTTTTGCTGAATTCCTAAAATTGAATAGTAATCCTTCATGTGGAATTATATTGGACCGTGTTGATCTAATGTTTTACTGAGATTTATTAAAAACCCTCAAAGTTACTTATGGCAGTTCTGAGATAATCGGGGATCCTGCGCGGTTTAAAATTAACACTGTCCACGCTAACCAAAACGGTACTGCCATTTGCAATATTCATATCAATTCCATTGAGCATCTTACTTTTTTTAACGATATTATATATAAAATTAAAGCTGGAATTTTTAATGTATTCTATTTTCGTGAAAATCATTAAATTATCGTCATACCTTGCGGGATTAAAATATTTGCAGTTTGACTCGGCAACGACAAAATAAAACCCGTCCTTTTCCACATCCACGTAATTATAGCCTATATTTTTAAGATATTCTGTTCTTGCCACCTCAAAGAAAACAAAATATTTTCCGTAGTATACAACGGACATCGCATCCGTTTCTTCGTACCGAACCCTTAATTCGGTGTAAAATTTAAAGTCGTTATTCAAATCCTATATGCTTCCTTATTTTTTCATACAACATATTTTTATTTATGGGCTTTTCAACAAAATCGTCAAAGCCCAACGATAGTAAATGCTCTCTATTGCCTGCCATAGCATGAGCCGTAACCGCAATCACGGGTACATTTTTATGTTTATCCATACATTTAATCTTTTTGAATACCTCTATGCCGTCTATCCCGGGAAGACCGATATCAAGTAAAATTAGGGATAAATCAGAGCTATCGGCTATTTTTTTCAAAGCATCATACCCATCTTTTGATGTTATTATACTGAAGTCAAACGGCTCTAAGAGGGCTATCAATAAATCCATATTAATACTATTATCTTCAACTATGAGAACATTGTGTTGTTTATTATTTTTAATGGCCATAATTGCTACTCCGCTTCCATCCTGCAACATTAGTGATTCATGTCAAAACGCATAAAAACACTATGCTAAATTTAAATGTTATTGTTTGACATCATTAGGTTACTTCTATTATCGCATCCCCGCCTGAGTTTTTAACGTCGCACAACCTATTATAAATCTTAGAAATAAGCTCCTCCGGTGAATCTCCGTTCTCCGGAAACGTGGCAACAACAAACGATGCCGTCAATTTTTTTGTTTTCAACTCCTCTTCTTTGTAAAATGGATAATCTCTGATAATAGCACAAAATCTATTCGCCACATACACCGCTGGCTCTTTTAAGGTGTTATTGAGTATAATGGCAAATTCATCGTATCCAAACCTAACTATAACATCGGCTCCCCTTAGATACTTTTTTAGAGTATCCGCAATTTTTTTAAGCGCTATGTCAGAATGAAAATCTCCGACCACATCGCAATACTCTTTAAAACCATCTATATCTATAAATATTATGGTAAATACTAAATTATATCTTTTGGCTCTATTAATTTCCTGCGCAAGCCTTATATTGAAATAGTTATGATCCAATAAGCCCGTAATCTCATCGAAAAGTCCCGCCTTTTGCGGATATAGAATCTCAAGCTCCCTTATGGAACGACTAAGTTCCTCGGCAGAAAATGCCTTCTTTCCGATTATCCTTTCAATATTACATGAGAGGTTCAACCTCTCTTCAACCGATAAATCTTTTGATGTTATTATGAATATTGGAATCTGGCTGGAAATAGGATGTTTTTTGATATTATCTGCAACCTCAAAACCATCCATATCCGGCATTATCAGGTCTAATAAAATTAAATCAGGTTTTAGTTCTATTGACATTTTTAAACCGGTTTCACCGTCGTAGGCATGAAGTAAATTAAAACCTTCCGAAACTAAAATTTTCTCAATCATTTTATGTATGATAGGCTCATCATCAATCAATAAAATATTTACCTGTCTTCTCTTTCTCTTTTGAGTGAGCGTAAACTGAGATAGTGTATGAATCAATGTATCTTTGTCAATAGGTTTTATGAGATAATCCGTCGCACCAAGAGCAAACCCTAAATCTTTATTGTCTATTATACTCGTTATAATTACCGGTATATTCTTTGTTTCTCTGTCAGATTTTAAATCACCCAATACTTCCCATCCATCCTTTTTAGGTATCATTATATCAAGAAGTATTGCAAAGGGTTTCAGTGACTTGGCCTTCTCGATAGTCTCAATGCCATCATATGCATGAACAACGGAGTACCCAAAATTTACAAGATTAATCGTAAATATCTCTGATGTTGCCCGATCATCTTCGGCAACAAGGACCAACGGTTTATTTCTCCTGATATTGTTATCCCTAAAAAAAGATTTTGCATCCGCAGTTACCAGTGTTTTTTCCGGTTCTTCCGATGTTTGGGACATGACCTTGGCATCAAGGGGATTTGGGATCACAAATGTGAAATCGGTAAGTTCATCCGGAACGGATTCAAAATATATATGTCCGCCGTGAAGCTCAGTTATTTTTTTGGTTAAAGAAAGTCCAAGACCGGTACCTTCATATTGCCTTGAATAATCGTTGTCTGCCTGAATAAACTCTTTAAAGATATTTTTCTTAAAACTGTCAGAGATTCCAATGCCGCGATTAATAACATCCATTTGAAAATAATCGAAAACTTTGCCTGCAACAACAACCTTGCTATCGTTTTGTAAATCAAAATTTGATTTGGTACTAATATTTAAAGTAGGCGATACATTTTTACAAACAATATCAATCTTAGTGTTTTCGAAAGAAAACTTAATGGCATTGCTTAGCAAGTTATAAATTATTTGTTTAAATTTTATCCTATCGGCATATATCTTGTAATCTTCACCGCAGTCATATTTTATATTAAGAGCGATGTTCTTTCTATCCGCAAGTGATTTTATAACAGATATAACCTCGCTTACCACATCTTCAAGTTGAAATACAGAATATTCCAGCGAAAACCTTCCTGCCTCAATTTTTGCGATATCCAGTATATTGTTTATAAGCTGAAGCAAATGCTTCCCTGAAATAAGAATATTGTTTATATATTTTTTATGTTTATCCGTTATATCTTGAGAATCCATTAATAAATCGGAATATCCAATTATGGCATTAAGCGGAGTTCTGAGCTCATGAGACATATTTGCAATAAATTTAGACTTAAGCTCACTTGCCCTGGCAAGTTCCTCATTACTCTCCTTTAGCTGTTTTGTTCTTTCCGTAACCTTCTTTTCAAGATTTTCATTAAACTTTTTTAGTTCTTTCTCATATGTTTTTTTTTCGGTGATATCTTTTGAAATACCTATTGTTCCTATTATCTCATCATCTTTGTCTAAAATGCGTGATATCGTAAGGGATATATCTACAGGGTTGCCATCCTTCTTCCTTAATGCAGTTTCATAGTTTAAAACAAAGTGATCTCTTTTTAACTTTTCAATAATATCATCCCTTTCTTCGGGATCGAGGTAAAAGTCGTTTGCCTTTCTACCCACCACTTCTTTCCGCGTATATCCCAGTATGTTTTCACCGCCCTTATTAAATTCTGTGATTACTCCGTGACGATTGGTCACCATAATCATATCAAAGGAATCGTTAAGAATATTCTTGAAATACGCTTTCTGCTCTCTTAACTGCTTAATAATACTTTCTTTATCTATATGGCTTTTATATCTATCGTAAAGAAGGTCATAAATCAACTTTGAGCTAATGGAGTTTATAATCTCTATGCTTTTTTCATGTATATCCATGAGCTCCGGCAAGGAGCCTTCCTTTTGCCCTGTTAAATTTAAAACAATATTAAACTCCAGATCGTTGCTTTTTACCTCTCCGATCGTTGAAAAACACCTTATTTTTAATTTTTTTGCATACCGCGCACCTTCCTTCGATAGATCCCTAGCAACCAAAGCGACAATTTCGATATTCCTATCGCTTTTCAGCATCTCAATCGTTGTCTTAGCAGCATTTCCTCCGCCATATATCAGAATTTTAGCCATGACGCCGTTCATAAAATCATTCTTTTTCAAAAAAATTGAGACTCTCCCTGTTATATAAATTTTTAGAAAATCCGGACTATTCGTCCTATATTAATTATCGACAGTTCCTAGAAGGAAGTTTATTTTTTGCTTGAAAATATCTTTATTTATAGGCTTTGCGAGACAATCGTTTGCCCCTAAAGACATACCCATGCTTAGTGTTTTTCCGTCCCCTAATGCACTAACCATTAGCACAGGCACCCTATCAAACAACCTCCTGACTGCCTTAAGAACATCCAGTCCATTAACCTTAGGCATCATAATATCAAGAATAATCAAATCAAAACAGTCTTCTGTGTATATTTTGTCTAAGGCTTCACCGCCGTCATTTGCTATAACAACATTAGCATCAACGATAGAATCAATAATTAATTTCATCAGCTCGGAATGCATTTGGTTGTCCTCTGCAATAAGCACATTTTTGACTACGCTATGTTTTCTTACGTCTCTATATCCATCATTATTGTTTGTAAATGGAAAATTATCTGTGTAATCCTTAACATTGGAAAGAGAATATATCATCCTTTTAACCATCCTAATTTATTTTGTTAATTCAGCATTTTATTGTAAAGCGAAATATAGTCGCCAACCCTATTGTCCCATGAATAATTTAGACACATGGCATTTAATATGATTTTATTTAATGTTTTTCTGTCATTATAGTAAATATCAGCTGCATTTAAAATTGCTTTTTCCAACTCTGTCTCATTAAATTCATAAAATTTAAATCCTGTGGCAACATCGGCATTAAGGCCATTATAACCCAATACGGCATCATCTAATCCGCCAACAGCATTAACTATCGGCACTGCCCCATACCTCATACCATACATCTGGTTTTGACCGCAAGGCCCATATTTAGAAGGTATAACTAAAAAATCGCTTCCAGCCTGCACTTTGTGAAATGTTTGATTATCATAAGCTATTTTTACCGAAACATCGTCTTTATAGGTCTCCGCAATCTTTGTAAATTCATCTTCGAGCCACTTTTCACCCTCTCCTAGCACAATTACTGAACACCCTTGCCCAATTAAGGCGCCAATGATTTTAATAAAAATATCCAAACCTTTTTGTTCTTCAAATCTAGAGGCAATGCCTAACAATGGTTTGTCGAGTAACAACTTTGTCTTTTCTTTGCCAAAAAATAAATTAAGCAAATTCCTCTTGCAAGATTTCTTACCCCTTATAAAATTTTCAGAATTATAATTTTTATGAATATATTTATCTGTTGCCGGATTCCACTCATCGTAATCGATACCGTTTAATATTCCGTGTATGTTTCTCTTGTTCTTAAGGATATCCGACAAACCGAAACCAAACTCTTCCGTTTGAATCTCATTTGAATATTTTATACTGACCGTATTGATTGTATCGCTAAATTCTATACCACCTTTAAGCAGATTGATGTTATCGCAATGCTCTATCCCCTCAAAATTCAAGATACTATTGCTAACGTTTACACACGCAAATTGCTCTTTTGAAAATATCCCCTGATAAGCGATGTTATGAATAGTCAATAGCACCTTAGAAGATAATCTAAATTTAAATTTAGAAAAAATGGGTATTAATGACGTTTGCCAGTCATTGGCATGGATAATATCAAATTTTATGTTATTATCATTGAAAAAGGCAAGTCCCGCTTGACAAAAAAGAGAAAATCTTAAAAGATTGTCGTTGTAATCCTTATCACCGTATCCGTATATAAAATCTCTATCAAATAGATAGTCATTTCTTACAAAATATATATTTACACCCTTATATTTATAGGGCAGAATATCAAAGAATTTTATTTTTTCCGCAATATCTTTTTCATCAGAAAACATCTTAATGCATTCTGGAGAGGTCTCAACCTCTAACCTCACTATCTTTCCCATTATCCTTAAATTTTGCTTTTGCACATGGCTATAGTAAGGAAGGCATACGGAAACTTTTATTCCTTTTTTAACCAAATTGACGGCAATCGCTTCAGAAACATCAGCGAGATCGCCCGCTTTTGCAAAGGGAAAAAACTCCGAACTCATGAACAAGACATTCACAAACAATTCTCCACTTATGAAATATTGGATTTTTTTTCAAGCTCTTCTTCTTTGGTCTTGCATGCAATACACATCGTGGCTTCAGGCCTATTCTCCAGCCTCTTTTCTGAGATTTCTCGTTCACACTCAATGCAGACACCGTAAGTTCCGTTCCTGACTCTTTCTAATGCTTCCTCTATTTTAGCTATAAGCTTTCTCTCTCTGTCTCTAATACGAAGCTCAAAATTTCGATCAGACTCTAACGTAGCCCTATCTGTAGGATCAGGAAAATTATCATCTTCTTTTGACATCGTACCGACCGTCTTATGGGCCTCGTCAAGAAGCATCTCTAATTTTTTATCGAGTATGTTTTTGAAATGTAACAGTTTCCCTTCATTCAAGAGTATCAACTCCTAATCTTTTAATTTTCACAATAACATTTGTTTATTATAACACACATGCTATAGTTTTTTACAAACTTATTTGATCAATCATTTGGTGCAAACCGAATCTAATATAATTTTATTATATCGTAATTATTAAGTCTTTGGGCAGGAATAAATCCAGCATCTCTTATTAATTTTACCATTCTCCTTTCGTTGATCATTGCATTTTGAGTTCCCGCCGCTTTAACTACATTTTCCTCTATCATTGTGGAACCCATATCATTTGCACCAAAATTTAAAGCAACCTGTCCCATTTTTGCTCCCTGCGTAACCCATGAAGCCTGAATATTTTCGAAGTTATCAAGGACAATTCGAGAAATAGCCAAAACCTTAAGATAATAGTGTCCGTATACCCCTCTAGGGTTTAAATTGGTATTTTTACTCTGAAAACTCCATGGTATAAATGCAATAAATCCGCCTGTCTTATCCTGAAGATCTCGTAATTTAAAAAGATGCTCTACAATTTCCCTGTCCGTTTCAATCGTTCCCAGCATCATCGTAGCAGATGAATGCAACCCTGCATTATGGGCCTCTTCCATGACCTCAAGCCACTTTTCGCTACATATTTTATTTGGACTTATTTTTTTTCTCACTCTGTCGACTAATATTTCAGCTCCGCCTCCTGGAATAGAATCCAATCCCGCATCCTTCAGGAGATGGATTATTTCTTTGACAGTCATATTGTTACTATCTGCCATATAGTAGATTTCGGGGGGTGAAAAAGCGTGTATATGGATATTGAACTTTTCCTTAATTTCAGATAAAAGACTTGTGTAATAATCAAGTTCTATATCTGGATTTAATCCCCCTTGAAACAAAATTTGAGTCCCTTTTAGTTCAAGTGTCTCTTGTATTTTTTCAAATATATCATTTTTACTTAAAATATAGGCATCCGGATCCTGTAATTTTTTATAAAAAGCGCAAAAGCTACACTCAGACACACATATATCGGTATAATTAATATTCCTATCAATTATAAATGTAACAGCATTCTGGGGATGTTTATTTTTTCTTATCTCGTTTGCCCTTTTTCCAAGCTCCAGAATACTCTTATTTTTAAAAAGGCCAACAGCCTCTTCTTTATCTATTCTCACGTGAGAAATTGTCATCTAGATAATTACCGGTAAATAAAAAATTAAGTTTATTTTTTAATAATTCTTTTCCTGACAGCCGCATTGCTATTGTATTAGATTAATTCAGCAGGATATTAAGCTCATCTATACTTTTTTCAAAGGAACACTGTTCATTCGGTGCTTGTCTAATAAAATCATCTATTTTTCCCAAATGGTCGATTGCAAAATCTATATCCACATTTGCTCCCTTCGAATAAGCACCTATATTGATGATATCTTCATTGATTCTATATTCTGAAACCACCTTTAATACATCTCTCGCCTTTAATAGATGTTCTTCGGAAATTACATCGGGCATGACCCTTGATATACTGTTAAGCACGTCTATTGCGGGAAAAATACCTTTTTCCGCAATCTTTCTCGAAAGTACTATATGCCCGTCTAATATAGACCTAGCCGTATCTGCAATAGGTTCATTCATATCATCACCCTCCACTAGAACTGAGTAAATACCTGTAATACTACCCTTGTCGGAATTAGCCGCTCTTTCCAAAAGCTTCGGTAAAATGCTAAAAACCGACGGGGTATAGCCCCTAACCGTAGGAGGCTCACCAGCAGACAAGCCAATTTCTCTGACTGCCATAGCAAATCTTGTTATTGAGTCCATTAAAAACAAAACATCCAATCCCTTATCTCTAAAATATTCGGCAATAGCAGTTGCAACAAAAGCCCCTCTTAACCGGACCAGAGGAGATTTATCCGATGTCGCGACAATAATAATGGTCTTTTTTAGTCCGTTTTCTCCAAGATTCTTTTCAATAAATTCTTTGACCTCCCGCCCTCTTTCTCCTATAAGCGCAATAACATTTATATCGGCATGAGAATATTTTGTTATCATACCTAAAAGAGTACTTTTACCTACACCGGAACCTGCAAAAATACCTATCCTTTGACCCTTTCCTATCGTGAATAAAGCATTTATTGACCTAATTCCAACATCCATGGCCTCCACAATCCTCTTTCTTGAAAGTGGAGGCGGAGGTTCATTAAATATATTTACAAAGTCATTGCATATCACTTTTCCTTTATCGTCAAGCGGATTCCCAAATGGATCTAATACTCTGCCTTTAAGCTCATCTCCTGCAGGAAATTTTTCCTCTTCATCTAGTAAAAGCACCTCGCTTTCCAAGCTGATTCCGCTAATATCGCCGTAGGGCATAAGCATTGCCCTATCATTATTAAAACCTATAACCTCTGCCAAAACATGCCTCGTATCCGTCGCATTTTTACTTTTAATTTTGCAAATCTTCCCTATAGAAAGTGACGGATGTTTGGCTTCCAGCACAAGTCCCACCGCCTTCGTCAGTTTGCCCTTTATAACAAATCTATCAATATTTTGTAATATATCGATATATTCCTTTAAATTAACCAATTTTGCCATAAAATGTTAATAAAGTGCCTTATTTGTCAGCACATACTCCAGTATTGCATTAATATGGGGTGAAATACAGAGATTGTAAATTATGAGTTCGATATCTTATTATATTCTTTATAATAATTCAAAACAGTCTTAACATAATTTTCGGTCTCCTCAAATGGCGGAATTCCTTTATACTTATCTACATTTTCCGCTCCGGCATTATAGGCGGCAAGAGCCAATTTAACATCTCCATCGTATCTTTCCATCATTTTTTTTAGATACAATGCTCCGCCAAATACATTATGAATGGGATTATCTATGTCCACGCCGAGATCTTTTGCCGTCTCTGGCATAAGCTGCATTAACCCAACAGCACCTTTATTAGAAATGGCATAAGGATTAAAGCCGGACTCTGTTTTCATAACGGCTTTAATTAAATTATAAGAAATTCCATATATTTTTGAGGCTTTTTCTGCAATTTCGTCGGCAGTAATGTATCCATTCTTGTCAATTTTGTTATCATTTCTATCAATATTATTCTGCGAGGAGGATTGAAGCGGATTCTCGCCAGTAGTTTGTTGTATAAGAGAACTAATGCCAATGTCGGATTCCGATGAACGTTTATATGCTTGAAATATATTATTGGTACTATAAAGCTTGCCGATAGATGTCTTAACCTCATTCGAACCCATATTATTTATTAAAGCGGGGTGTTCCTTGAAGTAACCGACTATCATTTTTGCTATACCGATCCCGTTACCGTAAGTCTCGCTGTTTGCAACCGCATCATAAAAAAGAGAATTAAATATCTTATATCCTGACCCATGATCAACGAAAGAACTCTTTTCTATATCTTTGGACATGGAATTAAAAATCATGTCTAAAAACAGCGACTCAAATTTTGTAGCTACAAGTTTAATTTTTTTTAAATCCGCAGGGGTTAATTTATCGGTTTTTTGAGTATTGACATCAGCATGCATTGCATGCTCGGATTGCCTTGCATGTTTATCTTTAACCGCTGCCGCTATCTGCGAATTAGCAACATCCATAATAGATTTAAAACTATTCATAACACCCCACGCGACCCTCACAGCTTAAAACGAAAAAGAAATCAACCACAAAACCTACGGGTAATGTCTTAAATTAAGACTTTAAAGATTATATCATAATTACAAATTCCATAAAATATTATTTCAATAAAAAAATAATCCACAATTATATATGGATATAAATATAAATCTTTGTTATTATTGATATAATATATGAAATTTGGTAGAATGCGAAAGTATTTTAATCTATAATTAATAATATACAGTAAATATGGATTTAGCGTCTATAGTTGGCTTCATTCTTGGTGCGGGCGGGATTATCTTTGGGAATTTCTTGCAGGGTTCCACCGTAATGCAATTGATCGATCCTATAGGTCTTGTAATAGTCCTACTCGGAACCATGGGAGCAACTATCGCCGGAAATTCTGTATCAAGCTTGAAAAGAGCAATATCATCTATTAAGGAGGTTTTTTTTTCAGATAAGGTAGATTATGAAGGTACGATATTAGAATTGATTAATTATGCGGCCAAGGCCAGAAAGAACGGCGTTCTAGCATTAGAATCAGACATAGAAGCATCCAGCGACCCTTTTATCAAGAAAGCGTTATCGTTAGTGATAGATGGGATAGAGCCGCATGTCCTTATGGAAATCATGGACACTGAGCTGTCAAATATAGAAAATTTTGGAGATGAAAGCATAAAAATTTTCGATCAGGCGGGTGGGTATTCTCCAACACTGGGCATAATCGGAGCCGTACTTGGATTGATCCATGTTATGCAACATCTAAATAACCCTAGCAGGCTTGGGGCAGGCATTGCTGTAGCATTCACAGCCACCCTTTATGGACTTGCTTTTGCAAATGTAATTCTCTTTCCCGTATCAAGCAAGCTAAAGATTAATTTAAAAGCAAAAGTCCTAAGGAACGAACTTATACTAATGGGCATAGAATCCATTCAAAATGGTGAGAACCCAAGGCTTATAGAGGAAAAATTAAAATCATTCCTAAATGAAAGCCAAAAGAAAGCATACGAAGAAAAAAATCGGGAAAAGTAGAAATGAGGCGAAAGAAAAAGGCGGCGGAACCTGAAAACAAGGAAAGATGGATGATAAGCTATGGTGATTTTTTAACCACTCTCTTGTCCTTTTTTATAGTAATGTTTGCCATATCAAGCGTTAATAATGTCAGACTTAGGGAACTTGCAACATCTATTCAGCAGGCTTTTGGCGCAAATAAATTTATTACCGTCTCAAAATCTACACCCAATATAGCATCAACACCAAAACTAGTTGTAGTTAAGGTCGCACCTTCCTCTTTTAAAGTTTCTAAATCCAATAAAAAACTCATTAAGGCTGAAAAACACGAAGCCAAGGTTTTTAATAGTATAGGAGAAAATATACAAGCATTCATTTCCGGAGACAGTGCTTACAAGTCATCTATTAGAATATACAAATCTACAAGGGGACTCGTCATAACACTCAGAGGTTCCAGTTTTTTTAAATCCGGTAGCGCAAGAATATTGAAAAAATTTCGCCCTCTGTTATTGCATATTGCATCAGATTTATTAAAAGTGAACAACAACATCACAATAGAGGGATACACCGATGCAACGCCCATTCACACGGTTAAATATCCTAATAACTGGATGCTTTCAACAGCCAGGGCCGTTAGTGTTTTGAGATTTTTTATAAATAAAATTAATTTTCCGCCTACAAGGCTTTCTGCAGCAGGATACGGAAAATATAGACCTGTGGCAACAAACAAAACAGTTGAAGGCAAGGCGCTAAATAGACGCGTAAATATAGTTGTGCTCTCAACATTTTTAAATGATGAATTACCTAAATCATAAGAAGATAGCGTTATTAGGACATTCCGGTCAGATCAAGGTGTGGTGCATTTTTGATTTGTTGCCTTTGCTTATCAAGTGTAAATTTTATTATCTCATCTCTATCGGTTTCGTTTATCGCTATAAATTTACAAGCAACATCATTGTTCTCGACTTTCACAACCTGGGCTACCACTTTTATCGTAAACTGCGGAACGGTTGGAAATAACATCGTGATTTTAATTATACTACCCTGCGTTAAACCGGCCATATCCTCAGTGCTAAACATAATTCCCGAACCACTTATAAAAACCTTTTTCTCCTTGACATCGGCAAAAATAGACGCTTCCGGATTAAGTAGGGATAATATAACATCTAATTTGCTGTTTATTGCAATTAAAAGCCTTTCGAGATGCGGATTGACTGGCGTCGTATCACCTTCTCCGGGCGACTGATAAATTTTTGGAGTAGATAAGTTATATATACTGTAGACGGATGTAGAAAATGACGGTCTTACTACATATTCATCTTTAACACTAAGAAAATCTTCCATGCTTATTTCCTCATACATAAATTGAAGAAAAGTTGAAATTCTTAAAAACTCTCTGCCTTCTCTTTGGGATAATAATTTCAATATTTCAGCCTTTATAGTAATATTAGTTGCGCTTCTAGTTGCGCTTCTAACAGAAAGTTTAAATGAATAAGTATGCTTCATATCCTGTAATATTATCGTATTAGCCTTGGAATTGTTAATTAAGCCCAAGTCTGCACTAATATCGTAATCTCCCTCATCAAACTCCGACACCTTCTTATTAGAAAAGGATGCGTAAAGAAGAACATATATATAGCCATCTTCGACGCTGTATATAAAACCCTTATATTTTCTTTGCGACGCTTGAAAAACAACATCCTGATTTTTATAGAAATAATCCTCTAATTTATTCATATGCACTCTTCATTTTATTAAATTATTAGATTTATATGCCTTAATTGCAACATTAATTCTTTGAAAAAAACTAATCTTCTCACCGGCTTCTTCTTTTCTCGTCATTAAAATATCCAGAATGGACTTTTCAAGCACCGTTATTTCAGTAAGTTTTTTTTTAAGAATAGCCACCTTATCATTAGCGGAATCAATAGTTACTCTCATAAATATATTAGTCAGCAAAAGCTTCCGATCGAATATATGAGAGATGTCGCTAATATTCTCTCTCTTCTCAACAAGCATGAGCAATATATATTTATTTATGATAAAAATTTTATTCGCAATTCTAATCTTTAAATCGATGGAATGATCTGCGCAATTCATATAAAAACACCAGTACACGTCAAAATATAATTTTACTTTATTACGGATATATATTACAATAAATCAAAATACAATTCAAGTAATTATAATTTTATACGCTGTATGTCATTTTTTATTATATGAAGAAAACAGTACCTTCTAAATTAAAAATCGGGGATGTTTTAGCAAGAGATATTCTTTCTGGCAAAGGCATGCTAATACTGAAAAAAGGAACGGTTTTAAATGAGAAACTCGTGGACAAAATTAAAAATATAAAGTTTGCAGCGGAAGAAATGGACGGAAACTTTATATTTATTGAAAAGGATGGGGGGGCAGGCGATAACGATATCGCAAGAAATAAAGAATACATCGAAAAGGAAATTGCCTCATTGGAAAAAAGATTTGAGCGGGTCAATGGGAATAAATTGATGGATGAAATCAAGGAAGTTATAAAAAACGTTGTGATAGAACAGGCAGAACATCTATGAAAACTGAATATGAACAAAAAAATATCGATAGATTAGATAAACTGATATCAACCGTTAAAAAAACCGACGACATACCCACAATACAAAATATTGTGAACAAAATTACGGAGTTAATGAAAGATGACAGTTTTTCCGTGAAGCATATCGGAGAATTAATGACGAAGGATTTAGGTCTTTCCGCTCGTATCTTAACTATAGTAAACTCCCCTTTTTACGGATTTTCCCAAAGAATATACAATTTAAATCATGCTATTGTTCTACTAGGCGTTAATGTTTTAAAAAGTATAGTAATTTCCGCATCAATATTTACAGCAATGAAGGAGTCCATGGAGGGATTATGGGAACATAGTATTTTTTGTGCCTTCACCGCCAAGTATATAGCGGGAATTTTAAACAGGGAGAAGGGTCGCCTGCTTTTAGCAGAGAATAATAAAAAATATATTGTGGACGAAGATATGGTTTTTTCCGCTGCTCTATTACATGACATCGGAAAGGTCGTTATAGCGACGACCTTTAAGGATGATTTTGAAAAAATTGTGGAAACTGCTAAATGTGATAATAAATTATTAGTAGATATAGAGCATGAAATCTTGAATACTTCTCATGATTACCTAGGTTACGTCTTGGTCAAAAAGTGGCGTTTACCACCTTCGATATATATTCCTATAAGATATCATCATAACTTGGCATCGGCTGACGATTTCAAAATAGAGAATGCAATAGTAAATCTTGCCGATTTTCTAACAAAATCATTAGGCATAGGATTTTCCGGAAGCCCTTACATTGAAAAACTTAACGATAAAACAATGGAAATTTTGGATATAGACATAAAATTTATAAAAAACATAATTGAAAATATATATCTGTTCAAAGAAGAGTCGTATATTTTTAATTAATCGGAGCTTAAAATTACGTGAATACGAAAAAAAATGATAGGAAAATTTTTCTCGTTGCCGACAAAGGCTCTATTTACAATAAAATCATTCCTGCCGAACTTAAAGAGTGTAGCTTTAAAATATTTGAGTCTTTTAATCAAGCGTATTATTCTGTATATGCTTCACCACCACAGTTGATATTAATCGTAATGAAGGACCTTTTTAGGGAGCCTGATTCTTACAAAACTCAGCTTAAATTAGTAAATGATATGCAACTTGACAGTATGCTCAGCAACATTCCTATACTTTTTATATTACCATCCAATTTTAATTTTAAAGATATTGAAATAGGGTCGTCAGAAGGACGATATTCAAAATATTATTTGAAGGATTATATTAAAGAGCCTGTTATGTCGGGTGAAATTTCATATAAAATAAACAGTATTTTATATTCTTCTAAGTCTGCCCTTGATGCCAATCCACTCACAAAATTACCGGGAAATTCTTCGATAATGGAATCTATAAAGCATAAGTTAGATGAAGATATAGATTTTTCTTTTTCGTACATAGATATAGACAATTTTAAATCATACAATGACAAGTACGGATTTATAAGAGGAGATGAGGTAATAATGATGACATCGAGACTTATTGCAACAACGGTTTACGATATATCCAAATCACGTAAAAGAAATATTGAAAAACATGTTTTTATCGGACACATAGGCGGAGATGATTTCTCTGTGATTTCTCACGAGGATGATGCTTTAGATATATCAAACGATATTATATACAATTTTGACAGGATAATACTCTCATTTTATGATAATACCGACAAAGAAAGAGGGTTTATAGAGACCTACGACAGGCATAAAACATTGAGACAGTTTCCAATAATGAGTCTATCTATAGCTATAATTCCTAATGTAAACAGAAAAATAGCTCACTACGGACAGATTAGCGAAATTGCTTCCGCACTTAAGGCATCCGCCAAAGAAAAGACCGGATCAAAAATAGTTATAGATAAGAGAGAAAGCACTTAATGGCATAAGGTTGCCAAACTAATATTATCCATTTTTTTGAATCGGCAGTGTCTGCTTCACAGAATATACATCGGTATTTAAAACTGTCTGCAATGCTCTATTATTTTTTGTATTTAAAATAATAGGACCCTTTAAATTTACCGTAGAGGAAAAAAAATCAGAAGATAGCGTAACTATCACAAAGATTATCGCATCATTTTTATCTCTGAGGTCTAGCAGTTTTTTTTCTCCATCCATAATTTGCGCACTGTAATCTTTAAAGAAGAAGTTAGGATTAGTTATTATAAAACATAACTTTTCATTATCTATACTCTGCAAAATAAAAAATGGAGAATTCTTTTCCTTGTCTATATTTAAAATGCAGAATTTCTTAAAAATATCAAAGCCAAGAATAGGTTTTATAAATTCAATAACCTTAGACTCCTCTATCATTAAACCTTCGGGATAATATACGCTTTTAACTAGAATTGTTGCAGTGTTATTATTCACTTATGTAGACCTCTTATTTATCAATTGATACATTAAAATTTTTACTTTTCGTCCTTATTAAACACATTGCCTAAATTGGCTATTATACCCGAATTTAGATTAGATGCATTTATATTTTCTTCTCTTATTGAATCGTAAAGCTCCTTTCTAAAAATATCTACATTCGCAGGCGCATCCATCCCCAGCTTAACCGTCCCGCCTTTAATAGAGACAATTTCAACAGTAATATTATCGCCAATTTTTATACTTTCACCCACTTTTCGGGTTAGAATAAGCATGCTATAGATATTTTAATAATATAGGGGTTAAACGAGTGATGCCCGCCGCCGCCTCAAGCGTGGCCTGGTACGAGTTTTGAGTCTGGGTGAGATGCATCATTGCCTTGGCGATATTAACATTCTGCGTCTGCCCAAGCAATTGGGAAATATTAGATAAAACAGTTTGATAACTTGTAGATTGCGCATTCAACCTCTGCATTACTGTCCCTATGGTTGACTGAGCAGATAATATTCGACTTAGTCCCTTTTTAATTTCTCCAATTATATTTGAGGAATCGCTCTGATAGACACCAGCGCTAAGTTCAGATTTAAAAAGTGAAAGCACGGATATTAAACCTGTCGGCTTTTGAATATTTGTTGAACTTGCCGAAGCAGAATCGTTGCCAAATATATTATCTGCCGTGGGTGACGGGGCCACGAAACCATTTTTAGCAATCTGATATTTACGGTTCACATCCGTACCTGAATAGGTATAAACAGTGTATTTTACTGTCGTACTTGCCCCATTAGGCGAAACGACATTGTAAGAAGCCTGTGTTTCGGTATAAGCAGAAGCCTGAGCAATATTGTCTCCCGTAAAAACATTCTGTCCGTTGTAAGATGTATTAGCAGACTGCAGAAGCTCGTTAATCATTTGCGTTACGCCTTGTGCAGCGGCGGAATTATTAATAGTGGAAACACTGCCGTTTGCCATCTCTATTGCCAATGTGCTCGCATTATTGGTAACATTGATGGTGCTATTTAAAGTTGATGATGCCAAAGAAGCAACCTCGTTGGCAAGATTAACATTGGAGCTATACTGTTTGACAAGTGCAACACTATGTTTATAGGACAAGACATTAACTATACCGGCCGGATCATCCTGCGGATAATTAATCCGCAAACCGCTCGAAATCTCACCCTGTAATTTATAAACCTGCGTAGATTTATCAAGCAATTCATTATTAATAGTGTTATACAGCATACTATCTGTTATCTGAATCATTTTATATATTCTCCTTATTACTTCTACGGAACGATACTTAAAAGCGCCGTCATAATAGCCTCCACAGAATGTGTTATGGCCGCCGCCGCCTGATAAGAATTTTGATAATTAACCAATTTCGTCATTTGTTCATTCATATTCACACCAACTGAAGATGATAATTGATTCTGTAAATTGGTAAGAACTGAACTTGAGTTTGTATAATTGGTATTTGCACTCTGTGCCTGGGTGCCTATATTTGAAACAATACCGGAATAATAGGTTGAAATAGTTGTGTATGTCTCATTAATATGCATATTATTATTTTGGAGCGACGCAAGATTCAATGCATTTTCATTGTTGCCACCGAGTCCAATGGAATTCATCTGGGCAAAGCTTAAACCCGTTGACTGAGGAGATAAAACATTTACGGTAAATGAATCACCGTTCGAGGGCGTTCCCGTGAGCTTGACATTAAAGTTCTGAGCTTGGTTCCCTGATGTCCCCGTGAAATTTTGATTACCAAAAGAAATTGAGTATTCAGATTGCCCCGCTGCATCGGTTACAATGGGAATATTATTTATTGTCTGCGTTTTATTTGTAGTATTATTTGTAACGGTAAAATCACTTGTGCCGGTAACTCCGGGACCTATGTATGTAATAGTATACTTTCCTCCCTTATTACTAGCGGAGATATAAGTTCCGTTCGTATATTCCGTAGGGTTTATAACCACACCGCTACTTATCGTAACATTGCCAGTATTGCTCGGATTAACGGCTGCTGTAATAGCAGAAGCTGCCGCTACCTGAGGGGTTGATAGATTTGGATTAACAGCCATAGTAAAAGCGGGAGCAGTTGTCAACTGATTAACAGTAAAAGTATCTCCGTTTGCCGGGGCAACCCCTGCAGTTGACGTTCCGGTAATGTTAACGGATACGCCGTCAAAGTTTAAAGCATAAACCTTTTGACCGTATTTGTTGGTAGTAGGTATAATGGTTTGACTATTTATAATATTTTGCCCCGTTGTGTTGTCCGTAACGGTAAAAACGCCACTGCCTGATGTATTGATAGAGTATTTATCCCCTGTAAGCTTGGAGGGATCCATGATATATCCCGTATTAATCGTTGCGTCTGTGACAGTAGCAGAAGCTGAAGCCGTCAAATTCGGACTAAAAAAATAATTTCCCGTTGAACCGTCAATCCCATAACCATTGTATTGAAGAGAATTAACATTATCACTTATCGCAGCTGATAGTGAATTGAGTTTATTTGTAAAAGATGGTACAGCAGTATATTCAATATTAATATAAGCACCGAGGCTACCACCGTTGATATTTTTGGTAATATTTTGCGCCGAACCACTTGGCTCGTTAAGCATAATATTTAGGGAATTGACATTCGTGCTGTTGATCTTAGTTGATAGACTAAATGACGAGTCGCTCGCCACTAGAGGTGCATTACCAACAGATATATTGATTTTCCCGTTATTATTTTCATAATAGGAAATATTAATCAGTTTGGAAAGTTTATTTACTGCATTCGCCCTTTCATCTCGCAATTCATTAGCATTGCCACCCGCATTTTGCGAATAGGTAACCTGTTTGTTAAGCGAGGCAATTTGAGACGATAGATTATTTATTTCCGGTACAACACCATTTATAGACGTATTTGTCGAAGAAACTACATTTTCTATAACATCGTAAGCGTTATTTATATCACCCGCCAAGGACCTTGCGTCGGAAACAAGCGCCGTTCTTTGAGCTGTATCGGACGGATTATTTGAAACATTTTGAAAATCATTAAAAAATTTTGAGATAGCAGAACTAAAGCCCGAACCGGACTGATCGTTAAAAAGATTTTGAATCTGATTTAAACCCCGATATAACGTCGTATAATAGCTATGATTAGTTGTCTCATTATTAACCTCGGACTGGACGAAAGAATTAGTACTTCTTTGAATCTGATTTACGTTAACTCCGGTTCCATAGGTATAAGGCGCTCCCACAACAGGCGGAGCTTCGGACATAACAGCAGTCTCATTGTTGTAAAAAGGTGTATTGACATTGGCAACATTTTGACCTACCGTATTCATAGCCGCCTGGTTTGCATTCATAGCAGAATCGGCTATATCAAATATATTATTTATCGTAATCACTTTTAGTCGCCTTGTTTGTTAAATTAAATTCTGAGACCCGACCCTATTAAGACACTTTTTAACGGAGAAGAACTAGAACCTGTCTCGCCACCTTTGTTATAAACAGAATTTTTATTGAATATATCGGTGATAAAAGAAATTGTAAGCTGGTTATAATGCATATTCTTTTTAATTAAACCTGAAAACGCACTATTAATATTGACTATTTCTAATATCCCGGCCCTTATTTCCTTCCTCATGTCTTCAATTTCTTTTTCTTCATTTGCCCTAACAGCGTCGTTTTCCTCTGTATCATAAGTCTTACTGAAAGATTCTAATCTTTTTACTAATTCGCTTAAAACCCTTCTCTTGCTATCGAAAAACTGAACATCTTGTGCAGGATTAATACTGGATTTTAGAACCAAATAGGCATTTTCAAGCTCTTTTTTTAAGCTTAAAACAACCCCCAGTAACTCCCTGAAATGTTTTTTATCTTTCGTTGTAGTCTTCATATGGTCATTCTGCTTATTCACCGGTTATATTTAAGTTCTTAAGCAACCCCTCTGCTATTTTGGAACTATCAGCATAACTACCGGAAGCAATTTGTGCTTTAATATTGTCAAGTTTTGAAGGCGATGTCGCCTTATCTATGGAAATTTTTAAATCACTAATAAAGCTAGCCCCATCGGATATATTGACCTCATCCCCTGCGGTTTCCCTCGTTTTTAAACCTGACTCTATCGCCTTATTGCTATTATTTTCAGGTACATCATTAATAGCAGAGGAGATATTTGTAATTTGAATTGTCATACGCTTGACCTTCTTTTTATTTTTATATTATTAGGTAACAAATTAAAAAGGCACAACCACCCGTATAACAATCGACACTTTCAAGTAAAATCTTTAATATTTTGCATTCATCACATAATCTTAAGCTTTGCCGAAAGGGCTCCTGCAGCCTTAATGGATTCCAATATAGATATTATACTAGAAGTCGAAGCTCCAACTGCATTTAAGGCCTTAACAAGCTGGATAACAGTTAGTCCCTTTTTTAAGAAAAATGCATGAGGAACTATTTTCTTGTTAATTTTAAGTGTTATATTCCTATTAGATATTGCTACAGGATTTATTACTATATTACCGCCCATTACGACGGTCCCCGAACGTTCATTGATAACCACGATAGCCTTTGAATGCGTCTTTACACTAACAGCATTAATAAGCGCTATAAACTCTGCAACATTACCCTTATATGGAACCGGAACTTTAACGGACACTTGAGTTGAATTTAACGATTTAGATATACCTTTTCCAAATTTTACATTTATAGCGGATGCTATTCTTGATGCTGTGGTAAACCCTGGATTTTTAAGTATTAATCTTATTGAGTTAAACGAGTTCAACCCGATTGAAACCCCTTTTTCAACTATGCCGCCATTATCTATAATGCCGGATGTTTGAAAATTTTGAGACACAGGAATATATCCCGGAAGAGGCATGACATTATCGGTTGAGACATTCCCACCGGTAGATATGCTTCCTTGCGCCAATGCATACACCTGACCATTCGGTCCTTTTAATGCAGTCATAAGTAAAACACCGCCCTGAAGGCTTGTTGCATTGCCGATTGAGCCAACCGTAACATTGATTTTCTGTCCAGGAACGGCGAACGGCGGGAGTTCTGCAGTAACCATAACCGCTGCGGCATCTCTTATAGTATAAAGAGAAGTTTGTCCAATGCTAATACCCAATTTTGATAGCATATTTGCGATACTTTGCTGTGTTACATTGACACCCCATTGATCCCCTGTCCCGTCAAGCCCAACAACGAGACCGTAGCCTACAATAGGATTACTCATTGCCCCGTAAATAGAGGTGATATCGCCTATTTTAGCCGCACGGGATAAACTTGGGGTCATACTTATAACGAACATACTTAATAAAAATAGTGTAATTGTTAAAAATATATTTTTTTTCATCTTATTTTGTTTTCTATATTTTAGATTAAAATGGCCATATAAAATTCATTAGACGATAAAGCCAACCCTGTCCTTGTTGCCATTCTACCGGACCCTTACCGTTTATCCAAATTCTAGGGTCGGCAATTTGGCTGGAAAGAATAGTATTATCTGAGGAAATATCCGCCGATCTAATAATGCCTGTGACTAAAATATCTCTTGTTTCACCGTTGACGAAAATTTTTCTTTCACCCTTAATCTCTAAATTTCCATTTGGAAAAACCTTGTCGACCTGAGTCTCTATCATAGTAGATATTTTTCCACTCTCGGTCACTTTTCCGCCACCGTTAAAGCTCTCAATATTCGATCCCTTATAACCCGTGGGTTTAGACGTTGAAAGACTGCCGAAAGCAACGCTCCCCCCGCCCGAAGAATTTTTTGATAGAATCGTCCCTGAAGAATTCTGCGCACTAGTCTGATTATTTACTATCACAGTAACTATGTCGTTAAGTTTGTACGCAACGTTATCAGAATACAGGTTTATTCCATGTTGCGAACCGCTCCATAAGGAACCTAAGGCAGGCTTACTTTTGATGCCACCGTTTTTTACGCTAGGTTTTACATAGGTTGGAGGTATCATAGATTTAGGTGGATTCAAACCGCCACCACACCCGCTTAAAGAAAGTGCTGACACAAAAAATATTAAAAATAAAAACAACCATTTTTTATATATTTTTATCACTTGACTATCACCGTTTTATTGGATTTAACTATCCCGTTTACGACCAAACCAGATTCCGTATTTTTAACCCGTATAACCGAGTTATAACAACCCGACTGAAGTGCCATTCCCTTAACTTTTAAGCTTAATCCATCCCCTTCATAAACAATATTGACCATATTGCCAAAGTTTATTATTCTTTTCCGCTCAGTATTTATTTTGGACAGAACAGAATCTTGAATGATATTAAATTTTGCCTCTTTACCTACGACATCTCTTTTAGTTAGGTAGTATCCAGCATTTATATTAGAAACATCCGCATAAGCAATTTTAATATCATTAGTCCTTATTATTTGAAATTTCCCAATTGTTCGAGATGCGACGGCCAATGGAACATAAATTCTCACTTTAAATGCAGCATAAGCAATCCCCTTGATAGAACCATTGTTTTTGTCTATTAATTTAATTACTGCCGTATCATATCCTGCGAATCCCAGACTATGCATTACCGGCTCCATAGAGTAACCAAGAGCATCCTTAAATTGACCTGAGAATCTAAAATTACTAAAATGAAAATACTTTTTAAATTTTAGCGGTATACCCTTTAAATAAGAGTTTATTACCAATTTTTTTAATTTTACATATCTCGCATGAGAACCGTCCGCATAAGAATTTCTCCCTGATCCGACTACGGATAGTCCCAAGATAATAAAAATAAAGATGAGATTTATACAAATTTTTTTAAACATTTTTTTATTAAAATATATATTTACGGTATCAATCCTGCCGCAGTTTGAAGCATACGATTTGCAATTGTTATCGCTTTAGAATCTATCGTGTACGCATTTTGAGCGGTAATCATTGATACCATTTGTCCTACCAAATTTACATTTGACATTTCCAAAAAGCCTTGCTGAATCGTTCCAAAACCATTTTGATCCGGGCTGCCAATTTGTGGGACACCAGAAGCCGAAGTCTGCAAATAAATATTGTGGCCGACACTGTTAAGTCCCGCAGGATTGATAAAATTGGCAAGCGTGAGCGTACCAATCTGCACAGGATTTGTCTGGCCTGAAACAACCGCAGAGACAGTGCCGTTTTGCGAAATAGTAACAGACGTCGCATTCGGAGGTACGGTGATAGGCGGTACAAGTTGATACCCATTAGCATCCACAAGTTGACCCTGAGAATTTGCCTGAAAGGTCCCATCTCTAGTATACGCCGCTTCACCACTTGGCATTTGTATCTGGAAAAAACCCTGACCCGATATCGCTAAATCAAAAGGATTAGATGTATGCTGAAGATCTCCTTGTGTAAACTGCTTCTCTACGGATGAAACCTTCACGCCCAAACCAATTTGGATACCCGTTGGCACTTGGGTATATTCCGAGGAATACGCCCCCGGAGATTTAATTGTCTGATAAAAAAGGTCCTCAAAATTAACCCTTGATTCTTTGTAACCCGTTGTATTGGTATTTGCAAGATTATTTGCAATATTATCTATTTCTGTTTGTTGCGCTTCCATACCAGTGGAAGCCGTCCATAATGCCCTCATTTATCTGTTACCTCCGTTGACAATAGTATAGCATGACATACGACTTTTTCTTTATGGCCACCCAGAACACTAAACCGGTGCGCCGATAGTATTAATGGCAGTATTATTGACATGAGAATATGATTTTAACACCGCTATCATATTGCTATGAATTTGCGAAACATTAATCATCTCAGCCATATCTTTAATTATATTTACATTTGATCCCTCTATGAATCCCTGTAACATATCCGGATTATTATCCTGAACGGGACTGCCGGAATCCTTGGTTGCCGAAAACAAGATATCGCCTGATTTCGACAGATATTCAGGTTTTTTGAACTTAACCGTAAGAATTTTACCGTAAGACGACACATTATTCGACAATGAATCGGTCAAATTTACTATGCCCATCTTTGTGATGGTAACGTCTGAACCTCTTTCGTTTAAAATAATCGGCTTTTTATTTGTCCCAAGAACAAAAAATCCGTTCTGATTGACAAGCTCCCCTGCATTATTCAAGGAAAAAGCCCCGTTTTTAGTAAACCTAATCCCATTTGGGGTTTGCAAAACAAAAAATCCGTTTCCATTGATTGCCAGATCAAGCCTATTACCCGTTTTCTTAATAGGTCCCTCAGAAATATTCGTATAACTGTTAAGAGTTACAGGATAAGCCTTATCTACAAGGGGCTTATTGCTTCCTGTATTAAAAATCTGAACGGTCTTACGTGATAAAAACTCCCCGAAAACAGATCCGCTACTTTTATATCCCACAGTATTTGCATTAGATAAATTATCGGTGATTATGTCAAGTTTTTGTCTCTCTGCAACTACTCCGCTCAGAGCAATATATAAACCGCCGTTCATATTGACTTTTTATCCTCATATAAATTTTTGTTATAATATAACTATATATATGTAACTCAGCAAAAAATATGCCAAAATGATTAAAATACACAGATACAGGCATTAGTTTCCCTGTATTGACTTTTATCCGAGTCATTCACTCTTCAACTTTAAAATTTGATAGGAAAAAATTTCCTTATTCTTAAATAAAAGGAAAAATATACCTCTAAAACAAAAAAAATATTGATATTAAACAAAAAATTGATTTATAATCTACAAGTCTCAATACTTAATAGATAACAAACAAGACAATAATTCTATGTTCGACGTTAAAAAATTAAAAAGAAATCCGGATATAAATATCTACTCTAAAAAAACGGAGATAGATAATATTCTCAAGGGATTTCGTAATATGAAAAGGAATCTTATAATATATCCCGTACCATCCAATAACGAGTATTCAAGCAATATAGTAAGAATAACCAATGATTATATAATCATTGACTCCCTTATTCCTCAAAGCGGCAACTTAGATATCATCGGGTCTTCATATCTTAAAATAGGTTTTAAATTCAAAAATAACGATCACTTTTTTTTATCAAAACTTCAAAACTTCAAGAGAAAGCAGGATTACATCGCTTTTGATATCTATAAACCTATAGAGATATTATCGGTAGAAAAAAGAAAGTATTTCAGAACAGAACCATCGTTAAATGAACCGGTAAAATTGGGTTTCTTGTTGCATGATCAATATTTTGACGCTCATGTGTTCGACATTGCAGGCGAAGGAATTTCATTCCTATTGGATTTCAAAATAAAAAAACATACAGTGATAACAGGGGTAAAGCTTGAATTTCCTGGTAACCTTCCGGTAATCACCGTTAAAATAGAAATAAGATCCTTGGCGAGACTCGACAATCTTAAATATAAAATAGGCGCACAAATAATTAATCTTAAACCAAAAGAGCAAGATATAATGTTCAGGTATATATTTAAAAGGCAACGAGAAATCGTAGCGGCAATGAGAGGGCTTTAATTTTAAGCTTTTCGATATTTTTCATTAACTTTATAAATAAATGCAAATAATTGTGCAAAGACTTTATAAAGTTCCGACGGAATCTCCTCATATATATCAAGCATATCCAATACATCGGCGAGGGCTTTGTCTTCTATCACGGGAATATTCTCTTTATTTGCTATTGCTATTATCTTTTCAGCAACCTTACCCTTGCCCTTTGCAACCACGACGGGGGCGTCTTCCTCTTTTTTGTTATATCTTAAAGCCGAAGCCTTAAGATTTTTATATCCTTTCATTTATTATATTATTGTTAAATAAATCATTGTTATGTACGTCTTTATCTTCAGCGCTGAATACTATTTCTTTAAGTGCTATCCCCTCTGACGATAACATATCCTTAAGCATCGAAAGATTATTTCTTATTGCATCGTGCGCAATCTTAGAACAATTTTTAAAATTAACGGATAATGTGCGATTAATGTAATAAGAAAACAATTTAATATAACCAAGTGACTCAAATTCTACCTCTATCATAAATGAATACCTCGTCATTTTTTTGCCTATTTTTTTTCCGGAGCTCTCATCATTCCAAATCTCGCCATGATACATGGGATTTGCAGTTAAAACAATGTTAAAATTTCCCAACCCTATATTGAAGTTGAAGTGAATGAATAAAAAATTCCCTTTAACCGATACATTTATACCTCCGGTATTAAGGGTAAACTCTCCATTTAGGGCAGATCTAAAACGTCCCGCTACATCATCGGAATAGGCTAAATTATATAATTCTACAGCTTTTTTAATATTTTCGTTACTTATGTCGTTTATAATCTTAAGGGTTACCTCATTATCCCTAACACCACTCAATTGTAACTTTACTGTTATACCTAAATTATCGCCGGTCGTTGAACTTAAAACAAATTCGTCGTACAAATCTTTAGGAATCTGGGCATTAAACAATTTGCCGTTAAAACTAAATACCCCGGAAAAACTGTCATTGACATCTATTAACCGCACCTCAATAATCTTTCCGGAATCCATTAGTTTCAAAAAAAGCCCGACGTTCTCATCAAGAGATATTATTTTACCATCCAAAGCTTTAAACTGCGCGGTAGATTGAACGTTGTCGGAGAAAATAGTAGGATTGTCAATCATTACATGCTCATGCAGTTATATTGATATGCGGAACGCCTTCGTTATCCGACTCTTCCGTATCAGACTCAGGTGAAGACTTCTCTTTGTTCTTTGAATTTTTATTTTTGTCATTAATAGGTTCCAACACCTCGCTTAACTCAACGACAGTACTCAGCTTTTTGGTATCGTCATCCTTCATCTCCTTTTGCGCTATGTTATTCAAATTAACAGCCAAAGCTTGAGGCGTAGACGCAACCTTTTCGATAGAAGGCAAATTGGAAATAATCTGCTGAAGTTCGACTAAATCTATCATGTTTTTAAATAGTCATAAACGCTTTTTACATCAACCACTGAGTAAAATCTTTCGGCTTCATCTTCAAAAACATCAGAGCATATCGCATTAGAACCCCAAAATCTAAATGTGGCAGACGCAATAAGATTTTTGTTTTTAATTTTCATTATATTTTTAATGTTCCTAACAGCTAAACCAAACATCTTATTCTCGTAGATACAAACGATAATAAACTTAAAAACAGTCTTTGACTCTATAGGAGCAGCTACTATAGATGAAAAATTATAAATAGGTATAATCCTTGTCCTATAATGGAGCAACCCTAAAAGTCCAGCTTTTTTTGAAGAAATATTAACAGGTTCTTGATATCTTATTATTTCATTTATGTTTTCGACCGGCAGACCGTAAAAAGAAACACCCGAAGTGAACGTAAAATACGACGACTTCTTGTTCGGATCAATCTTTATTATAGGAAGGATATCCCGTTTTTTTACCTCTTCTAAACAAAACTCTTCAGGACTCACAATGACAGCATCGGCCTTTCCATGGGATAATATTCTGTCAATAGGATAAGCGATAATCTGTGCCGATTCTTTTTGGGAATTTAATGAAACAGGTTTGACTGTGTCTATGGACGATTTTTCTTTGCCATCTTCCTCACTTGAACTCAAAAGATTTCCGACCCATGAAGTTACCAAATCCAAACCGTCAGATCTAAATCCTTCTGTGCCGCGTGGCGCTGCAATATTATCCACTTTCCCTTACCTCCCTGCTTTCCCTATTAAATTTACTATTATCATTTACGTCCATCTATTATTTCTTTTGCCACATTAACATAATCCAAAGCCCCTCTGGCATTTGCATCCATATACGTTAGAGGCTTCCTCATTAAGCTTGCATCTCTAAATTTTGTATCTATATTAATTATACTATTAAAATGACGACTCTGGTACTTATTTTTAAAATAATCCAAGGACTTCCAAGATGAATTGGTCCTCCTATCAAACATAGTAATCAAAAGCTTATACTTACACTTTATATTTATCGCCGTTTCAATCTTTTCAATAGTCGCAAGCAGTAACTCAACCCCCCTCGCCGATAAAAAATCGGACATAACGGGAATAATAACCTCATCGCTCGCCGCAATAGCACTAATAAGAAGAACGCTCAACGCAGGAGACGAGTCTATTACTATGTAATCGTAATCATCCGGCAAAAACTTTAATTTTTCTTTTAACCTTAGTCCGCCGCCCTTCAAAACCGAAAGTTCTGCTTCAATTCTTGCAAGATTAATATTGGATGGTATTAAATCAATACACCCACCTGTCTTTAACCTATATTTATTTATGATAACATCGTCGGGCACAAAAGATTGAGACACTATTACATTACTGACAGAATATTCGAGTTTTTCCGGTTCTACAGCTAAGTGATTGGTAAGACTGGCTTGAGGATCAAGGTCTATTAAGAGCACCCTGTAACCAAAAAGCGATAAGGAACTACCTAGAGTTATTGCAGTTGTTGTTTTTCCTACGCCTCCTTTTTGATTTGCCGTAGCAAAAATATACGGGGTCTTTCTGCCTTCCATAATGTAGTAAAATTTTAAATTATATTAACACGATACTAATTTACCATACCTTCTATAAGCCTATGTTCCCCCGTTGTAAATATTTTATCTATGTCTAAGAGTATTATAAGCCTATCGTCTAATTTACCGACACCCTTTATATAGTCGGAATCAAGACCTGCAATTAACGGAGGTGGCGGCTGTATGGTATTAGAATCTATCCTTAATACCTCCGAAACAGAATCAACAATAAGACCTATAGTTTTACTCATAATATTTACAACGATAATTCTAGTCTCTTTTGTTACTGCTTTTATCTTAAGGTGAAATTTTTTTCTTATATCTACTACAGGAATCACCCTGCCCCTTAAATTAATAACACCCTTCACAAAGTCTGGAGCCTTAGGGACGCCCGTTATATCAACAATTCTATTGATCTCCTGAACCTTTAAAATATCAAGAGCAAACTCCTCATTTCCCATACGGAAGGTAACGAGCTGAACCACTTCTCCTGATTTGGCATTATTTTCTTTTTTATCTATTTGATTGTTTGCTTGATTAACAACATCCATAAACCTTCCTCCAATTAATAAAATTATAATTACGCATGATCAAGATGTTCTTACTATTACGGTAAAATAACTTCCCTAATAATTTCATCGCATATTTTATATACGGGAAGGACAATATCTGCCAAGCCCTCATCGACTATAGCCTTTGGCATACCATAGACAACACAAGTAGCTTCATTCTGCGCAATGGTTTTTCCGCCGGATTTCTTAATACTTTTCATGCCCGACAAGCCGTCCGAACCCATTCCTGTTAATATAACACCCAATGTACTTCCCGGATGTACATATGCCGCAGATTCCATCATAACACTTACAGAAGGTCTATTTATTAAATCCGTTGGCTCATCTGAAAGGGATATCGTGACTTCACCGGCACCGATTTTTTTTAAGGTAAGATGTTTGTCACCTGGCGATAGATAAGCCGTCCCGCCTTTAATTATTTCACCTCCGGAGGTCTCAACAACTTTAATGTGAGAAATAGCGGTTAATCTTTCGGCAAAGGGTCCCGTGAATGCTTTTGGCATATGCTGGATTAAAATTATCGGAACGGGAAAATCTTCAGGAATGTTAGGTATAATATCTTGGAGCGCCCTTGGACCACCTGTTGAGGAGCCTATCGCTACTATATCAATTTTTTTATTCCATGAACCTTTTTTAAATATTTTTGTCTGCGAAAATTCACTGCTATCGTGAGATGCATGAAAAATATATTTTTTTGCCGTAACAGCTCTAACCTTGGCAACGAGATCATCTTTTATCTTTAATATATTCAACGATACGTTGGAAAGACTCTTAGGAATGTAGTCCGCCGCCCCCAGATCAAGAGCATCCAATGTGGCCTTGGCTCCTTCATTAGTGAGGGAGCTGAGCATTATCACAGGAAGAGGAAATTTATCCATAATAATTTTAAGGGCCGTTAATCCGTCCATCTTAGGCATTTCTATGTCCATCGTAACAATGTCAGGCTTTAAATCTTGAATTTGTCTAAGTGCATCCTCTCCATCCTTGGCAAATCCTGCAACTTTTATATCACTCTCTCCTTCTAAAAGAGATGCTATCGCCCTTCTCATAAATGCAGAATCATCGACTATTAAAACCCGTTTTTCTTCACTCATAAATCAAACGCTCCTTATCATTGTTTTATCTTACTTTGACAGATTCTATCATAGAAGCCACATCTATGATAAGAACAACCTTCCCGTCGCCAGTGATTGTCGCACCCGAAATACCATCGTACCCTAATTTATAATCGCCTAGCGATTTAATTACAACCTCTTCTTGTCCATACAACTCATCAACCATTATGCCTATTTTCTTTTCTGCCAGGGCAACCACGACAACGTAAACTTCTTTTTCCGATGGTATTGAATCCTCGCGTAAATCACCCGGCTTATACGCAGAAGAATCTAAATCACCATCCTCTGAATTTTCTATACCAAATTCTTCCCTAAGCCTAAGCAAGGATAAAACTGACTTCCTTAGATTTATCACCTCATGCCTATCAATTGTCTGTATGGACGACTCGGCTATCCTTAATGTTTCAACAACCGAGCTAAGAGGAACAGCAAATACGCCAGTACCCGCGCCGACAATAAGAGTCTGAATTATTGCAACAGTTAATGGAAGTTTTAATATCACCGCCGAGCCTTGTCCAATTTGAGATTCTATCTCTATAATACCGTTTATTTTTTGTATATTTGTTTTGACCACATCCATTCCCACACCCCTTCCTGAAATCTCGGTAGCCTTGTCTTTAGTGCTAAAACCAGGTGTAAAAATTAAACTCAGGGCATCCTTGTCAGAAAGATTCATTGCTGTTTTATCATCTATCACCCCTTTTTCCACGGCTTTCTTTTTTAAAATATCGGGATCCATGCCTTTTCCGTCATCAGAAACACTTATTACAATATAGTTTCCTTCGTGTTCGGCACTTAGCTTGATCGTCCCTGTTGCATTTTTGCCTGCCTTTACTCTATCTTCTTTGGTTTCTACCCCGTGATCAACGCTATTTCTTATCAAATGAACGAGTGGATCTCCTATCTCTTCTATGACCGATTTATCTAACTCTGTTTCTTCGCCATATATTTGCAGTTCGATTTCTTTACCCATTTCCCTTGAAAGGTCTCTCACCATCCTTGGAAATTTGCCGAACACCTTTTTAACCGGTTGCATTCTTGTTTTCATAACCGCAAGCTGAAGATCGGTGGTAACAAGATTTAAGTTAGACACAACCTGGGTCAATGCAGATGCAAGGTCGTCACTTTCGTATTTAACCTCTAATTTGGAGGAAATGTTAAATAGCCTATTTCTTGCAAGAACAAGTTCTCCGACAAGATTCATAACGTTATCAAGTCTATTAATATTAACCCTAATAGTAGTCTCTTTTACTTCTGGCATTTGATGCAATTGATGTAAGTTCTTTGGTTCTTGTGGAGGAGAAGCCGGTGGCCTTACTTCTTGCTTGTCTTCTTGTGGTGGCTTGTCTTCTTGTGGTGGCTTGTCTTCTTGCTTAGACTGTTTACGTTCCTCTTCCTCTTTCTCTTTGTAAATTTGCTCCAATTCTTCCTTAGAAATAAGGTTGTCCTCTAGCAATATATCGCCAAGGTTCCTTACTCTTTTTTTATCTGTTTTTACAGAACCTTGAGATGTATCCGACCGGCTTTCTATTTCCATATTAGCATCGGTTTTAGCATCTACAGTTTTATCTGTATTATCTTTCGGCTCCTCTTTCTGTAATACTTTGCCTTCCGCCGTATCGTTGAGTTGTTTAATAAGTACTTCATTCTCCGACAATGCATCGCCTTCCGTTCCCGTTTCAGACACGGCCACAATCATAACCTTTAATGCGTCTATCGCCTTTAGCAAATAGTCCATCATATCTGAGGTAAGTTTAATTTCACCTTGCCTAAGTCTATTTAAAATATTTTCCGCGCTATGAGCTAACTCGACAATATTCTGAAAACCCAAAAACCCGGCTGAACCCTTTATTGTATGTGCCGCTCTAAAAATAGTATTTAATAGTTCTTTGTTTTCGGGATCCTTCTCGAGCTCAACAAAATTTTCATTAAGGCTCTCAAGTAATTCTAATGCCTCCTGGACAAAATCATCGACTATTTCTTTCATTGAATCATCTATCATTAATAGTCTATCCCTCCCCCTTAGTATGTTTAATCAATCCGGAAATATTTTCGAAATCTTTTCTTGAAGAATTTCCGCCGTAAAAGGCTTGACGATATAATTATTAACCCCCGCTTTAACAGCCTCGACAACATTTTCCTTTTTTGCCTCTGCGGTAACCATTAAAAACGGTAAATCTTTTATCTTTTCATTCGCTCTGACACTTTTTAATAATTCAATCCCACTCATTTCAGGCATATTCCAATCCGATACAACAAAATCATAATTGCCATCTAACAATTTTGATAGAGCAACTTGTCCATTTTCAGCTTCATCCACATTTGTAAATCCTATTTGTTTTAAAATATTTTTAATAATTCTCCTCATAGTTGAAAAATCATCTACCACAAGAAGTTTCATTGACAAATCTAAAGCCATATTTAAGCACCCTTTTGCATTATAAGTTGACTATAAAATTCATTATTTACTGACTACCGTAAAAATCTTTTATAGCATTTTTCGCAATATCTATTATCTTTTCTTCACTAAACGGTTTTTGTAAAAAAGCATAAGCCCTAGACGATTCGGCTTCATTCGAAATACTGGAAGATATAAGAATAACGGGTATATCTTTGGTAGTTTGATTATTTTTAACACTGTTCAATAGCGTAACCCCATCCATTTCTGGTAAATTTATATCCGTAACAATTAGGTCTATATCGTCTTTTATAACCTTTTCGAGTGCCTCATAACCATCGTAAGCAGTTTTCACTTTAAAACCAGCATTTTGAAAGAAAATTGATAAAAACTCAACAACAAATGCAGAGTCATCTGCAATTAACACGGTATACCCTTGGGATTGCGATAAACGCCACCCTGCTTCACTGGATCTATGCTCCATTTATTCCTTCCTATATAGAGGTGTCTTTCCAAAACCAACCAACTTTAATGGCGTCGAAACAAAATGTAACGACTCAGAGTGTCCCAAAAAAAGATATCCACCTATTTTTAAACTTCCATATATGTTGGAAACGACCTTTTTTTTCGACTCATCATCAAAGTAGATTATAACATTCCTACAGACGACAACATCAAAAATATTCAGATTCTTTACCTCTTTTGTACTTATAAGGTTAACGTTTAAAAAACTAGTCATACTTTTAATTGCACTATTAAGACTAAAGACATCATCATCTATCTGAGTAAAGTATCTGCCTACGATATCCTGACCGGCATTACGCAGGGTATAGGCATTATATATACCTCTTTTTGCCGAATGCAAAACCTTTTCGCTAATATCTGAACCCATTATATCAAACTTTATATTTAAAAAGGGGGATTTTGAACTCCGCTGTGCTTCTTTTATCATTATAGCCATAGTGTATGGTTCCTCGCCCGTAGAACACCCCGCACTCCAGATCCTAACCCTTCTATTTTGGCCGGCCGGAATATCCGAGACGACCCGTTTCAAAACATCCATGAAAACATTAAGTTGCGGCAAATCTCTAAAAAAACTAGTTTCATTTGTCGTTATACTGTTTAAAAGCTCCTTTATTTCCTCTTGTTTCCCAGATGAATACCTCAAATAATTATAATAATCCTCAAATGTAGATAAATTTAATAGGGAAATTCTTCTTGAAAGCCTCGCTTCGACTAAATATTTTTTTTGTTCTCCAAAATATATGCCTGAAATATCATAAATTAAGTCCTTTAACTTATTAAACACTTCATCGGATAAATTGATATTTGAATATTCCATCTAGTCTGTTTATTTGTTTTAAATGTCTTGTATTGTATTATTTGGTTAATTCTAAGGAATAATCTCTTAAATCTTTATCTTTAGACAAATTATATTTTTTTATTATATAGAAAGCTTTTTTTTTATCAATATTATTAAGCGCCCTTAATATGGATATTTTTACCATTTTACTTTTTTCTTTATCAAGCATGAGAACGAGGCTATCAAAACCCCTTGAATCATCCGACATCTCGATTAACTTAACCATGTTATATCTAAATTTATCGGAAAAACCATTAGAACCTAGAATATCCAGATAAAGATTTAAATCCTTTTCGCCTGACATAAAAAGAGACTCCAGATAATTAAATTGAACATCCTCGTCCCTTTCCTTAAGTAAAAAAGACATAGCATCCTTATGTTTAATTAGATCATATTTTCTTAAAATTTTTGCCAATAATCTTTTTAAGGAAACCGATCTATTATCTTTAAGGTTGGTAAATTTTACATATAACCCGGCAATTTCATCGTCCGTCACGGATAACCTTGATCCTCCAAGCACTTTCAAGGAATATCTTATTATTCTGCCGTCTTTTGAAGATAGGTTGTTTAGAAAAAAATAAAAATATTTCTTATTTTTCTTAAGACTTAAAAGACTGGATATAACATCTATAAATGAGTTAATCACATCTGGTAGGTTTTCTTTAAGCAGAAAAGTAAAAAGTATGTTTATATATACACCACTTTTTGAGCGTGCGGATAAATTAACCGCCGCTTTCCTAACATTGCCATTTCTATCATTCAAGTAGTAAATTATAATATCGTTAAAATACGTTCTGTAATTAAATTGTTTATCAGAAAATATAAGACGGGCGGAACGGGCATAAGTCAAAAGAGATATCTTGATATCAAAAAATAATCTTTTACCCCTAAAAAAATACAAAAGGTTTGTTATGTCATTAGGAGAGATATCGGATAGAACATCTATAAGCAAATCGCATTTATTATTCAAATCCGACGATATTTTTAGTGATTCTATGTAATTCACTATGTACTCAGGTCTTGTAACTTTTTTTAAAATATTTTTTATGTATGCATATTCAAATTCATCTATATTTTCGCTCTTGAGATAATAATTAAACAAAAATATAAATATTTTTTTAGACTTACCGTAATTTAAATGGGAAAAATAGCAAAGAATGGAGTCTACCACTACTTTTTCTTCGTATTCCTCTATAGAAAATATAGAAATCCCGAGATCTAAATCAGGAATTTTTTTGAATAGAGATTCACAATGTAATTGTCTATTTTTTTTGCAGTCATTATGCGCAGAAATTTTGTACAAACTTTTCAATATGTAAATCTTATCAGCCAAATATCTGTCATGTTTGCTTTTTTCGTCTAAAAGGGACAGTAAAAAATCAGATACTTCACTTCCCCCGATCTTAGCTAAAGATTCTATAATAGTATTTTTAACAACCACATCGTCAGATTGAATAAATAATTCTTTTAACTTTGGAAACGCACTTTTTAGTTTTATTTCTCCTATAGAAAAAATTGCTGCCGACGATACAAAAAAGGTATCTCCCAACGCATTTATTAGTACATTTTTAAATCTAAATCTTAATAACCCTATTGATTCGATTGCGTTAGCCCTAGTTATTTCATCCTCGCTTTTAGAAAGCCTGACCAAAACCTTTTTTGGATAATTTTTAGGGATAAATTTTCCATATCTCATTAGCTCTGAAATGATCCTGTCATATTTACCCGTATTTTTATCGGCATAATCAGCTAAAAAGTTTCCATTTTTCAGCGCAATCTGTTTTAAAGCATCAAATGCTTCTGCCTTTGCTTTAACGCTACACTCGCTTGAAATAAACACTCCTAAGAGTTTTTTTATGGGCTTATTATCAATATTATCCGAAATAAGCGAATCATTTTGTCTATCAGACTTGTTCATACGATTTTAACTTTACCTTCAATTTTATAATTGCCTTAGAGTGAATCTGGCAAATTCTGGATTCGGTTAAATTCAACATGCTGCCTATTTCTTTTAAGGTTAATTCATCGTAATAATACATCATCAGTACATTTTTTTCAACCTCACCAAGTGCATCAATATACGTTTTTAAAATATTTCTTCTCTCGTTCACCAAGAGATCGTCTATGACTTGAGGATCATTGCTTTCCATAGAGTCTAACGATTCAATTCGTTTCTTATTGAGGCCAACAAAATTTTTATCTGATAAGAAGGTTGCGCCTCTTATCTTATAAAGCATCCCCCTGAATTCTTCAATGCCGACTCCGAACTCTAGGGCAACCTCATCATCATTAGGCATTCTTCCTAATTTTTGTTCCAGCTTAAAGTATGTCTTTTCTATTTTTCCCGACAATCCCCTAATGTTCCTTGACATAAAATCAAGTTTTCTCATACCGTCTAAAATAGAACCTTTTATCCTTGTTATAGCATAGACCTTGAAGTTGTCATTTTTTAAAGGATCAAATTTAATGGCTGCATCTATTAGCCCTCCTATTCCAAATTCCACAAGGTCATCCCTATTTACGATACCATTAAATCTCACCATCATAAAATTAGCAACAGTGTTCACGAGATTATAATTTTCTTCGATCAATCTTTTAGATTTTATATTTATCTCTTTCATGTACAACAATAATTAAAGATTAAAATGCCCTTAGAAGTTTATTTAGAAAAAATTGAATATTGCCATTCGATATCTTATTGTCTTTCTGAGACAGAATGCTATAAGCCAATTTCTTGATACACTCGGATGCTTTAGAATTAGGGAAAAGACTTAAAACCGGTTTTTGCATAACAACCGAGCGCGGCATATTATCATCATTTAAAACATACCCCAAGTAATTTAAGCTTACCTTAAGAAATTTATCAGAAACAAGGCTTAAGTGCCTATAGACATCCTTAGCTTCCTTGCTAGTTTTAACATTATTAACTATAATGGAAAAATATTTTTCACCATATTTTACGCTTAAAACCTTTATCAATGCGTAAGCGTCTGTGATAGATGTGGGCTCGGGGGTTACTACAACATATATTTCGCTTGCAGCGAGATTGAAATATAAAACATTTGAAGAAATTCCTGCACCAGTGTCTATTAAAAGGATATCTATAGGCTCACCAAAAGCTTCTATGTCCCCCGCAAATTCATCAAACCTAGACATCAAAGCAATTTTCTGGGACTCTGAAAGATTTGACAATTCAGGAACACCTGATGAAGCAGGGAGAACCATAATATCGTTAGAATCGGATATTATAATATCTTTAAGCTGTTTATCACCATAAATTACTTGTGAAATATTATATTTAGGAACAATTCCAAGTACTACAGAGACATTTCCAAGACTTAGGTCTGCATCCATTATCATTACTTTTTTGCCCATAGAGGCAAAGCAATATGCCAAATTGCAAACTATATTGGTCTTGCCAACCCCTCCCTTCCCACTAGTCACAGATATTATCTTTGTATAACTGCCTTGATTTTTTTGTTTTTTCATAATCCTTTATCGTTTAAATTATTTAATTTTTTAAATTTATATTTATCTAGTACTCAGGCGAAGAAAAGAATAAAGAATAAATATTTTGCACTGAAGCATCATCAATATCTTCCGGAACATTTTCTCCTTTTGTGATAAAATCAACCGTCGAATCCGTAAGTAAGAATATTTCCGCCAGATTACCCAGACAATGAGATTCGTCTGTTTTTGTTATAATAATGGAATTGACCCCAACCTTATTTCTAAACGACTCATAAGTTCTTACGGCATCTATGTTTTTCAGTTGAGCCTGTAAAAGAATTTCAACTCTTATCTTTCCGCCAAATACACGCAGAAACCTTGATAGATTATTTAGCTGATATAAGGAATTATGGTTAACGGCAAATGTGTCTATTATTATTACATCTGATGTAGAATTGGAAACAAATGCCTTTAATTCTTCCGGATTTTTTAACGCGGCAAAATCTATTTTAAGTTTTTTTGCATAATTTTTTAGTGTTTCATAGCCGCCTATTTTAATAGAGTCAATAGAACATACTGATAAATGCATATTTTTTTCAAATATAAGTTTAGAACACAACTTTGCGGCCGTTACAGTCTTTCCGACACCGCTGTTTCCAACAAGTGCGATAATGATTTTATTATCCATTACTGGGTATAATTTCTTTCTTTCTATCTTTTTCTCTATTATTTTTTTAAAGAATTTCTTAAAGTAGTCAATTTTTTCTTCCGATTTAAAATTAATTAATTTAATATCCTTAAAAAACACTTCTATTAATTTAGTTGATATTTTTCTACTAAAAGAAAGACCGTCTAAATATGTAAGTAAGTCGTTTTCTTTCTCCCTAACCTTTGTTTTTTCATCTTTCAATAGATTTAAATTAAATTTAATCTCATCCAAGCTTTTTTGGATATCCTCAAATTTTTCATTTACGACAAATACGACCTTGTCCTCAACAATACTTTCAAAATTGTCTTTTAAAAACCTTACATCATCATACAGAGGTCTTAAAAGATTTTGATTGAAATTATCATTTCCGATCGAAGGCTTTAAATCTTCCTCCTTGTAATCTACCGCGGCAATCACTTCTAAAAACGGTTTTCCAAAAAAACCCAGATCGTTGGAGTTATTAACCTGCCTTGTTGAAATAATTACGGCATCCTCACCAAGATCCTTTTTTATAAGGTCTATTGCATCCTGAATATCTAAAACTTCATATCTTTTAATCTGCATAAATTTCTATATTCCCCAGCGGTTTTATTTTAGTGTTAGGCGACATTTCATTTGTAGAAACAACGGTTATACCCTGCACTATTTCACTTAAAACATTTTTCAAAAACAACCTTATTTGAGGTGAAGTCAGCACAACAGGCGACAAACCAAGTTCTGCGGATTTTTTTACACCTTCTTTGACTGCCGTAATTATTTTATTGTAATAAGATTGGTCAAAGCCTGGGTGTCCACCTTGTTCTTTTGTATTTTTATATTCATTAATAATAAAAGATTCAAAATTTTTTCCCAGAATTAACGGCCTAACCATATTATCCGATCCTATGACCATTCTGGTTATAGTTCTCTTTAGTGCCGCCCTAACATATTCGGTCAGTAGCACGGGATCCTTAATATTTGGACCATGATTATGAAGAGCCTCTACTATAGTGAGCATATCCTTGATAGAAACCCCCTCTGCTAGTAAATTTTCCAGAACATTTTGGACAGTGCTTAAGGATAAAATATTTGGAATTAAATCATCCACTATCTTAGGATATCTAGCGGACAGTATGTCCAGAAGTTTTTGAACATCCAGCCTTGTAAGAAGTTCAGATGCATTTGCCTTTATTATTTCGATTATATGAGTTGCAATAACAGATGGTATCTCTACAACCGTCCAACCCGCCATCTGCGCCTTTTGTTTCATGCTCTCGTCTATCCATAACGCTGGAAGATTAAATGCCGGTTCATTTGTAACCGTACCTGAAACATTTTCCGTTACATTCCCGGGATTCATTGCGAGAAATTTATTGGGCATAACCTCGTATTTTGCAACTTCCACGCCCTTAATCAGAAACAGATATTCATTGGGCTTTAAATTAAGATTATCTTTAATGTGAATTGGGGGAACTATAATTCCTAAATCTTGTGCTAGTTGTTTCCTTATCCCCTTAATTCTTTCCAAGAGTTCTCCGTTTTTTGACGAATCTACATAAGAGATGAGCCCGTAACCAACCTCAAGCTCAAGAATATCTATCTGCATAACACTTTCTATGATTTGAGACTCGGGAATATGCTTCTTTTCCTCAAACTTTTTCTTGCTTAATTCTGTTTTCTTTTTCCCAATTTCCCTAGAGACTACGTACGCTATGATGGCTGCAAGGGTAGCAAAAAGGATAAATGGCCAATGCGGAAGACCAGGAATAATGCCGAAAAACAAAAGAATGCCACTTGTCGTGTATAAAGCCCTTGGATTAGACAAAAATTGGGACGAAAACTCTCTTGAAAGATTACTTTCTCCCGTCGCCCGAGTGATTATTATACCACTCGACATCGCAACTATCAATGAAGGAATCTGAGCGACAAGTCCCTCTCCAACTGTGAGCAGGGTATATTCAGATGCCGCTTTTACTATAGATAAATGATGTTGAAAGATACCGATTAAGAGTCCGCCTATAATATTTACAATTATTATAATTATAGCAGCAATTACATCGCCCCTGACAAATTTACTAGCACCATCCATTGACCCGTAAAAATCAACCTCCCTTGTTAAATCAAGCCTCTTATTTCTTGCCTCTTCCTCACTTATGAAACCGGAATTAAGTTCTGCATCAATGGACATTTGCTTGCCGGGCAAAGCGTCTAATGTAAACCTAGCCGTTACTTCCGCCACTCTTGTCGCGCCTTTTGTTATAACTAAGAAATTAATTACGATAAAAATAATAAAGATAACTATACCGACAGCATAGTTTCCGCCTACCACAAACTTTCCGAATGACTCAATTACTATACCGGCAGCATCCGAACCCTTATACCCGTATAGCAATATTAACCGGGTCGCAGCTATCTCAAGGGCTAATCTAAAAAGGGTAGCTACTAAAAGTATGGTTGGAAATACTGAAAATTCCAGCGGTCTCGATATATACAGAGAAATAATTAGTATAACTATTGAAAAAGATATAGAAAAAGTCAAAAATATATCAAGCATCCATGTGGTTATTGGAACAACCATAAGGATAATTACCGTCATAAAAAGTAACGCCAATATCACATCGGAATTTTTTAGTATAAAATTGCCCGAAGTGGGGGCAGATTGAACGCGGCTACTCATTGCTTAATTAATCCCCCTCCATATTCCTTTAAATTTTTTATCAGTAAGATATAAATGTGCAAGTATTTCAGCTACGGCCTTATACAAATTTTCAGGTATCAATTGTCCGGGTTCACACACATCGTAAAGCACCCTCGCGATATATTTATTTTCAACCATCGGGATATCACTTTCTAACGCAATTTTTTTTATCAAAAATGCCAAATTATCCGCTCCTTTTGCAACTACGATAGGAGCATTATATTGTTCATTGTCATACTTAATCGCTACCGCAAAATGTGTTGGATTGGTTATGATAACATGCGCTTTTTTGACTTCCTTTAATATTTTCCTTCTTGCTATCTCTCTTTGCATCTTTCTTATCCTACCCTTTACCTGCGGATTCCCTTCATATTGTTTCGTCTCATCTTTGATCTCCTGTTTGGACATCATAAGACCTTTATTGTATTGATATCTTTGTACGAAAAAATCAATAATACTCAAAACGATCATTATGAATATAATATTAAAAAATATCTTATAGAGAAGCTCGAAAGTAAACAGTAAAGCATAAGACGGTCCGGTATATTGTAAGACGAAAATTTTCTTTATATACCCAGCGCATGTAAAATAAGTTACTATAGCTAAAAGAAAAAATTTAAAAACAGATTTAAACAATTCGTTAACGGACTGGAACGAAAAGAATCTTTTTACCCCTGAAACAGGGTCTATTCTCTTAAAATCAGGAATCAACGGTTCTAATGTAAAAAGAAAACCTACCTGAGACAGATTTGAAACTATGGCTGAAAAAAAAACTAATAGAATAAACGGAAGGATTGCAAAGGTTACAAGATAAATCATGTGATACAATATCTTTATAGTTGAAGCGTACCCCAAGTGAATAGAAAAAGAATCCGATAAAAAATAGACCAACTCGGAAATTATAGTATTACCAATAGAAGAGATATTAAAATACAGATAGACTAACACAGCGATAAGCATGAAGGTAGTGTTCACCTCCCGTGATTTCATCGTCTGTCCTTTCTCTCTGGACTCTTGTATTCTTTTAGGGGTCGCTGGTTCCGTTTTATCGAATTGGTCTTCTGCCATATCTCTTACCTTCACTATCCCGTCAGAACGGGAAATTATGTGTGTTTTTTAATTTACCTTAAAATTCAATCAACTTAACAATAAAAAAGAATTTATTATGCGATAAAACTCAAATCTTAGATTCACAAAAGACTTTAACATATAATTAGCAAAATAAGGCTCTGCGAAATACAAAATATAAAGCCCTACGAATATAGTTATAGGAAAACCAACCGCAAAAATATTAAACTGCGGGGCTAATCTTCCCATTAAAGCTATAATCACATTTAGTAAAATAGCTACAATTACAACTGGAATGCTTAATTCAAAACCTATCGTAAAGATATCGGCAGCCCTTAAAACCAAATATTTAAAAATAGAGGGAGAGAAACGTATAAAAGTTATAGGAATAGTCTCAAAGCTTTTATATAATCCCTCAATAATAAAGAAAAAAGCAGATGTTTCTATAAAAATCATTAATGCTATGAAATTTTGCATGTTTGCGGTAAGGGAAACCTGTTGCTGATCCGGGCTCAGAGGATTCAAGAGGCTTATCATTCCAAAACCTATCTGCAGCCCCATAAACTGACCGGCTAACTCAACCCCTGTAAAAATTATAAGAACCAAAAATCCTAGAATAAGCCCTATTAATACTTGAGAAAAAATTAGCAAAACTATCATCGGAAGCGATATTTGGGGAATCATTTGGGTTTTAGCAATCAAAGGATAGATGGTTAAAGAGATAAAAAAAGCCATTCCTATTTTTGCCCAGTTGGGAACAGCAGAACTGCCGACAAAAGGCATAATAACTATAATCGCAATTACCCTAAAAAAAATCAGGATAAACTCTATAAGAAGATATTGATGAATAACTATCATTTTAAATTAGCCACCTCCTCGTATATACATGGGGAAATGTAAAAAAATCTCATCTGTAAAATTTACTAGTATGCTCAACATCCATGGTCCAAAAATCAATAAAACTACTATGACTACTATAATTTTAGGGACAAAGGTAAGCGTCTGGTCTTGAAGTTGTGTTACCGCCTGAAACACGCTTATTAATATGCCGATGACAAGGCTAGCGATAAGCGGTGGCGCACTTAGGTAAAGAACTGTCATTATCATCTTTTGTATTATAAAATTAACGAATCCTACGGTCATTTTTCACCTAAACATTTTTTATTTAAAGCTTTGAATTAATGAGCCGATAACCAAGTACCATCCGTTTACCAAGACAAAAAGCATAAGCTTAAATGGAAGCGATATCATAGTCGGGGGCAACATAAGCATTCCCATAGACATCAAAAGACTTGAAACCACCAAATCTATGACCAAAAAAGGTAAATATATAAGAAAACTTATCTCAAATGCAGTAGTTAACTCGCTTGTAATAAATGCCGGAATAAGAACATATGTCGGAACTTTATTAGGAGATGCTATATGCTTTATCTTGGACATTTTAACAAACAACTCCAGATCTTTCATACGTGTCTGTTTTAACATAAAATGCCTAATCGGCTTCAATCCCTCTTTGTAAGCCTTGTTTATTCCTATCTCCTTCTTTGTATATGGTATATAGGCATTCTTATATACATTGTTTATCACTGGTGCCATTACAAAGAAAGTAAGAAACAGACTTAAACCGATTATTACCTGATTAGGCGGTTCTGTTGTAAGGCCTAAGGATGTCCTTAAGAATGACAAAACCACAACTATCCGTATAAACGATGTCATCATTATCAAAATGGACGGCGCAATGGATATTACTGTGAAGATAAGGAGTATCTGGATAAGCATCGAAACTTCCGAATGATGCGGATGTCCCGTCATTGTTATTGCGGGTAAAGCTAGTAAGCTTGTATTCTTAAATTTTGTTAATATTTCCATCATTTTCTATTAAACCTTTCAATCTTTCTTCTATGTCAAAAAATACATTATCCGCCTTATTTTTAAACCGTGATTCCGAAATATTTTTCACCTTATAAGTGTTTTCCATATCATGCTTATTAAAATCCGATTGGGCACCTATATTGACATCTACACCCTCTTTCGCATTTATCCTATTTTTTAAAACCTTTGCGAAACCGCCACTTAGTTTTTGTCCTAATCCGGACATAGCACTCTTATCAGCACCAATATTTCGAGTTGATGTGTATGGTTCACTAATTTCATTGCTTGACCGTCCACCAAATGAAATATCTTTGTATTCGCTGGTTTTATTATCTTCAGCATCTAACGATTTAGATTTTAGATCTTCAATATGGCCTATAACTTGAATTCCAGAACTATATACACCGACAAGAAAAAGTTCTCCATTGACCTCTATAAGGAGAATAGATTTTTTATTTCCCAAATTTAATGAGGATACAATTTTTAAATTATTTAAGTCTTTCTTTGTCGTAATTTTCCCTTTAAACTTAAGTAGGAAAAAATATATAACATAAATCAAGCCAAGGATTAATGCTAAATATAAGACCGTTTTAACCACTTCTAAGCCCGCATTAAAATTATCCTTACCTTTAAATGCCGGTTTCAAAGAAAGTGGGCGAGCGCGTTTCGAGAAACTTGATGCAACAAGTTTTTTTCCTACATTTTTAAAAAAACCTGTTGCAAACTTATGCGAAATGCTAATTATAAAGTAGTTACCATAAAAGGAGCTCCTAACATCGCTCATGCTTATCTTAACGCCCTTATTGAAAAACACTATTGCGTTTAAATTTAAATTTTTTAGAGATGTCAGCTCTATCCCCCTGAATAACCTATTGTTAAATTTTATAAATTTAGAGCCCGAAAGTATGTATGTATTTCTAAAGGCAAGCTTAAGGCTATAATTATTTAATGAATATTTTGGGATAATACTATTGGGCTTACCGTTAAATTTAAACCAAATAAAGTAGCTATCACCTTTTTTTGAAACTGATATATTTTCCAGATATAAATTTTTACTGGTGCCTACAGCATAAGTAAACTTAATACACCCGGCAAAAATAGCTATCCCCACTAATATGGATACAAAAAACAAAAAAAAACAGTTGTTAGATGCTTTATTCATAATCTTTTAATTCTCTCTGCGGGACTAATAATATCGGTAAGCCGAACACCAAATTTATCGTTTACCAGAACGACCTCTCCCCGCGCCATTAATTTACCATTAACATAAACATCAAGCGGTTCTCCGGCTAATTTCTCAAGCTCTATCACTGAGCCCTGTCCTAATTGAAGCATATCGTTTATAACCATCTTTGTCCTGCCTAGTTCAACCGATATAGTGAGCGGAATATCAAGAATGAAATCTAGATTTTTAGGTGCTTCTGTTGTCTTGTCCGATTCATCAAATTGGGAAAACTCCACCTTCGTAACAGGCTTCTTTGCGCTTTTATCTTTTGGGATTTCGGTGGATTCTTCAACCTTAGAAGTTAAATTATCCTCATTCTGTTTTTTTGTTTCGACGGCCGTGGAAGAATCTTTTTCCGGTACCTTATCAGCATCGGCTTCCTCCTTAAAAGCATCATCCCAACTAATACCACCATCGTCATGCTCTTTGGGGTCTTCATTTTCATCCCCTTGAGACTGAATATCTTTTTGAGCCTCCGTATCCTGTTGAGATTGAACATCTTGTGTAACTTTTTCATGCTGCTCAGGATTATTAATTTTCTCATCTGTTTCAATTTCACTCATAATAGCCCTCTTTGCCAACCGGTATATCGGATATTAATTTTACCGCAATTTGATTATCTACTCTTCCTGGATAAGCCACAAATTTGGGAATGTTTTCAAATTCCACAACCAACGGCTCGTCTATTTCTTTATCCAAAACAATAACATCTCCTATTTTTATCTTCAAAAAATCTTTTGCCTTTATCTCAGCCTTACCTAATTCGACACTAATGTCAAGTTCCGATTCCTTAAGTCTTTCTTTGAACCTTTCAATCCATCTTTGATCCACTTCCAAATGTTCGCTTTGAAAACCGCTGTACAATTTTTCCTTTATAGGTTCAATCATAGAATACGGAATACAAATCATAAATCTAGATACTGCGCCCTCTATATCCACCTCGAATCTATTGACTATAACAACCTCCGTAGGTGTTACAATCGTTGCAAATTGAGGATTTATTTCGCTTCTTTGAAATTCTACATCAACGGGCGAAACGGGCATCCATGCCTTATTCATCGCATCGAAGGCCATGTTTATTATTTTTCTGATTATCTTATTTTCTATTGGGGAAAAATCCCTACCTTCTATCTTGACATGCAAATCGGCAGTTCCGCCAAAAAAAATATCAATCAAATTATATATTAATCTTGCATCAAGAACAAAAATTCCATAGCCCCTAAGTGGCGGCATCTTGAATATTGTTAAACTTGTAGGAAGCGGAATATTCTTCAAGAACTCCCCAAACTTCTGCATATCTACCGAGGTTGCCGTAATCTCGGCAACCTTGCGCAGTGACGATGTCAATTCGTTTCTGAGAAGGCGGGCAAATCTCTCGTTCATTATCTCTAAGGTAGGCATTCTGCCCCTAACAATCCTATCCTGCGAGGTTATATCATATCGCCTGACTTCCCCAACTTCATCCTTTGCCTCTGTTTCTATGGAACCGGAGGACACCCCTTTAAGCAGAGCATTTACTTCTTCTTGAGATAAAATTTCAGGCATTTTTCATTCACAATTTTATTGAACTAAATAGTTATTAAAATAAACATCAACAACCGCACCGGCTCCAAGAATTCTATTTAGACCTCTTGCAATTTCATGCCTTAAAGAGACTATACCGTCGGGAGTGTTAATTCCGGCCGTTGTTTTGGAATTTAAAATCATAATTATATTGTTCCTAATCTCCGGCGTAAGCCGTTTAAAAAGAGGAACATTCCCACCACGCCTGAGTTCTATAACCATCGTAACCTTTATATAAGCTGTCCTATCTTTATCAGCAAGGTTAGTCAAAAACGGTTTAAGTTCAACCATATGGCCAGGTGCGATTCGCGATTTAACAACTACCTCTCCTGTTTTTTTATTTGTCTTGTTTTTAGCAGACAAAAAATGATAACCCGCGAACCCTCCTCCTCCCGCAATAAGTGTCGATATTACCATTACAAGAAGTTTCTTGGAGCCACCACTTTTTTTACCTACCGACCCCATCTGAGAAATAGTTGCCGCATCATCTTCGTCAATATTTTCCCCGTCTTTATCAATATTAAGCTGTCCGTTGTCTGCTCTTTTAGCCATTGTTCACCATACCTCTTAACATAATTAACTTTGACATATGCACCTCTCATCTATTGTATTTATTTGTGCAATCAACCTTACACAACACACATTGGTTAATATACAAGCAATGTTCATGCCATTCATGATTTTACAATAATTTCGTCCTAATTCCAATAAGATAGGGGGTATGAGCGATATTTATGCGCCGTCATTATTATGACGGTAGGGATTATTTTATTTTCCAGCTATACTATTTGTAAAAAATACCGCGTTTTTGACGGACATCATGGAAATAATCGCCGAGGCAGATCTCGGAGACATATGGGAAAGAATATATACGGCAACACCTTTGTTAATGCGTGGTATAATATTGGCGGCGCTCTTTGGGTCCATAGATGCATACAGAATCACGAGACCCTTAACCTTGGCCTTTTGCTCAGTTTTTATATGGCTAATTTTGGATTCGATATTCTTTAACTTGCCCACCTCTAGCTTTATCTGTTTTTCGAGAATTTTAATCTCATCTTTTTTAGTGCTTACCCCAGAGGCAAAAACGTTGACCGGCACTATAGATAACATGATAAACATTATAAACACGAGACGTAAAACTTTAACCATAGTAAGAAGACTTATAATATTATTTTTAGATTATAAATAACAGTAAAAAGCTAATATTCGTTCCGATTAAAACGGTTTGAGGCAAAATCGTTTGCAATGGCTTCGTCGCGTTTTAATTCTGCTATCTTATCAATGGCGAGATACTTCTCTCTAAGCTTATCTATTTTTTCATACTCCATTTTAGACCTAACAATCTGAACTTTTTTATCCTCTAACTCTTTCAAAACAGAGTCTTTCGTTTTTAATAAGCTATCCATCTTAGTCAAGAGGGCTTTGTATCTGCCATCTAATAAGTTGTAATCCCTGATATTTGTAAGATTTAAAGTATTTTCTAAGAAGGTTTCTTTGTAATAATTTATAGAATTGTCAACACTGTCCATTTTTGAATTTATCTTTATTAACTTATCCTGAATTTTTGATAATTCTATAAAGTGTCCGTCTAATATTAACTTTCTATGATTTAATATATTTTGAAATTTGAACGTCATAATTTAATAAACCTTATTAAACAAAATAGTCCACTATTGCGAGAGGATTATAAATATAACGCTGCATATTTGCAACCGAAGAGGAACCAACAATACCGTCTTTATCTGTGTTATGCAAACCGCCACCAAAATTTGTAAACGTATTTTTATTCACACCAGAGTTATTGCCACGACCCTGATCATTTCCGCCGGAGCTTAGATTGATATTTAAATTAACTGAGGAAAACCCCTGCCCCTTTAATGTATTTTGAAGATTAGGCGACGATGATTGAAGTATATTCTTTGCAGCATCATTTTGAGCAAGCATATTAATTGTAATTGTTTTTCCTTTATTAACACCGTCATTAAGATTAGATGTCACATTTTCCATTGCTATTTCAACTTTAACATGTCCTAATGAGGGTGGCTTCAGCGTTATAACGGCTGACTGAATATTTTTTTTAATCATGAACATAACAGAATTTACGGTAATCGCTCCCGACGATTCACTGTTTTCAGGAATAAAATTACTCATTTGCCCGCTAGCGATATTCTGTCCTACGTGTTTTACATTTAAATTGCCTAAAGTTGAATGTAAAACACTACTATTACTTAAAAAATTCATACCTTTAGTTATAGCAAAACTGTTTGCAGTTTTAGTGTGAGAATGAGCCAAATTCGACCTTTTTTCATAATTGTGAAGTGCAAAATTCATTGCAACGACAAGATTAGATTTACCCTTAATACTACCCTTGTTGACCGCTTTGCCAGATTTCAAATCTGATACATCTTTATGTTTTGATATTATGCGAGCCTTATTCAATTGATCAACCAAAACACCTTTTGACCGTTTGTTGCTATCTATTTCGGAAAAGGAATGTAAATTTGATTTAATCGTGTTTATTACTGTAATTTCATTTTTAATTGTATTTTTATCCAGCAAATTATCGTCTGCATGTTTGTCTGGCTTCTTATTTTTCATATCTCCCTTAAGATTATTCTTCTTGACACCTTTTTTATCACTGGCGTCATTTTTAGAGATATTACCACCATTCGTCGAAGAAGAGCCTATGATGGTCTGTTTCTCGTTTGTACGCAAATGCATATTTGCGTACAAAACAAGACCCAAACCATCATTTTTTTTATCACCCTTATTGTCCTTATGCGTCTTATTTTTTGAACTTACATTTTGTTTTGGTAAAGACACATTATTAGATGCTTGATTTAGTGCAGTCTTAAAATTTTCACTGTGAACATGGGAATGTTTTAATTCCGAAGAAACATGCTTTTTTATTCCGGTAGCCGAAGACCGGCTGGCAGAATCAGGGCTCACCACCCTATTGGCCGGAAAAGCACCTGTATGCGCATCGGCTCTACCGCCGACAAACTTCATCGAAAAATTATTTAACATCGCCATTTAATTTAATTAGTTTATAGTATGTTAACAAATTATGGAATAGCGGTTTCAAGTGCTCTCAGCACGGAATTTTCCGTAGTCAGCACCTTAGAATTAGCTACATAGGCATTCTGCGCGATTATCATATCCGTAAATTCAGAGGAAATATTAACATTAGACTGTTCCAATGCTGAATCAGTAATGTAGCCAAAATTTCCGGAGTTTGCAACGCCCATAGCAGGCTGTCCGGATTCATAACTTTCTGCGTAAAGACTATTACCCTCAGAAACAAGCCCTGTCGGAGCTATAAAATTTGCTAAAGCTACCTGATATAAATATTTTGTCTGTCCGTTTGAGAAAAGCCCGGAAACCCTTCCGCTTTTGTCAACGGTAAAACTCGTAAGAGTCCCTGTAGAGTAACCATTTTGAATAAATGCCGTCGTAGCTGACTTGGCTGCATATTGAGTAACATTATTAAGATTTAGGGCAACATTCAAGGGCTCTGTTGCACCATCGGGAAGAGTCGTAGGCGTCGGTAACCCCACATAAGCCGGAACATCCGTCAATGTTTGTGATGTCCCCGCCGTAACCTGACCGTTAGAGTTAAAAGTAACGTCAGGGGTCGTAGAAGCTAACGACTGCCTCTGTGCAGCAGTCCCGTTAAGAGTATAATAAATATTCCAATTTCCAGATGTAGATGCCGACGGAGCAAATGTAACCGTCATTGGAATAGAATTCCCTAAAGAGTCATAAACATTTATGGTAGTAGAATAATAATCGTTTGCCGGACCGGCAATAACACCACCGCCTGCTGTGAATGAACCACCGGACGGAATCGGCATTGCATTTGAAAGGTTTACAGTATTGTTGGAATTTACACTTGCAACCATATTAATAAATTGGTATGGGTCAACAGTTCCGGATGCAGCCGTTCCACCTGTATTTATCTGAACATCCGAACCTGCCAATATACCAGCTGTATTGCTAAGACCAAGATTATTTTGCGAAACAGCGGTATTTTGAAGAACGGAAGATGTTAATGGAGATGACAGTGTAACGGAAGTTACAACCGAACCGGACGGCAAAGTCGTCGGAGTATATGTTCCCCCACCGGTAGTATAAGAAGTAACCGTGTATAAGTTTGTGGTCCCGTCACCGTTACCTATAAGTATAGACGTCGGCGCATTACCAGTAACACCGCCATATGTCATTTTGACATTAATAGTTTTAGCGCCTACTGTAGCAGATTGAGTAAGATATCCACCCATAAAGGTTCCCGTTGTTGTCGTAGGAGTGGTCTGCGGCGATATATTAGAATTAAGATTTGCCGTAATAGTAGCTGTGGTCGTGGCAAGCGGAGGTATCGCAGCTGTTGTCAGGCTTATAGGTTGCGGCGTACCAGATGTAGCAACCCCTTGAGCATTTAAGGAATAACCCTGAACAACATTTTGCCCTGTTGAATCAACTATTTCTCCCTTTGCATTTTCGCTAAACTGACCATTCCTGGTATAATAAGTAGCACCGTTGAGCGCCTGAACTATAAAAAAACCTGAGCCGTCAATCGCCATGTTTAAGGGATTTGATGTCGTCTGCAATGCACCCTGATTAAACTGCTGCTGAATAGAATAGACACTCGTTCCAAGACCCTCCTGCGAACTCGATGTACCGCTTAATGTCTGACTTACAAGATTCTGGAAAATCGGGTCTGAGGTTTTAAAGCCTATAGTATTGGAATTTGCTATGTTATTACCTATAACTCCAAGGTATGTTTGATTGGCATTCAAGCCTGATACTGCAGTAAAAAGAGCATTTGCACCCATTTTTTATATCCCTCCGTAATTTATAACCTATTTTTATATCCTAGCATATATAAAACATACGACAAGTATCTAATAAACATTGGTCACACTAGAGAGCGGAACAGTCGAACCGTTGCTTAGTTCAAGCCCCACAGAACCGTTATGTGCCGTGGTCAGCGCCTTAACGGTAGCATTGGAATAAGTAGCCACGGTAATGGGATGACCGGATGCATCCGTCGCACTAACCGAAAAGGAATACTTCCCTGTCGGCGCAGATGCGCCACTATTCGTAAGCCCGTCCCAATTAAATGATTGCCCTCCCGCATATTGGTGATCTAATCTTGTGTTATAAATAAGATTTCCGGAACCATTATAGACATCTACCAGCACAGAAGTAGCATTTTGCGGCAAAGAATATTTCAAAGATGCACTACCTCCATCGGTAAATCCAAAAGAGTTACCACTTGCTTGGACCGACTTACCAATAAGATTTACTGCATTGCCCAGAGCCGCCTGATTTTGGGAAGATACAAGATTTTTAAGCGTAGACCCCATGGACGTCAACTGATTCATAGAATTAAACTGAGCAAGCTCGGCAATAAAATTTGCATTAGACATCGGTTCCAATGGATTTTGATTTTGAAGCTCCTGGACCATCAGCTTCATAAATGTATTCTCACTTATCAGGCTACTTGAACCGACAGAAACTGCAGTCTTAGCCACGCCAACTACAGTCTTAGCCACAGAAGCCACCTGGTTAAAAAGTTGACTTACGGACATATCTTGCCTCCCTGTTATATTCATCTTTGCAATCTTAAAGGCTTCAAAAAATAAAAATTAGGAAATTTTTTCCGCCTCAAAACAACTTTGTATATACACTCGCAAGTACCATGCCAAAATTTTATAAGTATGCAGATAGCTATAATCTATTAATAATCTTTTATAGTAAATTCTTTTAATTTATTCCTTAGCGTTCTTGCGGTAATGCCTAATTTTTCTGCAGCTTTTGTTCTATTTCCGTTTGTATCTTTCAGGGCGGCGGCAATCAATTTCTCTTCCATATCTTTAATATTCAATATTTTCATTTCGCTCTCCACTGAACTATCGGTTACAACGCGATTTTCCGAAAGCATTGACTCGTCGTGAAAAATGTTTAAGGGAGCATTTATACCACCGTCAAGCCTAGTAAAATCAATAACATCTAGGAATTCACTATTTTGAGATAAAATTACGGCTCTTTCTGTTATATTTTCAAGCTCCCTGATGTTTCCGGGGTAGTTTAAAGAGATTAGATAATCTATGGCATCACGGGTGATTTCGGAACAATTTCTAAAATATTTTTTTGCATATTTTTTCATAAAATATTTTACAAGAGGCAAGATATCCTCTTTTCTTTCTCTTAAAGGTAGCAAGTGTATTGGAAGTACATTTATTCTATAAAAAAGGTCATCCCTAAAGGTTCCCTTGGATATCATTTTTTCAATATCCCTATTTGTCGCCGCTATAACCCTGGCATTAACGCTCACCGGTTCATCTCCGCCAACCCTATCTATAACCCTTTCTTGCAGTGTCCTTAGTATTTTTGACTGAAGATTCTTATCCATGTCGGCTATTTCATCGAGTAGTATAGTTCCGTTATGTGCGAGTTCAAATTTCCCTATTTTTTTGGTTGTTGCGCCAGTAAAAGCGCCCTTCTCATATCCAAATAACTCGCTCTCTAAAAGAGTAGGTACAATAGCTGAGCAATTTACACCGATAAATTTTCCCTTTCTTTTACTGAGTTCATGAATTCTTCTTGCCACAACTTCCTTACCGGTTCCTGATTCCCCTGTTATTAAAACCGTAGCATCCGTTGCCGCTGTTACATTTATAAAGGAATCTATTTGCTTCATTTTGTCCGACCCGTAAATAAGAGTTGTTTTATCCTTACTGTCGGTCAATATTTCCGTATTCTTAATTTCCCTGGTCATAAATCGGGAAATTTTTTCCGCATTTTTAATTACCCTTTCTAAATCCGTTATATTAAATGGCTTCAAAAGGTAATCGGTTGCCCCTAATTTCATAGCCGAGACAGCGCTCTCTATCGTCCCATACGCGGTAATGATAATAAATGGAATATTTTTATAATTTTCTATTTTTTTTATCTCTTGCAAAAAGGCTATTCCGTCAATACCTGGAAGATTTAAATCACTGATAATGAGAAAAAAAGGTTGTTTCTTATCCACCTTGGCAGATAACATTATGAAACTCAAGGCGTCTTCGGCAGATGAAAATATTTTTCCTTCTTTATTGATCTTTCTTAAACTTAAATTTAATGCCGAACGCATGTGCGTGTCGTCGTCCACTATTAATATTTTATCCTGCGACATTCCTTCGTATCTCCCCCTGAATGTGATATTAGTACAAATAATAAAAACAGAATTTTATTATACCATTTTTCATTTTTGTGATAGAATTTTATGTTATGAATAGGGATATTAAGATTACCGATGCTACTAACTCGTTTTCTGACAAAAACGAGTTGAAAGCAGCATTTAAATCATTCGAAATAGCATCTAAAAAGCTTTCGGAACAATACAAGAACCTAGAGGAAGAAGTTAAGGATTTAAAAGAAAATCTTAATACCGTCCTAGAGAGCCTACCCCTCGGAATAATTATTACTGATAAAAAAAACAGGATTAAATTTATCAACAAATTTTTAACAGAGCTTATGCCAGAGTACAATCTGGTAAACTACCTAAGTAATGATATCGAAAATTTTATAAATATTTTTTTTGGTAACTCTAAAACAACGGACTTTATAAAACCTATTTTTAATCCAATAGAAAAAATAATGCAGATAGGGCCCGAAAAATATATCCATGTGTTTTTATACACGAAGGCCATCTACGGAAATAACAAAAAATATTCCGGAAGAATTTTTATCTTTCAGAATATAGAAGAAATAAAAAAGTTTAAAAGACTGGCGGAATTAGGTGAAATGTCCGCAAAAATTGCTCATGAGATAAGAAATCCGCTCGGTTCTATTGATTTGTTTGCCTCTATATTACAAAAGGAGTTAAAAAACAGCGGTCATAAAGAAATTATTTTCAACATTACATCCGCCGTCAAAAATATGAACACAGTCATAACAAATATATTAGAATTTTCTAAAACATTAAACCCCAACGCCACGCAGCATGATTTGCTAGAAATTATCGACAAATCTATTATCTTTGCATCACATCTAGTGAAACAAAAAAATATTAAAATTATCAAAAAAATAAAAGATGACTTAATTGTTGATGCTGACGAAAACTTGTTGAGCAGAGCATTCTTGAATATATTGATCAATGCTGCCTACGCCGTTCCTAAAGATGAAGGGGTAATAAAAATCATTTCGCGGCTTGTCAGCGGAAATGCAAAAAACGGCGGAAAAGGTTATATCTGCATAGACTTTATAGATAACGGAACAGGATTTTCAAAAGACGTGATACAAAATATCTTTAACCCTTTTTTTTCGACCAAAAAAAGCGGGGGTACAGGCTTAGGGCTATCTATCGCGTTAAATAATGTCATAATTCATGGAGGCTACATTAATGCCGAAAATTCCCCTCAAACTGGAGGCGCTAAAATAAGCGTATTTTTACCATCTTTGGCATAAAAATTGCACTTATACTATTATTAATTTAGTACTTACAAAAAAGAGGAGCGATAAGTCATGTTTGGTAAAATTTATGACATATTGGGCGAAAGCCTGAATGTGCTGAGCGACAGACAGAATATAATAGCCTCGAATGTTGCTAACATTGACACGCCTGGATATAAGGCTAAGGTCTTGAATTTTAAAGATGTGATGGACGATTTGGTGTCATCAGGATCATCAGTGTCTATGACGAGTGATTCCACGAAAGATTTATCATACAAAAACAGTTATGATGCTACGCGCAACGATTATGGATTTATAAAGTCTTTTATTCATAATCAAACGATTAAAACTGTTCCTACATTGGATGGAAATACCGTAGATCTAAGCAAAGAGATGACGAATATGACTTCAAATGCCATTAGGTTTAAAGCCGTGGCAGTTCTCTTATCAAAAAAGTTTGCACTATTGCATTATGCAATAACTCAGACTAACTCTTAATCAAAAAAGAGCGGAATTAATAATAAAATAAATTGGGTGAAATTATGGGTTTTAATGATTCTTTAAGTATCGCTGCTCAAGGGCTTAACGCCGAAAGGATTAGAATGAATGTAATTGCGTCTAATCTGGCAAACATTAATACCGACAATGCAGGGAATGGATTGCCTTATATAAAAAAAGAGCCCCTATTTAAGACGGTTAAATTTAAAGATTACTTTGGTGTGGAGGTTGCGAAGATTGAAAATGCAAAACATCCGTTTTCTGAGAAGTATGATCCATCTAATCCGTTGTCAAACAGCGCTGGATATGTAAAGATTCCTAATATATCGTCAATTAGAGAACTCGTAGATATGATATCGGCTACAAGAGCGTATCAAGCCGATGCGCAGGTTATAGCCGAATCAAAGTCGATGTCTCGAGCATCGTTAAAAATTTGACGGTATGTAAGAAAGATTTGTGGTATAATAATTACGATCTGATTGTATATGATATTGTTTTTTAATTTTTATTTATTAGGGAGTGTTTTATGTCCGCAATTATAACTGATGTAAATAATCTTAATTCAGGTATCATTAAAGAACTCAACAAGGAACTTAAGCCTAATGATATATCAAACGGAGCAGATAAGACCCTTGGTTCTGACGGCAATAATTCTTTTGCAAATGTACTCTCAAATTATATTGACAAAGTGAATAATCTTCAGGTCGACGCAAATAATCAGGCGGAAGCCATTGCAACCGGCAAGTCCTCTAATATTCATCAGGCAATGATAGATATGGAAAAAGCTAACAACTCCTTTGAGTTAATGATGCAAGTTAGAAATAAGATTGTGACAGCATACAACCAGATTATCAATATGCAGATTTAATTACGTTTGCCGGTAGAAATTTAACGGCACAGTGCCTCAAAAAAGAGGATAATATTCTTGTTCCTTTCGAAATAACGAATTAACAGGGGATGTAACATTATAAATTAAATGGCTGACACATTAAAAGATTTTGGTTCTCAATTAGGAAAGTTTTATGCCGATCTATCGGTTGAAAGGAAGATTGTGTTTACGCTTGTTATTTTGGCCGTTGTTGGTGCAGTCTACTTTATGGCTGTCTATATTGCAACCCCCAATTACGGCATCTTGTATTCAAATTTAAATCCGTCCAGCGCTTCCAGCGTAATTAACAAGCTTCACTCTTATTCTATTCCATACAAGCTTTCTAACCAGGGAAAAACGATATTGATTCCTAAAAACAAGGTCTATGAGACTCGGCTTAACTTAGCTTCGGTTGGGCTACCGCATCAGGCGGGTGTAGGATTTTCCATATTCGACAAGGTTCAAATAGGCATGACGGATTTTATTCAACACGTGGACTATCAAAGAGCGCTCCAGGGCGAGCTTGAAAGAACGATAAATGAACTGAATCAGGTTCAATATTCTAGAGTACTCATAGTTTTGCCACGACGATCGATATTCATCACTAGAAGAGTTCCGGCTAAAGCATCTGTTATCGTAAAATTAAAGCAGGGTATGCATTTAAACAAAATGCAAGTAAGTGGCATAATACATTTAGTATCTAGCGCGGTTGAAGGATTAAAACCCAAAAATGTTACGATAGTCGATACGAGTGGACAAATTTTATCTATTGCTACTAAATCAACACTTGCATACACCGCAAATCAGTTAACCTATGTCCGCGAAATAGAACAAAATATTGAACATAAAATAAATTCAATGTTGATACCCGTCGTTGGAGCCGGCAACATTAACACTAAGGTCTATGTAAAAGTGGATTTTTCAAAAAAAACTGTGTCAACATTGACCTATAATCCAAATACTACGGCCATAGTTTCGCAACAAACTTCCAATTCTTCATCAACCGGCGCCATACAACCATATGGAATTCCTGGATCAACATCTAATTTACCACCAGGAAAAACGCCTATATCTGTTGCAAAACCAAGCGTCCATACAATAAAAAAGCAGACAACTAATTATGATGTTTCTAAACAAGTAGAAAGTATATCATATCCTGCGGGAGCAATAAAAAGGATTTATGCCTCAGTTCTTGTAAATGGAACATTTAAGAAAATAACATCACCCAATGGTAAAATATCAGAAACATATGTGCCCCGCTCTTCAAGCGAGATGAGTTTATTTAAAAGCATAGTCCAAACAGCAATAGGATACTCTAAAGCTGCAAACGATAAGGTCGTAGTTGCAAATATTCCGTTTGAAAAAATACACTATGCGATAACCCCTCCACCTAAAACAACGCTTTTATCAATTATCAAATCCAATATGGCGGAGCTAATAAAATACATTGTCATTCTGTTCAGCATTATACTCCTAATATTACTGGTTTTAAGACCGATAATGAAGTATATCACCTCTTATAAACCAAGTCCTGAAGGAGGGCATATGAATACTGATAAACTTGAAACATTGGCTCAAATAAAAGAACAATCCACTGAGCAGCCTAAACCCAATATAAAAGATACCGCGGCCGGTATTGTTAAATCTGATCCTGACGCCGCAGCAAATTATGTTAAAAACTTACTAAAAGAAACGGGTAGAGAAGCATAAAATGTCCAGAAGATTCTCAGGTCCGGAAAAGGCGGCGATATTTCTTGTTTCCGTAGGAGAAGAAGCCGCTTCGGAAATCATAAAAAGGCTCGATTTAATTGAGATACAAAAGATCACCAAGTACATGGGCCAGATTCCAACCATTGAAAAAGAGGATTCGGAATCTATTTTGGAGAATTTTAATTCTAATTTTTCAAAAGTCGGACTGGTCGTTAAAGGCGATGATTTTGTTAAAAGCTTAATCTCAAAATCTCTTGACCCTGATAAAGCAAAGAAGATTTTAGATAATCTACACGGCCCTATCGAGGAAGATGGACTTCAAACCCTGAAATGGCTTGACCCTCACGTAATTACCGATTTTGTAAAAAATGAACATCCTCAAACTATAGCCTTAATACTTGGGCACCTAGAACCCATACAGGCTGCAGCAGTAATCAGTCTTTTGCCCTCATCAATAAGGTCGCAAGTGGTCTTCAGGTTATCAAAGCTGGAAAGAGTGCCACCCGGCATCATTCATGATCTAGATGAGGTTCTTCAGGAACAACTTAAATCTACTAGTTCTACTCAAAGCAAGCTGGTGGGAGGCGTTAGAATTGTAGCCGATATTTTAAATAACATGGATAAATCCATAGAAGAACCTATATTAAACGATATTGAAAAAATGGATAAAGAGGAATCGGATAAGATAAAAGAGCTCATGTTCACATTTGATGACCTTGCAATAGTTGACAACAAATCTATGCAGTTAATGCTCAGAGAAATATCTCACGATCAGATTGTAATGGCGTTAAAAACCGCATCGGAAGACCTCAAAAACAAGATTCTCACCAATGTCTCAAAAAGGGCGCAAGAAATGATTGTTGACGATTTAGAAGCATTGGGACCCAAAAAACTTTCCGAGGTAGAAAGCGTACAGCATGAGATTTTAAAAATTGCAAGAAGACTTGAGGATGAAGGGAAAATTAGTCTCGCAGTAAAAAGCGAAAGCGAAAAACTTGTATAACATAACTATTTATGACTAAAATTTTAAAAAGCGAAGGCATAAGCATAGAAGGTAAAACCGTTTATGACGGGAGTAGATCCTCTTTCTTTAATACCCGACAAAATAGCACAAAAAACTATGCCAAAGAATTAACGGAAACATTGAAAACTGTGCCTACAACTGTTAGGCAATATATATTAGAACTGATAGATAACTATAAGAAAGAAATAAAAAACGAGTTTGATGATAAAAGAGATATTGTGTTCAGGAAATCTGCAAAAGATGGCCATACAGAAGGTCTCAATAAGGGCAATGACGAGGCATTAAAGTTAGTAAATGATAGCGTTAAAAATATAGTAAATGCGGCTCATTCTATTGAACAGTTTAAAAACGTAATCTATAGGGACGCAAAAAACGATATAATAGACTTAACCTTAAGCATAGCTCAAACCATTGTAAAACAAACAGTCACCACAAATTATGATGCATTGCGGGTCATAATAGCAGACGCTATAAATAAAGCATCTGAAACTGTAAATTTTACTATTTGCCTTAACACTTCGGATTATAACGTTATAAATAAAAATCCGGATTTAACGAAATATATTACTACAAAAGAGACCAATATAAAATTTTTATCTGACCCAAATATTTTACCCGGAGATGCAATAATAAAAACCGACTTTGGCGAAATAGATGCAAGACTGTCGTCGCAGATAGAACAAATAAAAAAGGCATTCATGAAGATAACACCCGACTAATCAAAAGATTAAATATCCGGTAATACTAAATTTTTTTAATTTTTTGATTCTTAAGCCTTTCTTTTTTTGAAAGCCTATGAGGATTGCCTTTTCTCTTTCCGTTGGAAGGCACATATTCTTCTTCTGCGCTATATTCTGCAACATCGTTGTAACCATCGTTAATAATATTTTCAACCAATACTTTAAATTCTTCCGGGCTCATACATGAACAGTTTGCATTCTCAACATTTTTCTTAATTTCATTGTCATTTGTAACAACCATAGAGCTCTTGCAAGCTTTTGCAAGTCTAACCACAACATCATCCGCTTTTTCATCCTTCTTGGAATATATAACTTCAATATTTTTGATAAAATATTTTGACTCTAATGGAAGATCGGTATTGTATCCATCAAAAACCACTATCACTTTATTTCTTTTTACATTATAATACTCTGATAAAAAATTGACAGTATCGTTTCTAAGCCTCTGAAGTGTTTCGGATTTGACGTTCAGCTTAAAATATGAGTTGAAAATAAAGTTATATCCGTCTATTATAATTGTTATCATAATACATAGATTATAAATAATATGAGTAACTTTAGTCAAACTGAAAAAAACCCTAAATGCCCTGTTTACATTATAATTAAATCAAAAGCTGTAGCATCTTTGTTGCAAAATAGTCTTAAAAAAACTATAAACGAAGAAAAAATATGTATATTAAGGGATATAAAAGATCTGCCGTCAAATTTTGGCAATAATACATACATAATTACGGAAAATAATAGGGCTTTTATTCCAAAAATATCCAAAATATCCCCTAAAAGAAACATAAAGATTTTTGTATATGTACAAAACATATACAATCTAAATGAGAATGACTTAATTTTCTTTATAAAACATGGCATCGACCATATCATCCATCCTGGAAATATTCAATATCTTACATACGAAACATTCATAGACCTAAAAATTTTTAAGAAAAAACATTACAACGCCTTTATTGATAAGGAATCGACCCTCTTAGCCGATCTATGTCAAAGATTTGACAGTACAGATGCAAGAGGTTCTTCTAAAATTGATATCTACGGTATTTCAAATCATATTAATACAATCGTCTCTAATGCCCGTAAAATATCACAAACCGATAGCAATGTTTTGATAACTGGAGAATCTGGAACCGGAAAGGAATTTATAGCCCGTTTGATACATAATGAATCTAAAAGGAATCAAAAGCCAATGGTCTCCATTAATTGTGGTGCTTTTCCCGAAGGACTTCTAGAAAGCGAACTTTTCGGCTATAAAAAAGGGGCATTCACAGGGGCCTTTAGTGATAAACCGGGAAGATTTGAGCTTGCCGACAAAGCTACTCTGTTTCTAGATGAAATAGGTGATATGAGCTTATCACTTCAAGTAAAACTTTTAAGGGTCATTCAGGAACGTGAAATAGAACCTATAGGCGCCATAAGACCGAAAAAAATTGATGCAAGAATTATCTCGGCAACAAATAAGAATCTCGAAGATATGATTTCCAAAAATAAATATAGGGAAGATTTTTATTACAGAATAAACGTTATTCCGATTCATTTGGCTCCGTTAAGGGAGAGAAAAACAGATATCATTATATTAATATATTATTTCTTAAAAAAGTTTAGCGCATATCAGAATAACAATGTGTACGGTATGTCTGAGGATGCGCTTATGACGCTTTTAAATTATGATTGGTATGGAAATATTAGGGAAGTAGAAAATATCATAGAAATGCTCGTTGTTTTAAATGAAAATGGTTTAATTGTAAGCAAAGATATACCGCAAAAATATTTTAAAATTAGTGCTTCAAGAGAAGACAGCCAGGTTAAGCCAATGTCAGCCATCTATAACTTCGAAGTTCCGGATATTAACAACACACAAATTAGCCTAAAACATGAAATTGAGAAAATAGAATTGGAAATTATACGAAAAGCCATGAAAATATCCGGCGGAATTAAGGAAAAAGCCGCAAAGATGCTTGGCTTGAATAGAACTACACTTATAGAAAAATTAAAAAGATATGAAAAAAATAATAAATATAAATAAAAAATACACACGACTTCTAGAAAAGATTATCTTTTTCGCAATTATTTCAACTGTGCTAACAATGTGTCCCTATTTTTTAAATAAAATTTACGGAAAAACTTTGCCGGTCAAAAATAAAAAAGCTACTATACTATACCAGAAAGCTTTGAATTACTATAAAATAGGAAAGTTGTCCGCCGCCTTAAGTACTATTAAATTTACGTTAAATAATTATTCAGCAAACAAAATAACATCGTCGAATATTTATTATCTGTACGGGAATATACTATATAAACTCAATGACTTTTTTATTGCAAAACCGTATTTTCAACGGATAATCAACGAAAACCCTAATTATACGCATATAGTTAAGGTTATATTTATGATGGCTAAATGTGATTTTAACCTTAAAAATTATAGACGTTCTATAAGGGATTTTAATTTTTTAATAAAAAGAACAAAAATGGGCGTCAAATTACACGATGAATCATTAATTTATTTAACGCTTTCTTACGCTGCAAGTGGCAAAATGGATGACGCAGATAAATTATTCAACGAAGATAATGTTGAAAAGATTTTACAAAAAATAACATATTTAGAAAAGCAAGACAAATATTTTAAGCTGGTATATATGAATTATCTTATAAACTATCGGCATAACTTATATGCCGCATTGTTAATGCTAAATAATAAGAATTTATTTTATCCAAAAAAAGATTATTATTGCTACAGTTCATATTTCGAAGGAATAATTGCCTTAAGAATAGGAAAATATAGTATGGCACAAACCTATTTTATGAATTCATCTAAATACTGCTCTGATTACTACTATCACGGTTCGCTACTTTATTATGGAATCGCTTTGACAAAACAAAATAATCCTAAGGGACTCAAATATATAAATGGTGAATCGTCCGATATTAACTATCCGAAAATTAAATTATCCGCTTTGAAATTTTTAGCCGCATATTACAAAAAAAATAAAAAATACGAAAAGAGACTTGCATATCTAAAAAGACTATTATTCAGTTATCAGCTATCCCATAAAGAAACGATTTTATATCAAAAATATGCAGCAAATTTATTATTTACGATCGTAAAAACAATGTACAAAAACAATGATTTTAAAAATCCTTTCAAGATAACAAAAACAATAGCATTTTTAATCCCTAATAAATTTATAAATCCGGAAATTTATTGGTATCTTGCAAAAATTAAACTCAAAGAAAATGACTTAAAAAGCACCCTACCCTTAGCGGAAAAATATTATGCTCTTAGCGGAAGTGCAAATTCAAAATTATTTTTGGCTAATGTATACTACGAAAATGGTAAATACAAAAAGTCATTATCGTTGATAAATATGATATCCTCGAAAAACGCAAAAGCGGACAGGATAAGAGACGATATCGTTAATTTAAGATTAGAATTATACAGAAAATTAAACTACACTAATGAAGTTGTGAGTCTTTTAAAACAGAACTTGAATATACTGCCACCCAAAGAAAGAATGAAAAATATTTATTTTTTAGCATTGTATGAATTTAATCAAAATAGAGCAAGAAAAGCCTTGTTCTATTTTGATAGCATTATCAAAAGCGGTCATTCAGCTAAGCAGGATTACGCTATATTATATGATACATACTATTATCTAGGTCTAATAAACTACCGGTTCCATAACTACAGGACATCCCTCTTATACTTTAAAAAAGGGTATGCGCTTAAAAAATCCGGGGCGCATTTTCAATACGAACTATCCCAAATAGCTTACCTATATATGAAATATTTAAATAACAACGTGCTCGCATTAAAATATTATAATAAACTCAATGAAAACGCCACTTCTGAAACTTACAAAAATATTGCATCTTCAATGATTAATGCTATTGACATTAATATCAGTGCACAAAAATAAAACAATTTTATCCAGTATTATGGTGAATATATGGTTAACACGAACGGATTAATGTATTTTGTATAGATTAATGCCTTGCTCGTATCCATATTTTTTATTTCGTTCGCGGACATTAAGGGATATAGCCCTGATGCAACCGATGTTTCGCGAAGATTATTCCCTACCAATTCTTTGTGAAATATATACTTTTCTCCTAACATGTCAGAGTAATACTTACAGGTTTCATAGCTTGCGTGACCAATAATGATGTGCGTTCCAATGTTAGCGGTAATTAAAGAAAGATCCTTATATTTACTTCTTATGAAGGCTATATCCTGCGCGGTTATGCATACGCCGGTATTTATTTTTCTCAGGTTTGCAAGTTCAATATCGAAATTATTCAGGGATAATGCGGGAAATTCATCTAAATATATAAAAATATCGCGGGAGTCGCCTTGATTATCGCTCTTATTACGCTCTCTTAACTTTTTTCTTCTATCCTTGTATATGGCATTTATAAAAATGCCGGTTATAAAAGAGATAAGCTTTGCACCCCCTGAAACAATCCTTTCCTTGGGTATGCCAACGATAAAAAGAGTATCGTTTTCAAAAAAATCCTCAATAAAAAAATCCTCATTTTCAGTTTTATCATTAACTGCACCAGTGCTACTTTTAAAACAGGTTGCAACATTTTCGTCATTTAAGAAATCTATAGTATTAAGTATATCGGTAACAATTTTTGCCCTTTCGAAGGACGGAAGCTCAAAAAAGTTATTAAATAATTCTTGCACCTTTTTATTGTCTTTTTTGTTAAATTTTCCTATCTGTGTTTCGATAAATTTTATACCTTTTTCGAAAAAACTTTTTACAGTAACAAGATTAAAATATTTAGCGTCATATTTATACTTAAGATATAAAAGGCACCCATAAAATATATCAGACGATCTTTTGGAGTAATATTTATGTGCATGAATGTCACCTCCGTTTATCTCCGTCTCGTTGATGCTAAAAAGCAAAGAAGACAAATTGTAAAGTTCGCCATCCTCAATACATCTCTTCTCCCTGTTAATCAGCGGATTAAATCGTATTTTTTGTGCGGGGTCGTACGGATCAAAATGGACAGATTTTTTACCTGATTTTATCCATTCCTTGTTCACGGATTCATAAAGATAAGGACTGTCAATATCTATGGTAAATAAGCTCACATCGTCGTAATGCGCATCATTTATTATACTTGGTATAATAAACCTTGATGTTTTTCCGCCGCCGGTGGGTGAAATAATTATCGCATGCTCAAATCTTTTTTTTCTATCAATCCCTATCAGTAAATTAGGAAATTTTTTATTTCCGTTCAAAATGCCGATATTAAGGGGTTTATTCCGCTTATAGTTATCGTTTCCGCGAAATGGGAATGTGCCTTCCGCACAGTTACACCTGAAGTTGCCAGGCAAACCCTTGACGTCAATTTTTTGACTTGCCCTTGCAGCATTGAACTTATTCCTGAAAATAGTCAAAAAAAGAACCAATACTACCCATATACCAATATACTCTACTAAAATTAAGACAGGATGACTTAAACCCTTGTTCAAAAAAACGGTAATGATCACGGATACGATTAATGCCAACACTAGCAGTAATATGTTTGAATATATCCCAAAATCTACGATGCTAGCCATTAAACTAACAAATATGCCTTGTCGACTTCTTTTACTTTTTAAAGCAAACGGTGAGTAACTAAAATTGGAAACTATTTCGCCATGAGAGGCAAAACGCCCGGTTGCAGCGGGATGAGAATTTTTATGTTTATACAAAAACACATCCGAATCCGTAAAGATTAATTTTGAAAAGCCGATTTTATATGTCTATATATATAAAAGATTATTAATGCTACGACTATGAATATTATTATGATTCCAAACCTACGAAAATACGGAATGATGATATTTATATTTTGCCCTACTATCATACCTAAATATGCCACTAATGCGTTGTAAATAAGAGAACCTAAGATAATATAAAAAGCAAATTTTTTATAATTCATAAGAGAAGCGCCAGGCGGAAAACCTATGTACGTTTTAATAATAGGCAGGCAAACACCAACGAATACCGCAAGCCCGCCATGTCTTTCAAACCACACTGTTGCCTTATCCATATCTTTTTCGTTAATAAGAAAATATCTTCCGTACTTCTTTATTAACGGTCTTCCACCCTTTTTACCTATATAATAAAGCAGTGATGAACCTATGATGGTTCCAAGTGTTGCACTTAGAACCACAAGATAAAAGCTCATTTTCCCCTCTCCAGATAAAAAACCGGCAAAACCTAAGACCACCTCGGATGAAACAGGGAGGGCGCAAGACTCCATGATCATTAATAAAATAATTCCTGGGTATCCTAAAGAAAGAGCCCAAGACAAAAACATACCGGCATAACCTTTATCAAGAGATTGTAGGTTAAGATTTAATAGCATAATAGAATGAACTCACGATTGAATGGATTTAATTGAGTCATAAACTACAGATAAAAGCGTATCAAGCGTTTGTTTGTCTATAACAAGTGGCGGCATTATGACAACCGTATCCCCAAGCGACCTTATAATAACGCCCATATCGCGCGCCTTAAGAATCACCTTGTGTCCTATCCTCTCTTTCTGCTCAAAAGCTTCCTTTGTCTGCTTGTCTTTCACTAACTCTAACCCTGCCATAAGCCCTATATTCCTGATATCTCCGACAACATCCAAGAACTTAAACTCTTCAAGGATTTTCTCAAAATGCGATATCAGAGGCTTAATTTCATATAGTAGATTATATTTTTTAAAAAGCTCTATTGATTTAACTGCAGCGCTTGCGGCAAGCTGGTTCCCTGTATATGTATGTCCATGAAAAAATGTCTTATTATCTTCATAATTTCCTAGAAAACCGTCATAAATCTCCTTAGTGAAAAGTGTTGCCGCCATAGGGAGATAACCGCCTGTGATTCCCTTCGCAACGCACATAGCATCCGGATGAATATCCTCGTGAAAAGCAGCAAACATTTTGCCCGTTCTGCCGAATCCGGTTGCAACTTCATCTAATATTAACAATACATCATTATCCTTACATGCCCTTTCTATTTTTTTCATATATCCAGCCGGCATAGTTATGATTCCAGAAGCTCCTTGTACCATAGGTTCAATAATGAGCGCGCACGATTCATCTGCATGAAAACCGATAATCTTCTCTGCCTCAACAGCGCAACGAAGCTCGCAGTTAGGATGCACAAGATCAAACGGACACCTATAGCAATAAGGATAAACAATTCTTATAGTATCAAAAAGAAGCGGTTTATAAATAGAATGAAACAACTCTATCCCTCCAACCGAAACACTCCCTAATGTATCTCCGTGATAGGCGGAGGTCGCCGCTATTATCTTTTTCTTATTTCTGAATTTTACACCCTTTTGCTTGAAATATTGAAATGCAACCTTTAAAGCTATCTCAACGGATGTTGACCCGGAGTCAGAATAAAAAACCTTTTTTAGATTTTTTGGAGCAATTTCTATAAGTTTTTGAGCTAGGATAATGGATGGAACATTGGCAAGACCTAAGAGTGTGCTGTGGGATATCTTATCAATTTGTTCCTTAATGGCATCGTTCAATTCCTTATTATTATGCCCAAAGATATTTACCCATAGAGAGGATATTCCGTCTATGTATTTATTACCATTAATATCGTAAAGATGAACCCCTTCCCCTCTTTCAATAATAATGTTTTGCTCACTTTCCCAATTCAACATCTGCGTAAAGGGATGCCAAACAAATTCTCTGTCTAATTTTTCTATATCCATATTTTTATACTATTAATTAAAATTTAACAAAGCCTTACCTCAATGTTGTTGGAATAAAGATATGTTATCTTTTTGTATCCGAAATAAACATCTACCTCAACCCTGAAAAAAGAGGAGTACGAAAAGCTATCCCCGCTTTTAAACGTGGCGGTATCCAGCTTTAGCGTTAAATTTTTATTTTTAGAAGAATATATTTTTTCACCATTGCGAAATAAATTTATAACAAACTTATTCATATCAGGATTGATATCAATGCCGGAATGTATTATAACATTTTTATCTTTTTTGTCTATATTCAGAGTATCCCCGCTAACACAGAGTTCATCAAGATAAAATATTTTAAAGAAAAACCCTTGGGGACGTCCAAACATGTCGTATGAAAAATAGCATTTCCCTTTTTTTATTGCCCCGGCAATACGTTTTTTATCAAGTTCAAGATTTCCGGAAAGGGCATCATCGAGAAAAACATGTGTCCTCGCCACTGCAAGTAACTCTTCATATTTAGGTATCTTAACCCTGAAATTCTTTGTTATTTTAACATTGGAATGCGCATCCGTTGATGCTATACCTGTTTTTAAATCACTATGTTTTTGAACGTTATCCCAAAATTTTATGGTTTTTTTTGGTTTATGAGATAAAAAATGCATTGCATAAAATGGATTTATCCTATATGTTAAAAAAACTACGAGTATATACAATGGGTTCATGCCTCTCCATTGAGAATCAAGGTTTATAATCTCAATTCCGTTATAACCCTTTACCTTGAAATTTTTCCATGGTGTCCACCAGTTATGGGGATGACAAATTACAGATACGCCATTTTGTTTATTAATTTCGGAAAGAACATTCTTATATGTCCCTCTTTTAATTTCATCATTTATACCAATTGCCAAAAAGTGCCCGAACTCGGTATTTATTTCTTCCCCTGCAAAATAGACGAGCTTACCGTAATACCCCTCTAAACCATCATATTTAGGCCTCAACGTATTATGATCAGATGATATCACAAAATCTGCATCAAGCCTTTTCGCTATGTCTATGATGTCTTTAATCTCTCCCGAACCATCCGAATAAACTGTATGAAAATGAATTATACCGCTCAGATCAACAGGATTTTCGCCTTTACTTAAATCCTTACGGCTTAAAAAATTAATCTTTAATTTGAAAAATATTACCCTGATACAAAACAAGACAACAAGGAATATTAAAAAAAATAAAATTAATTCAAGAATGAAACTAGATGTTAGTATATTCATATTGTCGTTATAAAATTAGCAGACAAACAGTCCGTCAATGCCTTCTTCGATTTATTTGTCCTTTCAATGTAATATTGCAACGCATTTAAGCCCATATTGTGCCTCAATTTATCGTTAATTATAAGTTTGTACAATTTATCTTTAAAATTTTGCTCTGTAACAACCGATATGGCATTACTATCCAACATATCAGTAATAACATTACGAAAATTAGACGCATAACTTCCTGTCATAACAGCTCGCCCAAAAGACGCCGGCTCTATCATATTATGCCCGCCCTTTTCGCTTTTATATAGACTTTTCCCAACATAGACGATATCCGACAATGGATATATCATACCAAGACTACCGTAATCATCTACAATGAGTGATTTAATGTCGCTATTTGTTAAAAATTCATCCTTCACATTGTTATTGGCTAAATCTTTAAGATATACAGGCATAAGATTATAATTCGAAACGAACCTGAATAATTTTGGTGCTATTTTGATATTTCTCGGAACAAAGATAAATTTCAAATTATAGTTTTTGATTAGGTTGTTGTCGGCAACCATTTCCTTTATTAATTCAACAATAAATTTTGATTCTTTTTTATGTATGGACACAAAGGATATCACTAGATTGTTGTTTTTATATTTAGCATCTAAATTATTATTTTTGGTTGCAGTGTTAAAACCTATGTTGAATTTTAAAGATTCGGGTAACACAACTATCTTGAAAAATTTACCCATGGAATTACGTGATACAATTTTTTCCGCAAATTTTTTTTTATCCTCATTCGAAACCGTTATCAATATAGGCCGCAAACCGCTTGCCGAGCGTATCTTTATTTTCTTAAAACAAGCGGGGTCAATCCCAAGAAAGCATATGCTCGTATTTATCTTTACAAGCTCATTTATTAAATGTCCGGATACAATGTGTTCAATAGAAATAAAATAGTCAGGTCTAATTGCCGATATATAGGCACCTGAGATTTTTTTTAAAATACTTGCCGGATGGAAAAAATACACAATGTTATTAAATATAGAAGAAGATCGCAGCATTTTTTTAGCAAGCATGTATGCAGAGCTGGTTTTCAAGCTAATAAAAAACAGTGGCTTATTTATATTTTTTTTATTATCATCCCTCGTCATATTGCTAATAATACTTACGATATATAAAGCCAGCCTAAACTCACCAAGCGACTCTGCAAAAAGCCAGAATCTCTTAGGCGCAGAATCGCCATCACTCATATCTTTCTTGATTTTTGCAAAAAGGACTTTATCAAGTGACAGGATCTGTCTGATTTTAATAAAACTATTCATCCCTACACCACGGAAAACCTCGCGGTCTGCAAGATTATTGATTTATTTTTTCGGCTTCCTCTACGAGAAGTATCGGAATGCCATTTTCTATAGGATAATACTCTCCGCATGCCCTGCAAAGTAATATTTTTTTTCCATTCTCGTTAGCCTCTTTTGACGACACATATTCAAGCTGCCCTCGGCATTTTGGGCAAACAAGAAACTCTTCAGTCATTTCTTTGACATTCATATTATAGCCTTTAATCCACCTATTGTTATTCTATTTGTCTATTATTTTAAATGCGGTATTACAATTGGAATCTTCCAATAATACCCCCATTTCCAACAGTGCATTTCTAATTTCATCTGCCGCTTTATATTCCTTTTTTTGCCTTAACATATTACGTTTCTCTATTAGTATTTCTATCTCTTCTTTTGCCAACGATATACCAGATGTATCTTTAAGGTTGGTTTCTATGAAAAGTTTAGGAGATTCTTTAAGAATCCCGAATATATCGGACATTTTATTGATTAATAGGAATGTCTTGTCTAAAAATTTCATGTCCCCAGCACTTATAAGACCGTTTAACAAAGAATCATTAATAATCTTGTTGGTTTTTCTTATGAGATTAAATATAACGGATAAAGCAGATGGGGTATTAAAATCATCATTCATGGCATCATAAAAATCTTGGACATCTTTTTCTAAATCAAGTGTTTTTTTATCCTTATTCTCAATCTTTATGTTTTTTTCATCAATTTTGTTTTTAAAATCCTCATATAAATTCATAGCGCGGTAGAGTCTTGAAAGGCTTTGCTTCGCGCTTTCAACACCCTCATCTGAAAAATCCATAAACGATCTATAATGCGTAAACATAAAAAATAATCTTATGGCTTCAGGATGGTATTTTTCAAGTAAATCTCTAATCGTAATAAAATTTTTAAGCGACTTGGACATCTTTTCGTTATTTATATTAACAAATCCATTATGAATCCAATAATTTACAAATTTGTTTCCGGTATAGCTCTCCGATTGTGCTATCTCGTTTTCATGGTGCGGGAATATTAGGTCGGATCCTCCTCCATGTATATCTACGCTTTCTCCTAAAAACTTCATGCTCATTGCAGAGCATTCTATATGCCAACCCGGTCTTCCTTTTCCCCACGGACTATCCCAAGAGGGTTCGCCGTGCTTAGATCTTTTCCATAAAGCAAAATCGAGAAGGTTTTCCTTATCTTCATTTAAAGGGATTCTTGCACCTGCCAAAAGTTCGTCAATATTCTTGTGAGAAAGCTTCCCGTATTCCTTGAAAGAATTAACCCTAAAAAAAACATCTCCACTTTTTTCATATGCATTTCCTTTATCTACTAGACCTTTTATTAGATCTATCATTTCTTGTATGGTCTCTGTAGCCCTAGGCTCATATGTGGGCGTTAAAACTGAAAGCGCGTTCATATCTTTATGATACTCGTCTATATATTTTGTGGATATCAAGCTCACGGTTGTATTTTCTTTTTGCGCCTTTTTAATTATTTTATCATCTATATCCGTAAAATTTCTTACATATATAACGTCGTAACCTAGATTCTTTAAATATCGATATATAATATCGAAAGTAACGTAGGCACGCGCGTGCCCAATGTGCGACAAATCATAGGCCGTGATACCGCAAACATACATTAAAACACGACCCTCGCGTATCGGTTTAAAAAGTTTCTTTGATAATATAGCTGTATTATAGATGTATAAGTCGTTATTTTTGTTTATATTTTTTTCCAACATCGGGCCGTCTTTATTGTTTTAAGATGTATTACTTTTGACGTATATACTAACATATTTAGCCCCACTTTTTAAATCATTTTTTAATAAAACTTTAATGAAAATGCAACATAACCTTCATAATATTGAAACATTTTTTTGCTATATTGCTTCTATGGAGCTACGCAGATTATGGATTTAAATATTAAAGAACGAAGTATATTCTTTAGCAAAGAGAACAAGACAAATAACGAGACAAACCTAAGCACTTTAAGCCCTGTTTTGAATAATAGGAGCAAAACAGAAAGCATTGCCATTGGAGAAAATGAGATTAAATCCATTTTAAATTCAGGTTTTATCGTTAAAAACGATGAAACATTTTTGTGTAACACTTATGGTTTGGTAGATAATGATATAAAAAAAAATTATAACGATATATTTATTAAAGACAATTTTATAGAGGTCCAAGGAATTTCATTTCAATCAATGACTGTATATGGCAGAAATACTACTATAAAAAATATCATAATGTCTAAAGACAAATTTCTGGAGATCAATCAAAAAAGACGGGCAGATAATTTTAAAGAAAATCATAGCCTTAATAATGAATTTAAATTATCCGATTTGACCCTGAAAAATTATTTTTCTCTGAAACAAAATGACATAAATATAGACCCTAATGACATATCTCCAGGTACTATTATTATTAAACATTCAGGTTATTATAAAAAGATAGAATATGGCATTTTTGAAATGCCGTCGGTTTACGATTTCAAAAATGAAACTAAAAATAATAATAGTTTAAACAGCCATAGACCCAACCTCGGAGCATTGCAAAATTATGGAAAGACAATTGACGGATTTAAAAATGTCAAGGTAAGCATTAACGGGAAAAGCGTCATTGAGATGGAATCTATCCATAATTGGCAAAAAATAAAAGATTATATAAAAACAAGAGATATACCAAGCTTAAACATTAATGATAAGAATAATAAAATTCAGGTACACCATATAACGCAACTTCAAGACGGAGGGCGTGAAAATGTCAAAAACTATGTTGCTTTAAGTGAACATACTCATAAGCTTGTCGATTCTTATAAGCTTCTTCTGGATAAGAATAGTTCGATATACCGAGAATTATACAATTCAAAGATTAAAAGCGAACAGATAAACACCGATATTAAAAATACAAGTGTCGGAAAAGAAAATGCCAGCAAACTCATTAACGATACAGAGAATATGGACTTGAGCACTAAAATACTTGCAAATACCTTAAGGTTAGATGTTGAATCCCATTCTGCATTAAGACTCACTGTGTTAGTAAATAAAACAAATAAGATTAAGATGTTGTTTATGGACCATAAAACAGGTGAGGAGTTTAGGTTAGTTACAAAAAAAATAAAACCAGATAACAAAGAGGATAAAGATATTGTAAAAACTGCATTAAATAATTTCGTCAAAGAACTGCCTACTAGCACATAAAACATCAAAAAAATTTAAATTATATGAAAGATATAAAAAATATCGACAACATAAAAAAAATTAAATATAGTCGGCCAACGGGGCGCACAAAACCGACCTTTAATGAATTAAAAAAATATATTGATATATTTAAGCATTCACACGACATAGACAAAGAATATCATCAAAAAATTAAGGGATTGCCGGCAAATAAAACGGCTATATTGTTTGATGAATTGATAGAGAATTATTATGAGATTCTTATCAATGCATTTAAAAAACTCGCAAAATATAATAAGAAATATACCAATGAGCTTGTAAGTGTATACATTGAAATTTGGAAAATATCTCCAAAACTAAAGGATAAAGACTATTTCAGTCCATATCTTTACGATTTATGTGAATTTTTATTTTACAATAAAGAATTAGGTAAATTGACATTTTTTTATAACTTGATGATTTTTAGTAGAGAAATTCCATTTTTAACTAACAATGACAGGGAGAAAACGGAAAACTATTTGCGGAACGAACATTTGCGGAACAATGAGGAAGACCCGTTTGAAGAGTTCAGAAGGGCTGACAAAAATGAAATATACGACGGTTTTAATATTATCCTCTTTAACCAAATGTATGAAAAATTTTTTCAAATACTTAATTTTTGGAAAGAACGGGCAGATAGCCTTTATTCAAAAGATGAAATGTTTTTCATGGGAGGATTATTTGTATTAGATGAGCTAATAGATTTGTTTTATATAAAAAATGAAAAAAAACTTTCCGAGATAAAGGGTTTTCAACACGCTGACAAAAATAAGAATATATACAATCCAATTTTTGACGATAAAATATACAGCGAACTAACTGCTTATTATGACATCGCCCTGGAATATTTTAAAAAAGCACTAATGTATAACCAATGCAATCCAAGATATTTCTACGAGTATGCGAGATGCTTAAAGAATTCCGGCAGGTCAAAGGATGCCGAATTATTTTTTAAAAAAGCCCTCGACCTAAATTAAAACGGGCGGTATTAGACATCTAGCCAAATATATCACTAACTGAAGCTTACAAATTTAAGATCGGTCATTTCTTCTACGGCATATTTCATGCCTTCTCTGCCGAGTCCGGATTTTTTAACACCGCCGTACGGCTGATGATCCGCCCTTGTCGTCGGAATGTCATTTATTAAAATTCCTCCCACATCGATGTGTTTAATGCAGTATAATGCATTTTTAATATCATTGGTGTAGATACCGGCCTGAAGTCCATATATTGAATCATTCACAAGACGCACTGCCTCGGAAATATCGGTAAAACCAACAACAGAAACAACAGGAGCAAATACCTCAAGACATGATATTTTCATATTAGGGTCAACATTGGAAAATATAGTAGGGTTCATAATGTTTCCATTAAAATCTCCGCCAAGTTCTACCTCTGCGCCCTCTTTCACGGCCTCGGCGATCCAATCCGCTATCCTCTGTTTTGACTCAGGGTTAATAATAGGACCTATATCCGTATCTTCATCGATAGGATTACCTACTTTTATTTTTTTAGTCTCCTTGATAAAATATTCTACGAAGTCTTTCTCTACATCCTTATGGACATATATCCTTTGAAGAGAGACACACACCTGACCGGAATTGTAAAACGATCCGATCACTGCTTTTTTAGCAGCTTTAATAATATCCGCCGATTTATCAATAATAAGAGCAGAATTACTCCCTAACTCCATAGTGTATTTTTTAAGGCCACCCTTCATCATTATCTCTCTGCCTACATTATGACTTCCGGTGAAGCTGACCATCCTTATGCTTTCGTTAGTAACAATAGCCTCTCCCGTATCTCTATCACCATATAGAAGATTAATAGCCTCCCTAGGTAAGCCCGCTTCAATTAAAGCATTCACAAGATAATAGGCCGTAATAGAACCATTTATGGATGGTTTAAAAACTACGCTGTTGCCTGCAGCTATCGCAGGGGCAATCTTGTGAGCAGGAAGATTTATTGGAAAATTAAAAGGGGTAATTGCAGCAATAATACCAATGGGAACCCTCGTATAAAAGGCAATTTTATCCTCAAATCCTCTAACGACATCCATGGACACGGTCTCACCATGCAGCCTTTTTGCTTCTTCCGCCGCAAATTTAAATATGTTAACTACCCGTTGCGTCTCAATAATGGAATATTTTAAGGCCTTACCAACCTCAAGGGATATAAAATAGGCTATTTCATTAGAATCTCGCTCTAAAATTTTACAAGTCCCTTCCAGTATCTCGACCCTTTCATATACATTAAGATTTTTAACCTTTAAAAAACCTTTTTCAGCAGAAGATACGGCCAATTCAATATCCGCTTTGTCAGGCTTGCTTAGTAGAGCAATTATCTCATCGTTAAAGGGATTCACTATATCGTAAGTTTCTTGTTTCTCTATCCATTCGCCGTGTATAAACAACGGATAATTCTTCAGCATCGTCCTCCGCGGTAATAACGTTTATTTTTTTGTCTTCCCATTTTTTATCAATGTTTGTTACCCTTTAACCCTATAAGTTTGCAAACTTGGAGCTTGTTAAAGTAATAACTTTGCGACATAAAGAGAATAATAGCTTATAATAATATCTGCTCCCGCCCTTTTAATAGACGTGAGCATTTCGAGCGCCGCCGCATCTTCTTTTAAATAACCAAGCTTAGACGCGGCTTTTATCATTGAATATTCGCCGGACACATTATACGCAGCAAGCGGTCTCTTAAACGCCTGCTTTATCTTGTATATAATATCAAGATAGCTTAATGCCGGTTTTACCATAATCATGTCTGCGCCTTCGTCTAAATCAAGTTGCGTCTCAAGAATAGCCTCATCGGAGTTTGAATAGTCCATCTGATAAGATTTTCTGTTACCGAATTTTGGAGAACAATCCGCCGCGTCCCTGAAAGGTTCGTAAAAGGATGAAGAATATTTCGAAGAATAAGACATTATAGGAATATTTATGAACCCATCATCATCGAGTGCTCTTCTTATTTTTCTCACTCTTCCGTCCATCATGTCGGACGGCGCTATAATATCCGCGCCGGCTTTGGCATAAGAAACAGCTATTTTTGCCAAATATTCAAGTGTTTCGTCGTTCTTTACATAACCCCTATCATCAACAATACCACAATGTCCGTGTGAAGTGTAATCACATAGGCAAACATCCGTAATAACAATTAAATCGGGAAAAACATCCTTAATCCCCCTTAATGCTTGATGGACTATACCATTATCGGAATAACTTTCCGAACCTAACTCGTCCTTATGCGCAGGAACACCGAAAAGAAGAATCCCGCCGATGCCAAGATTGGTCACATGTTTAAGTTCTTTAATAAGTTCATCCACCGAATAGCGAAACTGATCCGGCATTGTCTTAATAGGTTCCTTGATAAATTTTCCGTGGGTTACAAAGTAAGGCATAATAAATTTTGACGGCTCAAGCGATACTTCCCTTACAAGTCTGGATAAATTAGAAGATGTTCTTAATCTCCTGGGCCTTATAGATAAATATTCCGAAATCATTTTTAGTAACCCTCCAATCAAAAAGAGCTCAATGCGAATTTACGTCGCATTGCCACCACAATACATAAATTAACAAAATACAAATAAAAAAATGCCGTGATAAGTTAACTTTTACACAAGAGTATGATAGCATATGAATAATAGCTAAGACAATAAATTATTTTAACAATGTGATTAAAATCATATCTTATCGGTTTTAATTTTAGGATAATAGACACACTGATAATATCTAAATGTTAAATCTATTAAATTAAGGAAGGAATCAAAAATGGAAAAAGAAACCGATGTGACCGTATTAGATGTTACCCTTATAGAGCCGCAACTCAAACATCCAACCATATTTAAATTATTTGAAGAACTTAGGGATGGCGAGAGTTTTATTATAAAAAACGACCATGATCCAAAACCACTTCGTTATCAACTTTTGGCCGAAAAGGGAGAAATATTCGATTGGCAATATTTAGAGAATGGGCCGGCAAAATGGAGGATTAAGATAACCAAAAAAGGATTAAATGCTCAAAAAGGTGAAATAACAAATAAATTAAGCGGCGAAAGTGTAGGCAACATTGTGGCACAAAATCCGGACAAAATAGATGTGTTCAAAAAATACGGAATAGACTTTTGTTGCGGTGGAGACAAAACATTAAGGGAAGCTTGTGAATCTGCAAATATAAATGAAGATGAGATCGTAGCAGAATTAAACGATGATAATATAAAGCCCGCAAGTGGTCAAGAAAATACGTTTTTAAATCAAAAAACCAAAGATTGGAGTGTAGATTTTTTAATTGATTACATAGTAAACATTCATCATACATTTTTGAGGGTGCATATTCCAGAAGCAACAGAATATATAGAAAAGGTTGCGAACGTCCACGGAGGTAATCATCCGGAGGTTGTCAAGATAAGAGAGTTATTTGCAAAAATGAATTCAATATTAACGCCACATCTTGACTACGAGGAAAAAGATCTTTTTCCTCGTATAAAAAACTTAAAAAATACCGTTAATACATCAACTCACACAGATAAAGTCAACAATACTGTTTCCGAAACGCAGGCAATATTAAAAGAAATAGAAAACATCATAAGCGAACACGAAGAGACCGGAAACATTCTTAAGGAGATGGATGCCCTAAGTTCTCATTATTCAACACCTGCTGATGCGTGTGCTTCTTATAAATATATCTACAAATCGCTAAGAGAGATTTCAGACGACATAATGATACATGTGCACTTAGAAAACAATATACTCTTTAAAAAGATCCATTAGCATCTATTAATTTTTATTACACCTTTGACGCCCTTTATATCGTCAATGATCGAATCTACCTGAGCGTTGTCCTTAACTTCAACATCAAAAAGGTGCACCGCTCTTCCGTCTTTAAGTGTCCTCACTTGAGCCTTTGAGATATTGGCCCCTTTTTCGGATATTAATGTGACAATATTTGCCAAAATACCCTTTTTATCTTCCGTAACAATCCTTATTTTTGTCTCAAAAAAACCTAAGCCAAATTTTGAAGATTCAAACAAGGTTTTCCACGCAACTTCTATAAGCCTGTTTTCATCAATACCAATTATATTATTGCAGTCTAATTTATGGACAATGACACCCCTTCCCCTCGAAATGAACCCGACAATATCATCACCAGGTATCGGGTGACAACAACCCGCAAGCCTGCATAACAAATCTCCACCAAAGGGGGATACTATCGCTTCGCCACCTGCCTGACGATTATTTCTTGTCCTCGGCTTTATTTTATTTAAAATTTTACTGATAACGCTTTCGGTAGTTTTAGTAATCAAGGAGAGCTTGCGGGTTTTTCTATAATCAATTATTGCATTAGAAAATATGTAAGAAGGCAAATATTTTCCGTAGCCTATACCTGCATACAGATCTTCTTCATTCTTGATAGACAGCTTCTGTGATGCAATATTGGCCATTTCCTTAAAGTCCACACTCTTACAGTTGAGCTTCTTAAATTCTCTTTCTAATATTTCTTTCCCTGCCGTTATACTTTCATCCCTTTCAGTTTGCCGTATATAACTCCTAATTTTCGATAACGCCTTAGAAGATTTGGCATATTTCAACCAATCTTTTGATGGATTATGGTCTTCTTTCGTAATAATTTCAACTATATCTCCGTTAGACAATTGTTGCTTTAATGGTACAATCACACCATTTACTATTGCTCCCATCGCTTTATTGCCGACATCGGTATGGATATAATATGCAAAATCTATCGGGGTAGAATCTTTTGACAAAGCAATGACCTTACCCTTTGGAGTAAAGACATAAACCTCTTCCTGAAAAAGATCTATTCTAACACTGTCCAAAAATTCACGTGGATCATTGAGCTCTTTCTGATATTCTACGAGCTGCCTTAGCCAATTAAATTGATTCAAATCGCTCTCTTCAAACGGCATATTTTCCTTATATTTCCAGTGTGCCGCAACACCAAATTCATCTATAAAGTGCATATGCTTCGTTCTTATTTGAATCTCAATCCTCATTCCTTCATGGCCAATTACCGTCGAGTGAAGTGAACGGTACAAATTTGCCTTGGGCATTGCAATATAGTCCTTGATTCTACCAGATACCGGTTTCCAAAGAGAATGAATTAAACCAAGCGCTTCATAGCATTCTGTTTCGGTATTAACTATCACTCTTAAAGCCAGTAAATCATATATATCTTCAAAACTAACATGTTGCCCTATCATTTTTTTGTAAATACTATAAAAATGCTTCGGTCGTCCATAAATTTCAGCTTTCAGATTGTGCTTTTCAAGACTTTCTTTCAATATACCTATAACATTCTCTATATATCTCTCTCTCTCTGTCTTTTTTTTATTTACCTTGAATGTTAAATCTTTATATGCCTCCGGATTTAAATATTTAAAAGATAGGTCCTCTAATTCACTCTTTATAAAAAACATGCCCAATCTATTGGCAAGAGGGGCATAAATATCTAAGGTTTCCTGCGCTATTTTAACTCTTTTCTCTTTTGCTAAAAATCCGAGTGTCCGCAAGTTATGGAGCCTATCCGCTAATTTTATTATTATGACCCTGATATCCTTTGCCATCGCAACAATCATTTTTCTAATATTTTCAGCTTCAAGTTCTTCGGAACTTTGAAAAGATAGCTTCCCTAACTTGGTTAGCCCAGCAACTATAAAAGCTACCTCTTCCCCGAACTCATTTTTAATATCGTCTATCGTCGCAAGGGTATCTTCGACGGTATCATGCAACAATGCGGCAACTATTGATGCACAATCCATTTTAAGCACTACTGCTATGGCTGCTACCTCTATGGGATGGGTTAGATATGGTTCTCCTGATTCTCTCCTTTGTCCTTGATGTACCCTTTTTGAAAAATTATAAGCCTTTTTAAACAGTTTAAACTCTTCGCTATGTATATCGTTTATGCCTATATCGGAAATATTATCAATATTGTTTCTGAACGCTTCTATTAGGTTATTCGGCGAGATAACGCCGCTGGAAGGACTTGCGGTAACAAGTGGGTCGTGTGAGTTCATGGTATAATTTTTGGTATTATAAAAAGCAAGTTAATCGGCAGACTTTACCTTAACATATCCTTGTGCGATTTCTCTTAAGGATACAACTACGAATTTATTCTTGCTTACTACCTTCGGTTGAGCACCCTCAATAAGCTGTCTGGCTCTTTTAGTCGCTATCACGACAAGTGCAAACCTATTTTCTACATTTAACAAACAATCTTCTATCGTAACTCTTGCCATTTAATTTATCCCCTTAATTTATTTTTTATATTTACTAATATTTCTGCATCGTTCGGCAATTATAATAGACTTTAATTTTAAATATGCCTTATCTAAATCGTCGTTGGTAATTATATAGTCGTACATCTTACTTTGTTCCATTTCGGCACGGGAGAACTCATGCCGCCTCTTTAGTTCTTCGCCACTCATGCCGCCTCTTTTCGTTAATCTATCTCTTAAATCAGCATATGAGGGCGGTTTTACAAATACGGTGATTAATGTATTGGAAGTCTCCCTATCCCTGTAATATTTTATAAGTTTTTCAACGCCCTGAACATCTATCTCCAAAAGGATATCGCTTAAACCACTACCAACTGTCATAGATTTATATGCAGTCCCATACCTTTTGCCAAAAACATTAGCCCACTCTATGAATTCGTCAGCGGCTACCATCTTGTCAAACTCAGCATCATCAATAAAATGATAACTAACGCCATCTACTTCATCTGTTCTCTGTAATCTCGTAGTATAAGACACGCTCAGCATTATATCACTAAATTCCTTTGTAAGCATATTGCAAAGAGTGGTTTTTCCTGCGCCCGAAGGAGCGGAAACTGCAATAACAAATCCTCTTGGACAACCGTCTAATGATAAATCCTGATCCGCCAAACCCTTATTTGTCATCCTTCTCTAACCTTGCAATTATGGTTGACGTATTTAAAGCCGAAAGAACAATATGTCCGGAATCAGTGATAATAACCGACCTTGTCTTTCTTCCCTCTGTAGCATCGACTAGATTATTTCCATCTTTTGCGGTTTCTCTCAATCTTTTCATAGGTGAAGAACTAGGGGAAACAACTGCAACAATCCTGCTTTGTACTACAACATTGCCAAACCCGATGTTAATTAATTTTTGCATCTATAAGACAGCTCACTCACATTATATAACATTGTTGTATCTACTTTCATTATAACACATATTAAAATAAAAATTCAATACAATTGCGTGATTTAGAATTATACCAGTTCCGACAAAATTTTACTTAATTCATCCATGCTGACCGCGTATGTTCCTAATTGCGAAACGGCAATACTTGCAGCGATATTCGCAATACAACAAGCTTCATAAATACTTGCACCAACACCTTTAGCTACAGTGAGAGTAGAAATAACCGTATCCCCTGCACCAGTAACATCATAAACCTTTTTAGCACGAGCATTTAAATGCTCAAATTTACTATCTTGATAAAACAGCGACATACCCGCTTCACCTTTTGTGATAAGTAAATATTCAGGCTTCACCCTTTTAAATATTGCTTTACTCGCCCTGACAAGGGTTTTTTCATCTTTTATTTTAACCCCTGATCCGCCGAATGCCTCATTTATATTGGGTGTTAAGATTGAAACATTTTTATAAAATTTGAAATTTTCGACCTTTGGATCAAGGGACACGAATTTACCTTTTTCTTTAAAAAAACTCACTATTATCGAAAAGAATTTTCTTTCTATTAATCCCTTACCGTAATCTGAAATTATAACAGCATCGATATCGTCAACAACCTTTTTAATATTGGAAATAAGCACCTTATATGCATGCTGTTTAAATTTTCCGTTGTATTCCTTGTCGAATCTCACTATTTGTTGATTATGCGCAATTATTCTTGTCTTTGTAATTGTTTGAAAACCATCAATGGTCAATATGCCTTCGGAATTAACATTGTCCTTATTAATTAATTGCTTAAGGATATCACCGTTATGATCATTTCCGACAATACCGAAAACGTGTACGCTTGCACCCAGTTTAGCTGCATTATTTACAACATTGGCAGCACCACCAAGCATTAATTCTTCAGACTGAACATTTACCACAGGAACAGGTGCTTCAGGGGATATCCTGCTAACCGTCCCATAAATGAAATGATCAACCATAACATCACCTATGACAAGTATCCTTGCTTTATTAAACCTTTTCACGATATCTAACAAATTTTCATTCATAATTCTTCCTTACCACGTAAAATAGTTTTAAACAAATCTTCGGTTTTGTCCGCCATGATATCTATATTAAATCTTTCCACTACGGTTTTTCTGGCCTCTCTACTTATATCTTTGGCGATATCTCTGTTATTACACACAAAAATCAATTTTTGATAAATACTATCTATATCCCCTTTTTTCACCACAAAACCGTTTTTGCCATCTTGTACAACCTCGGACATTCCGCCGGCATCAGAAACTATTACGACCTTTTCCATGGACATAGATTCAATAAGGGAAAGTGGTAATCCCTCTTTTGACGAAGGGAAAACAACAACATCTAGTTCATTTATAAAAGAAACTAAATTATTCCCCACAAACCCTAAAAAGTAGACCGAATTACCTATCCCCAAATTGTCGGCTTTTTTTATCAACTCCCTTTTTAACGCGCCACTTCCCGCAATAAAAAATTTTGCGCATGGAAGCTCCTTTAACACAGAGCGTGCCGCTTCTAAAAATAGGTCTACTCCCTTTTCACGGGACAATCGTGCAATCATTCCTACATTAAATGCAGTGCATTCTTTATTATTTTTATCAGTAATGTTTCTTTTTAAAATTCTTCTCTGCAATCCTTCCGCCGCCGGATTAAACTTATCTGTATCTATTCCGTTATATATCACATTAAGCCGTTTTTCATTCATACCCTGCATTAAAAGATGTCTCTTAACAGCATCAGATACACATATGGTACGGTCTACATATTTATATTGAGACCTCTTATTTAACCCGTGTGCCGTCGCCACAGACTTAATCCCTAAGATTTTTGCTACAATAGCTCCGATTATGTTTGCCCTGGAAAGATTAGTATGTATTATCTCTATATTGTTCTTTTTCGAAAAATACAGTATTCTAAGAATGACAATAGGGCTGTACTTAAAATCAATGTTTATCATCTTTAACGGGAGTCCGCTTTTGCCAAAGAGTTCCTTGACAGATAAATCTTGATTTTTACTATTGCGCGGTTTGGAAGATAAAATATATACGTCGTGCCCTTTTTTTTTAAGTTTACCCGCAAGATTCACCAGGTAATTTTCCGCACCCCCTACATTAGAAGGGGTTATGAACTCTAATATCTTCATCTTTTATTTAAATTTTGTTATTGTTTAGAAGTGATAATATTTTTTTTATCGCGTTAGATGTTTCATTTATGACATCCTTAACCATTTTATATACAATCATGCGAAAAAACTGTTTTATGCCCTTTTTCTCTTTTCTAAACATCTTGAAATCATCAACATCCCAATCCTGCATCCTCGCAAGTTCTCTAAAGGGCGCGGGGTGAAATCCCAAATTATTCCTGTCTATCCTTTCGAGCCAGTTAAAATCGGAGTAAATATATTTATCGACACGTGGACTATAATTAGAAACCCAGTTTTTTAAAGTATTTATTATATTATGGTTATAAAGTCTCTCCATCTCCTTATCTTTATTATACATACCAATAGGATTTTTTGCCCTGCCGTAATGATACACCCTTGCATTAAGCTCAACGGCATTTTTATTTTCTATATTTATCTTCATGCCGTTTATGTCCTTAAAACCCATTGCATCGCCCCATGAAAAGACTGTGCCGTCATTTCTTATTATACGCACCTCTTTATCGTAAAAGAATTTTTTTTCCGTTTTCTTAGCATATGAAAAATATCCCCCAAAAAAATGTATATAATCAAAAACAAACCCTTTTATCTCATTATTATTTAAATTACGCTCCAGCGTCTCGATTATTCCTTCATAATCCTTTTCGTGCAGCCCCTCATCGCACTGAATATATAAGCCGTAGTCCCCGCTAATATTTTTTATAGCAATATTGGTTTTTTCAGATAAAATAGCCCCGCTTTTTCTTTTGACATTCCAGTCGGAGTATATAATTTTAATCTTCGGATTTTCATCGCTTAATTCTTCTAACTTCTGTTTTGTGTTATCAGAACTCTCACAAGCAACCGCAATAAATTCATCGCACAACGGAAGCGCCGATTTAATAGACTCTATAAATGGATATCCCATTAGAGTGCCGTTTCTGATAAAAGTAAATCCTGAAATTCTCATTTTAATACCCTCTTTGTCCCTTCTACTAAATCATCCAGAACTATAAATCCCATACAGTCCGGAAAACCATTTTTATTAAAACTTTCCCTTGAACAATTATATTTAAAGCAATGATAACATTCTTTTTTTTTATCTATCACATAGCTATTTTCCGAAATAGGACCGCAAATAGTAGGATCTGTGGATCCAAAAAGGGCTATTAAGGGAACCTTTATTGCAGACGATAGATGCATAGTCCCATTATCTACACTGACGACAAGGGAGGAAAGTTTTATTAATCCGCCAAGTATATAAATATCAGTTAGACCCGTTACATCAATGCAAAGACGCTTATTCGTAATATTATTGAATATTTCTCCGGATAAATCTACATCTTTTTTAGCACCTGTTACAACTATGTGGTACCCTATGTTATTTAAGTAATCAGCAAAAAGAGAAAAAGTTTCGGGATTTGCCTCTTTTGATTTTCTTGTTGAGCCCGGAGCAAATAAAACCATCTTAAAATTATCGTCATAATCCTTAAAATAATTTTTTAGGATATTCTTGGCATTTTTTATATCGTCTGCATATACATTATAAATACAACTTCTGCTTAAGTGTTCGCGTTTTGCATAAAACAGCTCGGCAAATTTAAGGGACTTATCGATATTATGTAAACTTTTATCTAAACCAATTTTATCGTGAAAAAAAAAATTATTCAATCTTCTGTCTTCCCCGACCTGTCTTTTAGAGAGTAAAGCACCCATAATAGCAAACTTGAAGGATCTTAAAAAATTAATACAGACATAAAATTTTTTTATATTCAACTCTTTTGATTTTAATTTTCTTAATTTCAGGAAAAGACCCAAAACGCCCAATATACCCCATATCCCTCTAATTTTTTCAGTCTCAACTACTTTCCATATATCGGAATTTCTTTTTAAAACAGGAGATGCGCCCTTGGACACCACAACAATAATTTTACTTTCCGAAAATTTAGATTTAAGCGCCCTGATAGCTGGTGTCAACATCAGCGTATCACCAATATAATTATTAGCAAATATCAAAAAATTGTTATTATTGTTTTTGTTAGCCATGAATATTTTATGTGTTATTCCCCTGAATATCTTTGTTTATCACATCGAAAACTATATCTGGAGTAATTCTTCTCATACACAAAACACACTCCTTAAAGTTTTCATTTTCAATCTTATTAAGCGGGCATTCCTTTTTAAAGCAGGGCATGCAATACAGGTTATCCCTTAAAACTACATTATTAACCCCAAAGGGTCCAGTAAGAGCGGGGTCAGTTGACCCAAACAATGCAATTGTCTTAAGGCTTTCAATACTAGAGGCGATATGCATTAAACCACTGTCAGGTGTTATAAAGTAATCCATTCTTGCGAGAAGTTCCTTTGCTTGTTTTAGCGTAGTCTTGGACACAACACTTTTGATATTATCACTGCTAACCCCTTTTAAAATATCCTGCGCAAGAGACTCATCGCCTTTACCGCCAAAAATAACCATATTTAGATCAAAAGAAGAAATAAGTCTTTTGGAAAGTTCTATAAAATATTTAATCGGCCACCTTTTTGTTTTCCATGTTCCTGCCGGATTTATACCTACAAATATATTATTACGCCTTATACTAAAATTACCATCTAAAAAAACATCAGCAAATTTTTTATCCTCTTTGCCGGTAACAAGTGTAAGATTAACATTAGATATTTTTTTGCCGCCGCACTTTTCAGCAAGAAATAGGTAAAAATCAACGGCATGCTCAATCGGCCGTCCTTCTTTATTAATCTTTTTAGTGCTCAAGAAACTCAACTTTGCGTACTCCACCACATATCTCATCTTGGCACCACTCAAGAATGAAAAAATAGATGTCCTGTCAACGCCCTGCAAATCAATCGCTAAATCAAACTTACGCCTTCTTAATTTTTTTATTAAAGAAAAATAATCACGAATTTTAAATTTGTCTTTATTGATTACTAGCACTTCATCTACATGAGGATTTAATAAAGCGATATCCTTTGACTTACCCTCTATAAGCCATGCAATAAAACTATCCGGGTACCTCCTCCTTATAGATTCTATCGCAGGGGTCGCAAGCAGACAATCGCCTATAGAGCTTAATTTTATGATCAGAATATTGTCTATACGGTTGCTATTCATTTATACATGAGATTGACAAGTTAATAAAAAAGTTTGACCTTAATTTTCCTTACGGATAAAATAAGGATAGGTTTTTATATGTGCATATATTTCTATACCGCGCGATATTATTTCCTTCAAATAATTTATAGTCAAGAGAATTACGAATTTAGACTTTTTAGGCATGTCATATTCTGTTATACAATATTTTATGATTTTTTTGAAATATATTATTAACTTGAATAAAAAAATTTGTTATGTTAAGTTGAATATAGATTATTCGGCTTGTTTAGCCGGTTTATTATATCAAATTGCGTAATATATATCATACATTTATTTAAATCATATCAATGCCTGACAATAGCATTCAAAAATCTGACAAGATAGGGATCTCCGTAGTCATCCCTGCATATAATGAAGAAAAAAGGATTGGGCAGACCATATCAGAGATTAGGTCTTATTTAAAATCAAAAAAGTACTCGTATGAGATAATCGTTGTTGACGACGGGAGCACAGACGGAACGTTAAACATATTAAAAGATATGCTTACATCCGACTTGCGGATTATAACGATTACAAAGGTTGGTAAGGGAACGGCTGTAAAAGAGGGTATACTATCTGCTAACCATGAGTTGGTATTTTTTATGGATGCTGATTTGTCGACCGGAGTTCAAGAAATCACAAAGTTTATTAATATTTTTCAAAAAGAAAAAAATATCGATATTATAATAGGCTCGCGCTATTTACCCGATGACTCGGTTATAGTCCAGCCCCTTTTTAGAAATTTTGTCGGAAAGACATTTAGCTTTACCAAATCGAAGCTTTTAGGAATTAATTTTTATGATTCTCAATGTGGATTTAAGGCATTCAGGTTAGATACAGGAAAAAGAATATTTTCTAAATCTGTTATAAAGGGATTTTCTTTTGATGTAGAGGTGCTCTACATTGCACTGCTAAACAATATCAATATAAAAGAGGTAAGTGTAGAGTGGCATCACAAACCCGGAGGACATGTAAACATAGTGGCAGATTCCATACCCATGCTCATCGAACTAATTCAAATCTTTCTTAACAAAAATAAATACTACATTGAAAAATATAAATAACATTATTATAAGGGCATAGCTATCCGACATATGTCAGCCACTTCTTATATTTCTTGTCTCCGCCCTTTACAATATTAAAAAACTTTTCTTGAAGCTCTAATGCGATCTTGCCGGCTTTTCCGGAGCCAATCTCTCTATCGTCAACTTCCCTTACAGGCGTAACCTCCGCGGCTGTACCAGTCAAGAAAAGCTCATCAGCAATATAGAGCTCATCTCTAGTAACCCTTTCTTGCTCAATTTTTAAACCCATTTCTTCCTGCATTATTTCTATAACACTATCCCTTGTGATACCGGGCAAAACAGACGATAAAGGAGGCGTTTTTATGCAACCACCTGAATAGATAAAAACATTTTCCCCCGTCGCCTCGCATACAAATCCGGATGTGTCAAGCATAATAGCTTCATCGTAGCCGGAGTTAACAACCTCTTTTTTAGCAAGTATGGAATTAATATATTGCCCCGTTGATTTCGACATACCCATAAATGTGTTCACATGGAATCTTGCATAAGACGACACCTTGGCCCTAATTCCCGTCTTAAGAGCCTCATCTCCAAGATAGGCTCCCCAAAACCATGCGGACACTGCAACCCTCGTATCGTAATCTTTAATAAAAATACCTAAACCGTCTCTGTCTCCCACAAATACAAGCGGCCTTATATAGCACCCCTTAAACTTATTTAACTTAACAACCTTAATTATGGCATCCTTAACCTCTTTCTTTGTGTAAGGAATAGATATTTGGAGTATATGGCAAGAGCTATAGAGCCTATCTATGTGTTCGTCAAGCCTGAAGATAGCCGGTTTACCCGATTTTGTCTCGTAACACCTTATACCCTCAAAAGCCCCCAATCCGTAATGCAATGAATGACTGTTTACCGGAACATTTGCGTCCTTATAATCAAGAAACTTTCCGTCCATCCAACACTTGGACCCTACAAACGGACTACTTTCTTCGTTAATATTGCTCATTGCCTCTCTTTAAGATATTCTATTTATATGAATTACAAATATGATAATGGTATTCTATCATTTGCCGAATATTTTCGCAATAGATTTTTCATATGGTGGATATAAGATCCCTTTTTCCGTTATAATTGCCCCTATATATTTATTTGGGGTTATATCAAAGGTATAGTTTAGTACATTAATGTTGTTCGGAGCTATTCTTTTTCCAAACACGTTGGTAATCTCGGTGGCATCTCTTTCCTCTATGGGAATTTCATCACCGGAATTTAGCTTCAAATCTATAGTAGAAAGAGGCGCCGCAACATAAAAAGGAATATTGTTTTCCGTCGCAAGAACGGCAACCTGATACGTTCCAATTTTATTGGCAACATCACCGTTTGAAGCTATTCTATCGGCACCGACTATCACCGCATTAATTTTTCCCATTCTCATCAAAAGACCGGCGGAATTATCAGCAATTAATGTAACCGGTATATCATCTTCCATAAGTTCCCATGTGGTAAGCCTTGCTCCCTGGAGAAATGGTCTTGTTTCATCAGAAATAACCGATATTTTTTTATTTTCCTCAATAGCCGACCTTATGACTCCAAGAGCAGTTCCATAGCCTGCCGTAGCCAATGCCCCAGCATTGCAGTGGGTTAAAACCGTAAATCCATCTTCTAAAAGCTTTGCTCCGTGAGAACCCATATTTTTATTAATCTGTATATCTTCGTTATAAATCCGTAACGATTCATCCCTTATGTCTTTCACCACGCTGTTTACAGTCTTGCCGCTACCCTTTGATACAAGCAATTTTATTTTGTCTATTGCCCATCCCAAATTAACAGCCGTCGGTCTTGCCGAAAACATAAAATCACAAATTTTATAAAATTCACTTTCGAATTTATCATATTGCAATATAGATTCAGACAAAAATTTAGCCCCTAGATACAAGCCGAACGCGGCAGCCACCCCTATAGCCGGCGCACCTCTGATGATCATATCCCTTATAGCATCATGCACATCTTTATAGCTGCTTAATTTAACGTATGTTATATCTAAAGGAAGTTTTCTCTGATCAAGCATCTCAACCGTATCATCTTTATCGTTAAGCCTTAAGGTAAAAAAAGACATGTATTTACTCCCCCTCTATTCTTAAATATTCTTATTTCTTTCCACTTCTATATGACTTTTCAACATATCGTTAACCTTCTTTGGGTTTGCCTTACCATTTGTCGTTTTCATTACCTTGCCGACAAAAAAACCAAAAAGTTTATCCTTGCCGCCAATTAAATTTATCAATTCCTTAGGATTTTCATCGAATATCTTTCTTATTATATCGCCTAATCCCTTTTCATCCGACATTTGAGATAAATTCTTTTCCGCAATGATATCGTTTGGATTTTTACCGGTAGAAAGCATCTCATTTAAAACAAGTTTTCCGGTATTTCTATTGATATTACCGTTTTCAACAGCAAGTACAAGGGACAAAAAAGCTTGTGCATTAGGCAGTCCATATTCCTTTTCTTTTAGTGCAAATAATAAATCGTTCGTAACCCAGTTTGCTATTTTTTTAATTTCAAGCTTATTCTCGTTGCTATTACCTGTAATATTAATAGGTTCCACATTGATACCTATTAATTCTTCAAAATAATAAGCAATTTTCCTATCTTGCGTCAAAACCTCGCAATCATAAGGGGTTAAATAATATTCAGACATATATCTTTTTCTCTTCACCCTTGGCAGTTCAACAATTGAACCCTCAACCTCTTTAAGAAATTTATCGTTCAAAATCAACGGGGGTAAATCGGGCTCTTCAAAATATCTGTAATCATGCGCTTCTTCTTTGCCCCTCATAGACCTTGTTACATTTTCTTTTGAGTCATACAGCCTTGTTTCTTGGATTACATTTTTTCCGCTTAAAATAACATTAATCTGCCTGTCTATCTCATAATTGATTGCATGTTCTACGAATTTGAATGAATTAATATTCTTAATCTCTGCTCTCGTACCCAATTTTGTGTCACCCTTTCTCTTCACAGAGATATTAGCATCACACCTAAAGCTCCCCTCTTCCATGTTCCCGTCTGATATATCGAGATAGACAAGTATCTCTCTCAACTCTTTTAAATAAGTGGTAGCTTCTTTTGCTGAAGATATATCCGGTTCGGAAACGATTTCAACAAGCGGGGTTCCCGACCTATTCAAATCAACATAAGATTCACTACCGATGTGAATTAACTTGCCGGCATCCTCTTCAATATGGAGTCTGTTTATTCTAATTTTTTTTGTTGCCCCATCAGATTCTACCATTAAGTAGCCTTTCGACGATATAGGGTCTAAATATTGCGATATTTGATAACCCTTAGGTAAATCAGGATAAAAATAGTTTTTTCTTGCAAAAAAACTCTTTTTGTTTATACCAATATTTAAAGCCATTGCAGCCTTAACCGCAAGCCTCACGCATTCAAAATTTATAACGGGAAGAGCGCCGGGGAGCCCCAGACAAACAGGGCACACCACAGAATTAGGTTTTTTCCCAAAAATATTTTGACAAGAACAAAACATCTTAGTATTCGTTAGAAGTTGCGAATGCACCTCAAGTCCAATTACCGCTTCAAACGAATCTGCCGTTGCCTGCCCTGTGAACCGCTGATTTTTAATTTCGCTATCATTATGCATATTTTAAAATCCCTCTCGTACTCTTCTTTTATTTAAATTTTAGCGCCATATTTTTGACGAAATTTGACCTCGCTCTCTATTACCCTTGCCACAGATAAAAGTTTGTCTTCAGAAGTCCATGGCGAAATAAGCTGTAAACCTATCGGAAGCACATCATCCTTCTTCGTCGGGTTATTCATTACGCCAATCGGCAAGCTTACTGCGGGTAAATAGGCAAGATTTACAGAGATAGTATATATATCCGATAAGTACATGCTAAGCGGATCATCTGTTTTTTCCCCAATTAAAAACGCTGGCGTCGGCGATGTAGGCCCAAGTATAATATCTACACCCCCAAAAGCATCCTTGTAGTTCTTTATTATTAACTTTCGAGCCGATGATGCCTTTTTATAATAGGCATCATAATAACCTGCAGACAATGCAAAAGTCCCCAATATTATCCGTCTTTTAACCTCTTTTCCAAATCCACGCTCCCTTGATTCCCTATACAGTTCATCTAATCCCCGATGTTCTTTGTCTGCGCCATATCTATAACCGAATCGTATGCCGTCATACCTCTCAAGATTAGAGCTAGCCTCGCTCGTAGCTATAACATAATATGCCGCTACGGAATATTTTGTATCAGGCAACGATATATCAACAACGCTCGCGCCAAGATCCTTTAATAAATCCCTTATCTCAATAATTTTTGAATTAATATTGGGGTCAAGTCCTTCGGAGAAAAATTCAGCAGGTAAACCTACTTTTAAGCCTTTCATGATAGATTTATCCGCTTTTTTTACTATTTCAGGATAATTCTTGATTTTAAATCTTCTCGTTGTTTGATCGTTTTCATCGAACCCCGCAACGGCTCTAAGCATGATTGCCGCATCAAGAACATCTTTGGTGATAACACCGGCTTGATCAAGTGATGAACTAAATGCAATAATACCATATCTAGATATCAACCCATATGTCGGTTTTAGACCAACTACGCCGCAAAGACTTGCAGGTTGCCTAACAGAACCACCTGTATCCGTCCCGAAAGATCCCGCACACAGATCGGCACTTACACTTGCAGCAGAGCCACCACTTGAACCGCCGGGCACCCTATCCAAATCGTATGGATTTTTTGTTATCTTATATGCTGAGTTTTCGGTAGAAGAACCCATTGCAAATTCATCCATATTAGTTTTTCCTGTGAATACATAATTATTTTCCTTTAACCTCTTTATAACAGTCGAATCATATGGGCTTAAGAAATTATCGAGTATTTTTGACGCACAAGTGGTTTTTTTACCTTTTATAAGAAAAATATCTTTTATTGATAGCGGGATACCCGTAAGACAAGGAAAGTTAGCAGAGTTTTGAATAATTATATCGGCTTTTTCCGCATTAGCCAAAGCCTCGTCAAAATCGTTGTAGAGATAGGCGGATACAACAGGGTCTACCTCTTTAATCCTGTCTATATAAGCATTTATAATATCAACACTCTTCACCTCGCGACGCTTCAAAAGATCGTTGAGCTCATGAATCGTTAACCTGCATAAATCCATTTATTAAATTCCTCTCTGTTTTATGAAAATTTATAAATTAAATTGAGTTAATGATGTCACTTACTCTATAACCTGGGGTACTACAAAGAAACCATGTTCAGAACCAGCCGTATCCGCTTCAAAATTCGGAGCATTACTTTTTACTATATTAACACTAAAACTGTCGTCCGAAGCACATTCATCTAATCTGCAGTCTTGATAAAATTCAGATGTTAATGTAGTTTCACCAACCAGGCTATCATAATCCAGTTCGTCTGAAATATCTTCTATACCGGAAACATCCGCCCCTTTAAGCATATCAATGTAATTTAATATCTTATTTAACTCTTTTGAAAAATGTTCTGAATCATCCTTGCTTAAATCCAACTTTGCAAGCTTCATAACATGATCTATGTCGATAATATTTTTCTTATCATCCATAATAAATCTGCCCCCTATGTGATTATTTTATAATTATAATGTCAATAAACCCTGTAAACTTAATAGACCTGATAGTATTCATAATCATCTATTATTTCCTCTATCAGGTTTTCAGGTATCTCCTTTAAAAATCTAGACGGCAAATTATACTTATACTCTCTCGCCATCCTCCTTTTTTTAGACCATGTCATGTAAAGTTTTTCCTTTGCTCTCGTTATACCAACATAACAAAGCCTTCTCTCCTCTTCTAACGACAATTCGTCGCTTAAAGACCTTATATGAGGAAAAAGCTGTTCTTCCAATCCAACTAAAAAAACAACCGGAAATTCAAGCCCTTTTGCACTATGAAGTGTCATAAGAGAGACCTTGGATATATCACTGTCTGCTCCCGTATTACCTTTGTTTTCATCAATTTGGCTTTGGTCTAAAAAGTCCGTAATATTTTCAAATTCTCCAAATTCCAAGGATGCATTCATTAATTCTTCTATATTTTCTATCCTATTCTGATCTATTTCATTGATAAAATCACTTTTTTTGCCACCAATCTCACCTTTAAGCAAGGATTCATAACCCGAAGCACTATAAGCCAAATTAAGGACAGTATCCAGCTTGTTCCCGTTTTCATCCTTTTTTTCCTGAATATTCGCGTCACTCTTGCTTTCAATCAATTGTTTTAATTCCATAATCAATTTGAAATAGTTAACCGAATCAGGACGCGGCAGATTTCTATTGATCCCGTTTTTATCAATTTTTATTGTACTTGAATCTTTAGCATCTTTTCCGCCGCCGAAATCTAAAGCAATTTTATTAGACTGTAGCTTCTTTAAACCCTTAATTCCCAATAAAAGACCCTGCTGAAAAGCCGACAGAATATCCGTATCGTTTTTTTCGGCTATATCCTCAATATTTTTTATAGTTTTTTCGCCAATACCTATAGGCACACACTGAACACTTCTTTCAAAACTTACTAAATCTTTGGGATTTACTGCAAATCTCAAAAATGAAAGAATATCCTTTATCTCTTTTCTCTGATAAAATTTTAGACCACCGTAAATATGATATTTAATACTTTCTTTTATCAACCTATCTTCCATAATTCTCGACTGAGAATTTGCCCTATACAAAATGGCAATATCCATATTAGAATAACCATCCTCCCTTATAAGCCTCCTTATTTCACGCGCAACAAAATAGGCTTCGGACAAATCAGTATTTGCCTTATATACGGTTATAGGTTTACCACCCGATTTATCCGTTTTAAGTATCTTTTCCGCCCGATGCTTATTAGAGCTTACTACACTTGAAGCGGCATTTAGAATGTTCTTTGTTGAGCGATAATTTCTTTCCAATTTTATAACACTACACCCGGGAAATGACTTCTCAAATCCTAATATATTGTCAATATTTGCCCCTCTAAAACTGTATATAGACTGATCATCGTCGCCTACAACGCATATGTTTTTATATTCCTTAGATAAAAGCTTGACAAATTTATCTTGGATAAAATTTATATCCTGAAATTCATCTACCATGATGTATTTGTAAACCTTTGAATAATGTTCCAAAACCCCCGGGTTTTTTTCGAATAATTCCACTGCATTGAAGATTAAATCTCCAAAATCCATTGCATTATTTTCCTTGAGCTTCTTGGAATACTCTTCATAAATAATCGCATAGTTTTTTTCCCACGGTTTTACCAGCCGGTGCGCTTCCTCACAACTTGTATGGGTATTTTTATTTCTTTCTATGAAATACTTTATCTTAGAAGATGTAAATATTTTTTCGTTAACATTAAGTGATTTAACTATCTTTGAGAGTATTTTTTTGCTGTCCAGTTCATCAAATATGACAAAAGACCTATTATAACCGATTAAATCCGCATGCCTTCTTAGTAATTTAAGACAAAATGAATGGAAAGTAGAAAATTCAGGAAGATCATTGAAATTTGCACGACCGGAATCTTTCTTTAAAACCCTTGCAATTCTCTCCTTCATCTCACTAGCTGCCTTATTGGTAAAGGTAACACCAAGAATATTATATGGCTTAGCCTTGCCCGTTTTAAGCAAGTGAAGCGCTCGCAGGGTTATAACCCTCGTTTTTCCGGAACCGGCACCGGCAAGAATTAGAAGAGGTCCGTCCGAGTGAAGCACAGCCTTAAGCTGCTCTTCGTTTAATCCATCTAAATATGAACTCTGTTCTGATTTATTTTTCATTTCCTTATTCTACCGTCACGCTTTTGGCTAAATTTCTCGGCTGATCAATGTCAGTTCCCTTGAGAGCGGCTACATGATAAGCGAATAACTGAAGCGGAATAGTATACAGTATAGGGCTTAAAACCTCAAGTGTTTGCGGTATCCTTATTATGTCAGATAAACCATCTATCTCTGGTTTATAATCTGAAACTACAATAACCTTACCGCCCCTTGCCTTAACCTCTTCAATGTTCGATATCGTTTTCAATGCGAGCTTGTTATTGGATAAAAGGAATAAAACAGGCATATTTTCGTCCACCAACGCGATAGGCCCATGTTTCATTTCCCCCGCAGAGTAACCCTCGGCATGTATATACGATATTTCCTTTAATTTTAATGCCCCTTCAAGGGCAATAGGATACAATATACCTCTGCCCAAATATAAAAAATTATTGCTTTTATAATATTTCCTTGCAATATCCTTTATGATTTTGTCAATAGACAGAATATTTTCCATTTTTTCCGGAAGTTCCACTAAATTTCTAAAAATATTTTCTGAATTAAACCATTGATGCGTGGGCATAAAACCCGATTGCTCTCTAATGTAGAGTGCAAGGAGCAACCCGCAAAGAAGCTGTGTTGTAAATGCCTTCGTCGAGGCAACGCCTATTTCTGGTCCAGCATGCGTATAAATTACACCTTTGTTAGACAAACCGGTAATTTGTGAACCCGGTACATTTGTAATAGACAATACTTTAGCTCGTTTAGAACGAGCAACTTCTAACGCACTATTCGTATCCGCCGTTTCACCGGACTGAGATATGCCGACAAAAATATCATTTTTAGAAATAGGAAAATTTTCGTATCTAAACTCGGAACCATATTCAACAATAACCGGAAGGCCGCAGATAGTCTCAATTATGTACTTGATAGCGAGACTGGCATAATAAGACGACCCGCAGGCAATAAAGACAATCTTCGATGCATTTATCGCATCATTCTTTACAAGCTTCAACCCCTCTAATGAAATCTTAATGCTTTTTTTATTCTTTGATCCTTCATTATACGCTATCCTTGAGGAAAAAGCATCTAAAAGGCAAGTAGGCTGTTCATATATTTCCTTTTGCATAAAATGAGAAAAACCGGACTTTGCTGCCCTTGATGCATCCCAATCAATTTTTGTAACCGTTTTGTCAACCTTCTTCCCCTCAAATGTAATTATGTCTAAGTTACCGTTACCAAAATATGCTATCTGGGAGTTTTTGAGGTATGTGACATCGTTTGTATATTTTATTAGCGGAGAAATATCACTGGCAACATAAACATTACCGTCCTTTTGTGCTAAAACAAGCGGCGGACCAAACTTGACAGCAGCAATACGCTGCTCATTTGCATTCAGCGCCAATATTGCGAATGTACCAGAAAGTTCAAGAGACGACAGCCTTACGGCCTCATTAAAAGAATTACCCTCGTTGATATAGTGTTCTATTAAATGGGCTATAACCTCTGAATCCGTATCTGTGACGAATATGTGTCCCTTTTTTATAAGCCTACGCCTCAAAGACAAATAATTCTCAATTATGCCATTGTGGACTATTGCAACATTACCCGCGCAATCAAAATGGGGATGCGCATTTTCACTAGTCGGTTTTCCATGAGTAGCCCATCTTATATGCCCTACTGCGATAGTTGAATCTAAATGGGCAATGCGACTGCGTGCATTTAAAAGATTTACTAGTTTTCCCGATTTCTTGATATATTTAATGGATTTTTTATTGTTATCGTAATAGGCTATGCCGGAAGAGTCATATCCTCTATATTCCAAACTTTTTAGCCCATTTAGCACCACATCTACGGAATATTTTTCCTTTATATTGCCCGAAAAGCCCATTATGCCACACATCGTATATTACACCCTCTCTCTTACGTTATTTATAGCCGTTTCATCTTTTTTTAGTCTTTTTTGAAGCCCAGCCATCTATGACTTTCTGGGGCACCCTCGAAATAGACAACGCTCCTTCGGGAACATCCTTCGTTACGGTAGTTCCTGAAGCTATATAAGCATCCTTTCCTATTTTAACTGGGGCTATCAACTGAGAATCCGAACCGATAAAACAGCCATCTTCTATAATAGTATTAAACTTCTTCACCCCGTCATAGTTACATGTTATAACGCCTGCTCCAATATTAACATTATCACCTACAATGGAATCACCTATATAACTGAGATGGGATGCCTTCGTATTTTTGCCGATAACTGATTTTTTGATCTCAACAAAATTTCCAACCTTTGCGCCCATATGTAAAACAGATGAAGGACGTATCCTTGCAAACGGTCCGATCTGAACATCTTCATATACAAATGCGTCATCTAAAACACTGTAACTTTTTATTGTCGAGTTATCTAATATAACCGAATTCTTTATAACCGAACCTACCTCAATGGTCGCACCTTTACATATAAGAGTATTACCGGAAATAAAAACACCGGGGTATATCGTTGAATTTTCGCGTATATCTGCATTATAACCGATATATAAATTGTCCGTTGATAGGAAATTCACCCCGTTAAGAAGCAATCTCTTGATAACCCTTTTTTGCATAAGGCTCTGTGCATTAAGTAAATCTGTCCTGGAGTTAACCCCGATAAATTCATCCTTTTTTGGGGAATTATATGGTATAACCCTTAAATTGTTTTTGAAGAATATTTCCACTATATCTGTAAGATAATACTCTTTTTTTATATTATCAGGCTTAATTAGCCGTATTAATTTTCTAATATAACCCAATTTGACAACATAAACGCCTGAGTTAACCTCATTAATATTTCTGACCGAGTCCTGATAATTAATAAGTTCGTTTTCTTCTACAATCTTTATGACATATCCCTTCTCGTCCCTTAAAATTCTTCCATATGAATAAGGATTATCTGCCGAAAAGGAAAGAACGGTTAAATTATTTTTACTGGCTAAATGAAATTTTATTAAATCCTCGAAGGTCTCTGCTTTGATAAGAGGCATGTCGCAGGGAAGAAATAGCAGTTCCGTATCATCATCGTAAGAATTAAGCATATCTAATGCCTTTAACGCGGCATCGCCAGTTCCGAGGTACTCTTCTTGAACCGTAAAATCAAATGATATTTTATTCTCACTAAATCTCTTTTCTCCTAAAAGATAATCCTTGATTAATTCACCCTTGTATCCGGTAACAACGCCGATCTTATTAATGGAAACTTGGCATTCGCCCCCTCTTAGGGTATCAAAATATCTCTTCGCACTTAAAAGCGCCTCAATAGGATAATATATTAAATAATTCTCTAATAAATACGAAAGCGCCTTGGGATTTTCCGATTTCATCCTTGTCCCAAGACCTCCGGCAAGTATTATCGGAATAACACTCTTTATTGCCTTATTTTTTTTATTTTTCATGTATCATATAACTCGTAATTGATTTTTTAACAACCTACCCCTATATCATAATGATATTTGCCGTATTATTCAACTGTCACTGCGATGTTTGAACATATCGAGCAGCGTGGAATAGCCGTGGGTAGTCTTGATTGGAAGACTTACAGAAACAAAGATTATTAATGCGGATATAAAAAGTCCCACCGTTAATAAATATGCATTCCTATTTTCTACATATATCAAAGCAACTATTATCCCGACAAAACCTCCTATAAACGCCATCATAAACCTTTTTACAATATGTATCAAAAAATTCTCTACCCCTGAAATATTGTCCGGATGAATCTTGACCCTAAAATCCTCCGTATAAACAGCGTGCATAACCCTTTTTGTATCCAATATGAACTCTTTTATCTGATTAAAGCCCTCCTTAATAATATTTAAAGGGGTCATCTTTTTACCCAGAGGTGTATCTTTCATATATCTTTTTGCGACGGGGATTATATCCTTAATAATGTTATAAGATGGATTCAACGCAGTCCCTATACCTTCAAGAACAGCTGCAGTTTTGAATATATAAACTAAATTTTGCGGAAGTTCAAAGGGGAAAGAGTAAAAACTCTTCATAATTTCATTCATTATTTGCTGTAATTTCTTATGTGAAATATCTTTTTGTGTTAAAACCTTATACAATTTTTCTGCCATTTTTTCTAAAAGCTGACGAGAAACATCTTTATTTATAATCCCGAGCGCATAGTATGCATCTACAATTCCGGCAAAATCCATTTTAATACCCGCAATGACCACTTTGATGAGATTTTCTTTAGTATCATCCGAAATATGTATAACAAGCCCATAGTCAAGTACTATTATTTTAGCTTCTTTATTAACTAAAATGTTGCCCGGATGCGGGTCGGCATGCATCGTTCCCTTGACCAAAGATTGATAGATATAAAATTCTATGAGTTTATTGATAATCTTTGCGGGTTTTAGTCCCATATCCTTCATTTTTTTGAAATTTGTAATCTTTACCCCTTCATGAAAATCCATGACAAGGATATTTTTTGAATTCATCTCCGGATATATTTTGGGAATAATTATGTAGTCAAATTTTTTTCCTATCTTTCTAAACTCCTTAATATTTTTAACCTCATGAGTCAAATCCATCTCTTCGTAAATCGTTACCTGGAATTCCCTTAAAACAACAAGAATAGATTGAATTGATTTATTTTGTGGAAAAAATATTTCTAAAAGATGCAGTACACTTTTTAATGTTACAATGTCTATCCCTACATTCTTTTCTATGCATGGTCTTATAACCTTGACTATAACGTCGTTACCGTTATACATAGCTCTGTAAACCTGAGCAACTGAGGCAGATGCAAGCGGCTTTTCGATAAATTTATCAAAGAGCTCGTTTATAGGTTTCCCAAAATCTTTTTCTATTATAGGTTTGATTTTGTCAAACGAGGTGGGCGGAACTTTATCCTGCAACGTAGACAACGCATTCATATATTCTGTCGGCAAAAAATCAGCCCTTGTGGAAATCACTTGTGCTAATTTTATAAAGGTTGGACCTAAAACTGCAATAATTTTGGTAAGCCACTTCGCGGTTCTTGAATGATAATTTTCACTCAAGAACCTTCGTTTGCCTAATATTACAAACCTCTTCTGTGTAAAAAATATATATAAAATAAATGGAATTGCCTTAAAAAAAATATAGAGATTTCTTTTTATCAATAGTAATTGCCCGTAGAAATTATTGTTACCGTATCAGAACTTGAATTTGTCACAAAACAGTAATGTCCGTCAGGAGATATAATGATCGCAGTAGGATACTTACCAACCTTAACACTCTTAACCACTTCATTCTTGGCAATATCCACAACAGTCAATTCAGAACCCTGGGTATTCACGATATATAAATATTTACCATCTGCGGTTATCGCCTCTGCAGTAGGTCCCTTACCGGTATAAACAGTAGCAATCTTTCCAAACGGTTTAGGAACATAATTAGAAGATGCGGCAGTGATAACCGGAGAAGACGCTATCGGAGACGTAACTTTAGTTGCCGCAGGAGATATCGTTCCTCGCGCCATAGACAAAATGGGCGCCACTTGTGTATAAGCCGTCGCTACTTTCTTAATCCTTATCAGGGCAACACTTGAAGCCGATGTGACGGTCACTAAGGCTACGCTGCCATTAGGAGATACCGCAACATTTATAGGTCCGGTTGGTAAATTTATTGTTTGAATCCTATTAAAGTGAATGGCATTAAAAATCTCTGCTGACATATTTTGGTAGTTAACAACAAACAGCATTATCCCGTTAGGTGTTACACTTATTGATGAAGGATCGGATAAGGTTTTAAATTTATTTACAAAAGCGAAATTTTTAGAATTGTAAACATAGATCATGTCTTCCTTACCAGATGCAACATAAAAATAATGAACAGGTGAACCGGATGGTGAAAATGCAATACTTGTCGGGTTCTTTCCCGTATGTATCTCTCTTATAACGCTCAATGATGCGACGTTAATGATAGAGACTGAAGCATTTCCCGCATTTGCAACCAAGACAATTTTTCCGTTCGGTGAAACTGCGATGCCCTGAGGACTTTTTCCTACACGAATCCTTTTAATAATGGCATTTTGCCTAGTATTGATTACATCAACCGCATTATCATGAATATTAGTAACAAAGGCAAACTTTGAATCAGGGGTAAAAACTACACCAACGGGATTACCACCCGTATTTATGTTGAGCGTCTTAGTGATAGCCGTCATGTTTAAAACACTCACATTACCGGAAGCGGTATTGCACACATAAGCGAAGGTAAGAGATGGGGCAATCGCAACGCCCGTAGGGTGAGATCCAACTTTAATAGATGCAACAATCCCCCTTGACGCCATACTCACAACCGAAACGGTATTATCGTCTGCATTTGTGACGAGGGCATAATTGCCGTTGGAGGAAAAAGCAACGCCGTAAGGAAACTTTCCCACAGGAATGCTACTTGCCAGACTAGGGGTCTGAAAAGCCTGCGATAACGGAATATAAATGGATAAACTTGTAAATACTGAGAAAATAAACAAAATGGCAAAAAAACACAGCGCCTTGAAATTGCCTAAAACTTTTGACATAATCACACCCCTATAATAAGCTTTATTTTTAAAATTAAAATTAATATCTCTTATTTTATTGAACCCGTATTCGCTAAGGTTTTGAACTCATCCTCCCCTATTATCTTAAGCCCAAGCTTAATGGCTTTAGCACGTTTAGAACCCGGATCCCTACCACAAACAACATAACCCAAGCTCTTTTTTACGGTTTTTTCAATAATTCCGCCCCGTTTTTTTACCAGGCTCTCTGCTTCATCTCTGGTAAAATCGCTTAAAACACCTGTAAAAATAAAGCTCTTACCCGCTATTGCAGTGGACTCATCAGGTTTAACGATATCTGCTATGTGCGGCAAAACGCCTGCATCAAAAAGCCTTTCTATAACATAGATATTAGATTTGAGTTCAAAAAAATCATATATAGACTTCCCTATCTCATCCCCTATACCAAACTTTGACGAAAGCTCTTGAATTGTCGCATGTTTAATACCGTTTATATTACCAAAATAACGAACAATCAAAGAAGCGATATGTTCACCTACATGCCTTATGCCTAACGCATAGATAAATCTATCATAAGATATATTCTTTGATTTTTCAATAGAATTAAAAAGTTTTTTCTCTGATTTTTCTCTAAACCCCACCAAACTGCTTAAATCACCGGATTTTAGATAATAAATATCAGCTACATTTTTGATTAGCCCCGCTTCAACCAGCCTGTCCACTATTTTTTCCCCGAGCCCTTCTATGTTCATAGCCTTTTTTGACGCAAAATGCACTATAGCACCCTTAATCTGACATGGGCAAGAAAGTTCATTCACGCACCTACGCGCCGCTCCGTCTATTATGACATTCGACCCACAACACGGACATTTGTCGGGAAGACTAAATCCGCTATCCAGTTTTCCCTTAACGATAACATTGATAACCTCCGGTATAACGTCCCCGGAGCGCTCTACCGTAACCTTGTCCCCGATATTAATATTTTTTTTACTTATTTCGTCTTGATTATGGAGTGTTGCCCTTTTAATAACAACACCGCTGATATTTACGGGATTCAAGATTGCAACAGGCGTTAATATCCCGGTTCTGCCGACTGATATCTCTATATTTTCTATGGTAGAGACCCCTTGCTGAGCAGAAAATTTGTACGCGGTTGCCCACCTCGGACTTTTAGAAATCTCACCAAGACTACGTTGAATTAATATATCATTTACCTTTATAACAATACCATCTATTCCAAAGGGAAGAGATTCCCTTTTTTTTGCAATATCGTTAAAAAAATCCACCGCTTCCGTAATACCGTTCGCAACCCTTAAATGTTTATTCACATTAAACCCTAAGGATTTCAGAAAATTTATAAGCTCAAACTGTGTTTTAAAATTAACATCTCCTGAATACTCTCCCGTACCATATATAAACATTATTAGATTCCTCTGCGCAGTAATCTTGGCATCAAGCTGCCTCATACTGCCAGATGCGGCATTTCTAGGATTTGCAAATGGTGGTAATCCATCTCTTATTCTCTCAATATTCAATCTTTTAAAACTCACTTTATCCATCATAACTTCACCGCGAACTTCAAGATAAGCTACGTCTTTTAAGAGCTTAAGCGGTATGGTTTTTATAGTCTTTAAATTTTCCGTAATGTCTTCGCCTATTATCCCGTTGCCCCTCGTAGAACCCTGAATAAAGATACCATTTTTATACACAAGTTCCACCGCAAGACCATCAAATTTAAGTTCGCATTCATATTCAATATCACGATCACGACCTAAAAATCTCTTGGTCTTTTTATCAAATTCTATGATTTCCTCTTTTGAGTAGGTATTACTCAGTGAAAGCATAGGGACAGTGTGTTTTACCTGCATAAATTTTTCACTCGCAGCACCGCCAACCCTCCTGGAAGGAGAATCTACCCTTACATACCGGGGGTATTTACTTTCAAGGTCCAACAACTCCTCAACTAATTTGTCAAATTCATAATCGGATAGAATAGGATCCTCTAGCATATAGTAACGGTAGTTGTGATAATTTATATCATCAACCAATTTATCTATCTTCATTTTTGCTATCAGATCGTCTTGCATATAAGTCTCGCCCCTTCAGTGTTTAACCGTTTGGTTTTCGGTCTATCATTGTCTTTCAGTTGCACACATATCAATATATCGCATTGTACAGATAATAATTTCTTAGAACTTTTTTCACATAGTTTCTTGTTTGACTAAAAGGAATAGATTCGATGAATAATAGCATATTGTCTCTCTTAAACAAAGAATCTTTCCAGTAACCTACAACATCCGGTCCGGCATTATAGGATGCCACGGCAAGATATTTTTTATTACCAAATCGGTTTAATAGAGTTTTTAAATAGTAGGATCCAAATTTAATATTTATATTTTTCGAGTAGAGCATAGACGGATTAAAATCATAATGCCCGACCTTATCGGCAATATAATACCCAGTGGTGGGTATTATCTGCATAAGTCCAATTGCATTAGCGCTCGAGAAACTAGATGGATCGTAAAAGCTTTCCTGTCTCATAACTGCATAGATAAGATTACCGGGAATATCGTAACGATTTGCATATCTGTTTACATAAAAAAAATATGGTTTTGGATAAGCCAATCTTAAAAAATTCATATTTTTAGCTAGAAGCCTGCCATTGCTACCATATAATAAAATTGTAGCTATCTTGGAAGCATATCCATAATTGCCATACTTATCCATAATATAAATCGCACTCATTAAAGTCGCATACTTAAGGCTTCCATTATGCTTTGTTAATATTTTAATCTGTCCTATAATATTTTGCGCCTCAATATTCGCCAATAATTGAATCTTGAGGTTAGACAACACTTTGAATCGTTCAAGTAAAATTCTTAAATAACTATTTTGTCGCAATATTTTATCAAAGGATATTAAAAATTTTCTGAAATCTAATTTTTTATGCTTATTTAACTCCAGCGGAGTTTTCATCTCTATCCTCGACATCATAGCGTAATATGAAAAAACTGGAGCATTTTTTGCTATATCAAAATAGAATGAGGCCTTATTTATCATGCCAAGTTTTTTTAACACAATCCCATACCAGAATAGGTATTTTGCATTATTCCTATAGCTTTCTCTCTTATTTAAGAGCAATTCTATGCTTTCTCGTGCTTTTATAATTTCTCCGCTTCTTAATTCGGCCAAAAAACTATGCCAAACTATCGACCTATATATAAGCATACCCTGTTTATTTAAATGTCCTTTTTCTCTTAATATAAATTTCAACCGTTTAAGGGCTTTATTTTGCTTGTGCAGAACATAATAGTAATAATAGGCCTGTAGATATAAGAGTTTCAACGATTCACCGTATACCCTGCCTTCACCATCCTGCCTTAACAATTTGTTAATGTCTTTTAGGCACAAGGGTTTTTTTGTCTTAAGCAGAATGTTAATCCTCATAAAAGTGGTTTTCTTGCTTTTTATGCCCAATAGTAAATTCCATGCCTTTGTATAATAGGAACTATAATATAAGGCGGATGCTCTTTCAATTCTCTGAGATTTTGATAGATACACGCCACTAAAATTAGGAATGTGCTTTAACATTGCACCAACATTATGTTTTTGTGAAAAATAGGGATAGTGGATATAAAGTAGTAGTAAGTAACTTCTTGCCTTGGCATAATGCTTTAAATTTAAGTATATTTTAGCTATCTGAAAAATTGCATTCGACCTTGCAGATAATGCCGTCGTATGTTTAACGACATATTTAAAATGTCTTATCGACGAATATGAATATCCATTCTTTTTTTCGGAAAGGGCAAGATAAGAAACAGCATTTTTATAAAAAACAAAATTGCGATATTTACTAATTAACTTGGACAGCACAAAATCTGCCTTACGGTAATCCTTCAGTTTTACAAAACATACACCCTGATAGTACAATGAATAACTAACTAACAATCTCCCCTTGAGAGTGTATAACCAGAACAAACTCTCAGCTTTCTTGCAATTACCAATCTTGTAAAAATTGTATGCCTCTTTAAAATATACATCATTTGTCGTGTACGCAAAAGACCGTTCCGCATTTATAAAAACTGAGATAAAAATAATAATAGGCAGGAAAAAAAATAATATTTTAAGTAACTTTGGCATGTCGCTACTATATCACTTTAACCGCAATGGTTAAACTGTCATTAGCTATAACTACGCTGTTATAGATTCCGAACCCCCACCGGTAAATTAAAGTATCCGGTAAAAACCTCCTCTGCCGGTCCGATCATGTATATACCATCTTTTAATTCTCCCGAAATTTTCAGCATACCACCGTAAAGATTCACATTTAAACCACCACACTTAATTTTATCTATTTTTTTCATCACCGAATATACGGCGCATGCTCCTGTCCCGCAAGCCAATGTCTCACCTGCGCCTCTCTCCCACGTCCTGACCGATACATTTTCATCGTCCAAAATCTGAACAAATTCAACATTAATCCTATTAGGAAACATTTTATTGTTTTCTATAAGCGGTCCGTAAAAATGAACATCGAAATTTTTTACATCATCGACAAATATTATGCAGTGAGGGTTGCCCATAGAAACGCATGAGATTTCAAAATTGCTTCCCTTAACATCTAATTTTTCTTCAATGATGTAGGGGGTCTTAACGTTAGTTGGAATTTTAGAAGCTTCAAAGGTTGGAATCCCCATAAACACTTTAGCCTCTCGCACCTTGCCATCTTCTAGGAACACCTCAACGGTTCTGACACCCGCTAATGTCTCTATGGTCATAACCTTATTGTTCGTAAGGCGGTGATCATAAACATACTTGGCGAAGCATCTTATCCCGTTTCCGCACATCTCACCTTCAGAACCATCGGCGTTAAACATTCTCATCCTAAAATCCGTCTTCATAGAAGACGGAGGCAATATAACTATGACACCATCTGAGCCGACACCAAAGTGCCTATCACTTGCCTTAATGGCCAATTTACTATAAAAACTATCATCGCCTGCTACGCACTCCGGCAAATCGTTTATGGCATCTAAATATAGATAATCATTACCCGCGCCCTGAAGTTTAGTGAATTTAATGTGCATCTTATATACCTTGTGTTTAGTGTAATATGATAAAATAAAGCGTTTACAATCTTACCATAGGCATGGTACTTTTTCAATATTAATCGTCCCGTACTTGTTACTTTCTTAATCTCGGATCAACTATGGCATATGCTATGTCTGCCGTCAAATTACCAAGAAGTGTAAGAATGGCGCCTATAACCAATATTCCCATTATGGTTGGATAGTCTCGGGCAAGAACGCTTTGATAAAATAGCCGTCCCATACCGTTTATGTCGAATATAGTCTCTATTATTACACTTCCGCCTATAAGGCCGGGAATGCTTAGTCCTAATATTGTAATGAACGGAATAAGGGCATTTTTTAAAGCATGCCTATAAATAACCGCCCATTCCTTCAGGCCTTTTGCCCTGGCAGTCATAATATATTCCTGTCTGTATACCTCAAGCATGTTTCCCCTTAAATACATAGAAAGACCCGCGATACCACCAAATCCAGAAACAAAAACCGGCATAATCAGATGTTTTCCAATATCAATAAGTTTTCCCCATAAAGGAAGGAAACTGTAATTAATAGAGGTTACTCCCCCTATCGGCAAAATATGCAAATCTATCCCAAAAAAAATTATAAGTAACAGCGCCACCCAAAAGGACGGAGCGGCAAAACCTATAAAAATAAGAACGGTAGATATTTTATCAAATAAAGAATTCTGTTTTACCGCAGACAATACTCCTATGGGTATTGAAAATAAAAAGATAAATACTATTGCAAATGCATTTATGACAATAGTGATACCGATTGTTCTTTTAATCTCTGTTATGACGGGCTCATGATTGGCGGTAAATGATAATCCAAAGTTAAATGTGGCTATTCTTTTCAGCCAATCTGCATATTGCGTTATCAAGGGTTTATTTAAGCCATATAGTTTTTTAAGCTGAACCCTTGCCGACATAGATACTTTAGGGTTTAGCCCCAACTGTTCGGTAAGGGGATTTCCTGGTGCGAGATGAATAACAAAAAAAGATATAAGCGTAATTCCGATTAATATCGGTGCCATGAATAAAATTCTCTTAAAAATGTAGATGCCCATAGTTTATAATCTTTTTAGTCCGATATTTCGGCAAACGAATTATAGTTTTTTATTTTTGTTTATTATACAATACTAAAGATTTGTTTTGAAATGAATATAATAAATAAAATATTTTAATCACACCATATTTAAATCCTATGAATGAGCTTATTGATGCTTTCAAGAAGAATAAATTGGCGCTAATTTCCCTTATATTTATTTTAATTGTCATTTTGATCGCGATATTTGCCCCTTTTATTGCTCCGTATAACCCCAACAAAATTAATGTGGCAAATATTTTATTACATCCAAGTTTTACCCACCCACTTGGCACGGATCAGCTGGGAAGAGATGCACTGTCAAGGCTTATCTACGGCAGTAGGATTTCAATAGAAGTAGGATTTATTGCTGTTTCTATCTCTCTGTTTATAGGAATTATCATCGGCTCGTATGCAGGTTACTACGGCGGTATGGTTGACAGTGTATTAATGAGATTTGTAGATATAATGCTAACATTCCCATCATTTTTTTTAATTCTTGCCGCCAGCGCAATATTAAAACCCTCTATAATTAATATTATGATTATAATAGGGCTTACATCATGGATGGGGGTCGCAAGAATCATACGGGCAGAATTTACACAAAATAAAGAAAAAGACTATGTGCTAGCAGCAAAGGCTTCAGGCGCCTCTGCGCCCTACATAATGTTTTCTGAAATACTACCGAACACGATTGCTCCCATTTTAGTATCGGCAACATTGGGCATTGCGACAGCCATATTAATCCAAGCTTCGCTTGCTTTTCTCGGAATAGGAATCATGCCACCCACACCAAGTTGGGGAGGAATGCTTTCAAGAGGAAAAACTTATATAATGGTTGCATGGTGGCTTACCCTTTTTCCAGGCATAGCCATTCTCTTAACGGTTCTCGGCTTTAACTTAATTGGCGAAGCGGTAAGAGATGCTTTTGACCCGAGATACTCCAACGAAAAATAAGGGAAGGTTAGAACTCCGGTAGATTTCTCACATCTTTTCCGAGATCCATGTAAAGCAAGAGTTCCATAATCTTTTGCGCATGGTCGGCAAATCTTTCATATTTTCTTGCTATAAATATATATGTTATATTGCTCTCCAACGCTTCTAAATTTTTTGCAGAAATATTCATGACATCGACTACAATTTTATGGGATAACACATCAATAACATTTTCGTCCTTTATGATAATATCTTTTAACTCAATATTATCCCTCACACCATCAGAATACATCTTCATAGCCATCTTAAGCATTTCATCACCCCTTTCTGCAACATCCTCAAAATAAGATCCGATGCACTTAAATCCTTCTGAAAGCGAAAGAGTGTTTAACAGTTTGAGCCCTATTTGACAAATAGACGCACACAAATCCCCCATCCTTTCAAGATCGGTTATTACCTTCATTGATGTTGTTATAAACATTAAATCCGCCGCTTCAGGCTGATATAATGCTAAAAGCTTTATGCAGCTTCCGTTAATATCAACTTCGGCGGAATTTATCTTGAGATCATTTTTAATGGTGTCTTCAGCAATTTTATTGTCTCTTTCAAAAAGAAACTTGGTAGCATTATTAAGCTGGCTGTTTACAATCTCACTCATTTCTACAACACTTCGTTTTAGCTTTATAAGTTCTTTATCTAATGCATTCATTTAGTAAATTCACATCCTTATTTAGTTTAAAAATTAATTAATATAAATAGTCAACCACTTAGTATCTACTGGTTATAAAATCTTCCGTCCTTTTGTCCTTAGGTCTCGTAAAGAAATTACCGGCCTCATCAAACTCTACAAGCTCACCATCAAGAAAAAATCCGCTGTAATCTGAAATTCTGCCTGCTTGTTGAACATTATGACTTACCACTATTATAGTATAATATTTTTTAAATGTTGTGATTAAGTCCATTATAATACTAGACGATACAGGGTCTAAAAAAGCTGTAGGTTCGTCCATCAAAAGCACGGATGGATTTGTGGCAATAGCCCTCGCAATACACAGTCTTTGTTGCTGTCCACCTGAAAGCGAAAAAGCAGACTTATGAAGTTTGTCCTTAACCTCTTCAAAAAGACCTGCATATTTAAGGCATTTTTCAACCCTTTCGATAATAAAATCCTTATCCTTGATACCGTGTATTTTTAATCCGAAAGCAACATTGTCAAAAATAGATTTAGGGAAAGGATTAGGATTTTGAAAAACCATACCAATATTTCTTCTCAGTTCCACGACATCAACAGACTTATTGTATATATTCTTTCCGTCTATCAGAACATCACCGGTTAATTTAGCCCCCTCTGTATAGTCGTTCATTCTATTTATCGTTCTCAAAAAGGTTGATTTTCCACATCCGGAGGGTCCAAGTAATGTGCAAACCGAATTCTTTTTAAAATACAAGTTTATATTTTTCAAAAGATGATAATTTCCGTAATAAAAATTAAGATCCTTGACGTTTACTTTGATTTCGTCTTGTTCTGGCATATCAAGTTTTTACCCTTATAAAAATTTTCTTGTTAAATAGCTTATGAACCTCAATCCAATATCTATAGCAAAAATAAAAAAAAGCAAAACCAGTGATGCCGTTTCTGCCTTAATATGTAAAATCTTCGAAGGCTCATGAATATAAATAAAAATAAGCATTGCCATATCCCCAACAGCGCCACCTGGACCGACAACACCGGTAGGCAAGCCAGTATTGTAGTAGTTTGTGAACAACAGCGGGGCAGTCTGTCCAATGATATTCATTACACCCAGCAGTATTCCAATAAATATACCGCCTAATGCCGCTTTTATCACAACCGATTTTGTGGTCTGCCATTTAGTAGCGCCCATAGCAAGGGCTCCCTCTATATAGCCGGGTGGAATACGGTTTACGGCCTGTTCGGTCAATAATGTAACAATGGGTATCATAATGAAACCAAGTGTTAATCCCCCTGCGAGGGCTGAAAAACCAAAATGAAAACCCAAACCTGCATTTGTACTGAACACGTAAAAACCTACAATACCCCAGACTATAGACGGAATTCCAAGCATTAGTTCGTTTAATAATCTTAAGATACTATTCATCCTTTTCTTTCCAAAGAGAGACAAATATAACCCTGTACCTATGCCTATAGGAAGCGCAAGCATAGATGCAATAACAACAAGATAAACATCTCCTACAATGGCATTTAATATACCACCCTCCGCCCCTATCGGAAAACCCGTCGGCAATGTAGTGATAAATTTCCAGTTAAGATACTTGTATCCTACGACAAATGCCTGATATATGATGTGAAATACAGGAAAAACCCCAATAACAAAAGCTAAAACAGCAAAAAAAACCGCAACATTGTTATAAAACTTTTTTCTTCTTATATATCCCTTGTTCGTAGGAAATACAGTCATCGGATCTCTTTCCTTTACGATATCGTTAGGTTCCATCATAAACTATTGTGTATTAACCCCCTCCAAATTGTGATCTACTAAACTTGCCGCCTATTACCCTATTCAATATATTCCTCCCAACTACATTTACGATAAGGCTAACAAGCAGTAGTAGCAATGCAAGTTCAACCTCCGCCGAAGCATATATTGGACTAATTACCGCAAATGTGAAGGTATTTGCAAGCAAGGACGATATTGTATAACCTACATCAAATAAAGACTTAGGGATTATGGCCTGGTTTCCGATTAAAAGGACAACGGCAATCGTTTCTCCGATCGCCCTACCAAAACCCAAAATAATCCCCCCATAAATGCCGTTTAAAGCATATGGCACAGATACATCTTTAATGACGTCAAGCTTTGTAGCCCCCATAGCAAAGGCACCATCCTTGGCAATCTTAGGCACGGACGAGAGAGAATCCTTGGTAATGGAGGATATAATCGGTAAAATCATAAATGCAACAACTATACTCGCTGCAAGTATGCCGTATCCTATATTCTCACTAACCCTTAAAAATGGAATATACGAAAAATGACTATTAAAAAAGGGTTCAATGGAATCTCTTATCCATGGAACAATGGTTAAAACGCCCCAAACACCGAATATTACACTTGGGATACCCGCCAACATCTCAATTATTATCGTAAAAAAACTCTTTAAAAAAAACGGACAGTACTCTTCGAGAAATATACCTATACCAAGACTGAACGGTATTGCAAATATTAAAGCAAGGAATGTCACCACAAATGTACCGACAAGAAATGTGAGTGCGCCGAATATCTCTTTTGGAGGATTCCACGTTGATACCCATAAAAATGAAAAACCATATCTGACAATAGAAGGATAGCTATAAAAAAGCACTATAGCAACGGTCATTAGAAAGATGGAGACAACAGATAAGACGAACAACGAAAGAACCAATTTAAACAAGTCGTCTTTATATTTTAAGCTGAACATGAAGTTAAAACCCGTCCTTATTTAAGTATTTAAACTATTGCCCCTAACGAAATTTTCTCGATTATAACACATACATTTACGATTTTCAGTAAAAAAATATCCAAAATTACAGCAATATGTATTATAATAGACATAACATAATTTGTGTCTATTAAATTTTATCAAACAAATGTTACAGAATTATTACATTTTTGTTACATTTTTGTTACATTTTTAAATTTTTACCCTTACTATGAATAAACCTAAAACATCAGTAGTTCTCCTTAGCGGGGGGTTAGATTCCGCCACAGTGTTAAAGATTGCTATAGATGAAGGCTTTGAAGTAATTCCGCTTACATTTTTTTACAATCAAAGGCATAAAACTGAAATCGAACATGCAAAAGACATAGTCAAGTTTTTTAATCTAAAAACCCACGTAATAATCAACTTGGATTTTGGTCAAATTAAGGGTTCTGCTTTAGTAGATTTATCCATAGATGTACCTCAGGGCAGAATTAAAGAAGATATATCGGAAAAGGACCACGACACAAACAACATCGATATTGATAATATTCCGATAACTTATGTCCCCGCGAGAAACACAATATTCCTATCCTACGCATTAGCCATTGCTGAAGTTAACTGCGCAAGTGATATTTTTATAGGGGCAAATCATATTGATTACAGCGGTTATCCGGATTGTAGACCCGATTATCTGCACGCTTTTGAAAAAATGGCAAACCTAGCCACTAAAACATCCATAACCGGTGAAACTAAGTTTAAGATTAATGCACCGCTACTTCAACTAACCAAAAAGGACATAATCATCAAAGCCGGTGAAATAGGCGCCCCACTTGAGCTCACACACAGTTGCTACGACCCGATAGAAGGGTTGGCATGCGGCGTATGTGACTCTTGTATTTTACGGTCGAACGGGTTCAAGCTAGCAGGGATTAAAGATCCCACCAAATATCATAACAAGGAATAGCTACGTAAGTTCCGATACCTCGGTTATATGAAACACCATTACCGACCTTACCCAATCAAAACGTGATTCCATTTTATCAAAGTTAGCACCTGAACTTTCGAATCTCGCCTTGCCCTTGAGCAAAAAACCGGCACCCTTACCCTGTAAACCCTCAACACTTTTTGATGCAAGTATCATTTGAACATCACTACCGGCCTCAATATTTCTTTGTGATTTATTTAGGTGACCCGCCGGAATTAAAAGGTTGTCGCTATCTGTGGCGTCGATGTAGCTATTCCAAGTCGCCGCCATGTGAATTCCGTCGGTTCCGTATGTCGCAAAACTCGCAGGTCCTTCGTGCTTTAGTATCTCTATAATCTTGCTATTAATCATAATAACACCCTCCTCTCTTTCTTTTAACTTAATCAGTACTATCCTTAGTCTATACCTATACGCCTAATTTATCAATAGTGCCTTAACGAGAAATATATATTTTATTTTATATTTGATTTTTGAAATAAATAGGATGTATAATGGATAAAAGATGTGTTTATTGCTTAAGCACTATTATCCGATAAACTCAACGGATTTAATAATGGTTTTATACATTAATTTTTTATGGGGGACTGACACATGAGAAATAAGTTTAGTAATTTGGTAACGAAGAAGGGCGGTCATAACAACGAAGCGTTTACGCTTATTGAGCTTGTTATGGTCATCCTCCTAATCGGTATCTTGGCGGCGGTTGTGCTACCTAAGTTTGTAAACCTAACAGGACAGGCTAATAAAGCGGCTTCGCAGGGCGTAGTAGGTTCGATAGGTGAAGGATTAACAACCCAGCTTTCAAAAAATTTAGTCAATAACGATTTATCTACTTTTATTGTTATCACCGGGGTAAGCTCAACCAGTGGTGGAACGGTTACCTTAAATCCGGTTCTGCCAGCGGCTAATGCGGCCGGTACAAATCCGTACGCAAATCCGTTTTTACTGCTACCGAACTATTCTATGCCTGCAACAGGGTATGGCTCTGGTGTATCTTATAACTTTGGAAATCCGATAGCTACAGGTTTAACGACCGTGCCGTCTGATTCATGGTGGGTAAATTACAGTGTTGGCACCGCAACCGGTCCGGGAACGGCCAGCACTAGTACGTCTGCCGGTTTAACCTGCGATAATAACTCGACCACAAACGCAAATTACGCAGCGCCGACAGTAACCGTTTCTTATAACGAATACGTCCTGCAACTTGGTAATGTTGATTATGTCTATTCAAATGGTTCGACGGTTGATAGTTATGCTTACTATATGTCGTATTCTGTTAATGGTAATGTCGATGGGGTTTACTTGGCTCCATGTCAGTCATAAGGATTGCGCTTAATTTTATATATATGCATATGATGACGTTAAAGCGTTCGATTAATAATCGAACGCTTTTTTTATTGGCAGATTTATCCGTTTGATGACAAGTCATATATCTTCAAATGTCCCTTGACCTTTTTTATGAGTATAACCTCAACGGGTTTCTGAAATTTATTTATAACATTAGATATCTGTTCCTTACTCAGGATAAAGAAAGAACAAGAAAATAGGTCGGCAATAGTTGAAGGAAACCTGAAATATTTATTTTCTACAATAACCGTATCACTCAGTGTGTCGGACCTAACCGGCATTCCTGTTGCAGGGTTCATTATATGTCCGTAATACTTGCCCTTATAAAAAAATCGGTTTTCATAGTTTGCAGAGGTTTCAACAGAAGCATTAGTTAGCTTAATGACCTTGATTATCTTATTCCTATTCAGCGGGTCTAGTAGTCCAACACTCCACTTTTCCCCATTTATATTTCTTCCAATTGCAGTTATCTGCCCTCCGCCATTGATAAGAGCATTTTGTATTCCATGGCTCATCAAAACGGCCAGCGCCTCATCAATTCCATAGCCCTCTCCATCCCCTCCAAAGTCAAGCATCATACCTTTTTTTTCTAGAAAAACAGTCCGTCCGTGTATCTTGACAAACAAGGGATTATCTAGATAAACCGAGCGAGCGATAGCCCTCTTGCTAGGTATCCTGTAATGCTTATCGTAAAATCCCCATATTTTCATTGTAGAACCAATTGCAACATCAAAAACATTGTAAGTTGGCTTATAAAATCTAAGGCTTATTCTTAAAAGCGTCAAGAGGTCGGGGGCAGCCTTGACGGGTTTTATTCCTGCATACTCATTGATAAGCGATACATTGCTATATGCCTTAAAATCGCTTAGTATGCCGTCTAGTTCCCTTACTCTTCTCACCGCAAGGCCTATCGCCCTTAAATCTTTTAATCTATCTTTATGTGTGGAAATAACCTTTATCTCCCAAAAAGTTCCCATGGAATAAAAGGTTTTTGTTATTTCAATTTTCTTAGAAATAATGTCCCTTTTATTTTTGGCACAAGAACTCAAAATAAGAGGAGATGCGCTAAAAAATAGAATAATGATGATGAGTTTTATATATTTATTCATTTTATTGGATATAGTCAAAAAATCGTAAGAAGCTTTCAATATTCTTAATAGGGTCATTATTAACGTCTGTTATATCGTCTTTTAATAATTTTCCATCGAAATCGTGGATATGGTTGGGGTATGTCTCAAGCTCATCATGAATAGGAGCCGTGTCTATAACAAACAACCTTCCTTCCCTTAAAAAATTAAAAGAATATTTTTTCTTTGATGGATAACGCAATTCAAGTTGAGAACCGTCATTAAACTTCAAGAGTAAGCCGTCACTTTTTATCTCTGCCGGCACTTTCAGTATACCCTTAAATGAGGTGTTTATGTCATTGGCTATCTTTATCGCAAACTCCTCACTAATTGTCTTATTTTCCAGAAAATTTTCCAGAAAATCATATTTATCAGCCATAAATCCTCCTTTTTTTATGATTTATCCATAAAGCTTTGTATGTTGAGCCTATAATGTGCAATGTAGTCTCTGATATGAAGTATAGATAGATAGCCCTCGTAGGCCGGATGTTCCTGGATTGAACCCTTTTTTATCTTTCTCAATAATGCGCTTTCGTCACTAACGTCATAATTATTTTTAATATTGTCTATCGCAACCTTCATTAAGGTTATCTCGCGGATCATCTCCGCAAGTTCTTTTTTTGCGGAATCATCCTCAATACCGCTAAAAATATCACTCATACAATTAACCCTCCTTAATCAATTAATATCTTTTTTTATAGAATATAAACATACCTAAGAACATAGGCATAAGAATCCACATAATATATGTAAAAATCAATAGAAAATGGTTCAGCATAAATTTTCCCGTTATAATACTTGTTAGTCCATAATATCTCTTAAGACCGTGTATAAAAGAGATGGTAAACAGCCTGTAAACATCAGTAGGATTAACCAGCATGAAGCCGCCAATTACCGTATTATTTATAAACGCAAGCTGGCCCTTCGTAGCAACAAGAATCCCTACCAATAACAAATCATAGATAAAAACATAAAAAAACCATAAAAATACGGAGATGGTTATAGAAGATGTCCTTGACCTGGTAAAGCTGGAGACTAGCAAGCCTATGGACAAGAAAGACACACCGAGCAAAATTGAAGCAAATATGAAATTAAAATAGGAAACTATATTACCGATATTTCCGGTTGATAAAATCGCAATACCCGATATGCCATATCCGATAAAAATTGCTATAAAGATAACGATTGTAAGTCCTATAAATTTACCGAGATATATTTCACCCCTGGAAGCAGACGAAGATAAAAGCAATGGCATCGTTCTGTCTTCCTCCTCCCCCGTAATAGAATCATAGCTGAGTATAAGGGCTATTAATGGAATTAGATAAATAGATAAGCTCATAAGCGACGCTATTGTTACATTTACGCCGCGAAAACCGGTTAAGCCGGATGGACTTGTGCCAAAATAAGAGATCGCGAAGGATAACACGGCAAGAATAAAAATTAAAATAAAAAGTGAAATATTTTTAATTCTGCCCATGAATTCCTTTTGTGAGATCGTTAAAATCACCTTTAAGTTAATCATTGTGCACCTTCTTGTTAGAAAAATGACTAAAAATTTCGAGAAGGCCAGGTTTCTCAAAATTTATATCCATAAGGTCATTAGTATATTTACCGACAACCTCATTTATTAGTTTTATCCTATTTATTTCTACAAATTTAATATATGCAGATGAAAGTTTATCTCTGAATTTATAATCAATAATTAGATTAGCATCTTTTATATGTTCGAACCAGCTTTCTTTAAATTGAAAACCGTCTTTTAATCTTAAATTCATTGTCGTTGGTAATCCAAGCCCTTCCGATAGTTCCGGTATTTTGCCAAGAGCTGTGATGCTCCCATTTAATATTATACATATTCTACTGGAAATATCCTCAATCTCTGAAAGAATATGCGCCGCCATTACTACGGTTTTTCCTCCTTCATGTATAAGCCTGATAAGAGAAATAAAATCATTAACGGCAGTAGGATCCATCCCGCTTGTAGGTTCGTCCAAGATGTAAATATCCGGATCTTTAATACGCGATACTGCAAATGCCAGTCGTTGCATCATCCCTTTTGAATATGAAATTACCTTTTTATTTGCAGCATTAGATATACCAACTTTATCTAATAGCTCTTCAAAGAATTTTTTATTATAAACATTATTAAGTTTTCCGAAAAATTTCATAATTTCGATTCCGGACAAATTTCCATAAAAGTGGACAACCTCAGGAATATAGCCGATTCTAGCCTTGACGCGTTTAGGAAGCATTCTAGACGTATCGGTGTTGAAAATTTTTATTTTACCGGTTGTAACCCTCGTAAAACCCATGATTATCTTTATAAGGGTAGACTTACCAGCGCCGTTATGACCGAGAATCGTTAAAACTTCACCTTCTTTCACCGAAAAATTTATATCCCTTAGCGCTCTAAACACATATCCGCCCCCGAGTCTATATTCCTTATTGATGTTAATTAGCTCCATCACGGGTAGTTCACTACTGTTCATATTGTTTTCGTTCGATGCTTGTTTTGATTTTAACATAAGAAAAACCATCCTTTACTGAATCAACTATTATCTTCTTTGGAAAAGTAGGATTTAGGTACGGATATCTGTCAACGATACCCGCTACGGTAAAGATAGGAAAACTGTTCGCTATAAACTCTAACGTTTGAATGATAGGCGAACCACTCAATAGCAACTTGGCTAAGGGAAATTTCCAATATATTAAGCTTACTATAGAATTAGCCCTATAAGGCAACTCGCCTACATTACCCTTTTTTGTTGTAAAACCGTTGTAATCCGACCAAAAGTTGCCCTCACCCTTATAATCCCAATATATATTGGCATGAGCAAGAAACTTTATCTGAAACCTGTTATTTATAAAAGAGTTATTATATACCGTATTATGGAACGACCCGCCCCACACGTGCATCCCTATGCCATTATGAATAATAAGGTTATGAATTATCTTATTCCAAACGGTATCATATAGATCCATACCCTTGCCGCAATTAATAACCGTATTGCTTGCAATGGTATCGTAAAACGCCTGATTAAACAAAAAACCCTTATGTTTCGCATTGACTATTGTATTAAAGGATGCCGTTATATAATTGGAATACATGAGCGCCAAACCAACTACGGTGTTTTTTACAAAATTTCCGGCAACGACATCGTGATATGAATACATATAATGGGTACCATAATAATCATCTATTATGATGTTCTTTATGAGATAAGAATTTGGAGACGATATAACATAAAACCCGCCTACAAAATATTTAATGACATTTTCCTCCAATACGTCATATTGAGCATTCCATAAATAGAATCCGTATCCTCGCGCTCCCCAAGGAGCATTTCTGGAAGATGAGATGAAATTATCCTTTACGGTAGCATAAAATGCGCCGTCTACATATATTCCGTTAGCATTGGAATCTATTATGTAATTATTTTCAATAACCGCAAAATCGGCTTTCTGCCTTAACAGTATCCCTGCATCCATCTTCCCAAGATTGTCCCCGTCATTTATTATCTTAAATCCCTTAACCAATACATGCCTTGCGTCTACAACGATGCCGCTTCCCTTTAAAAGAGTATTTATAACCGGATAGTTTACCCCAATCAAGGTCAGCGGCTTGTTGATAAATATACTCCCTGAATAACGTCCATTTTCAACAATTATGGTATCTCCGCTATTTGCCGATTTTACCGCATTTTGTATAGAGCGAAACGGCTTATTTTCTCCAACATAAATTATTTTAGCATTAGATGACACAGGCATCATTAAAGAAATAAACAGAGCAATCGACATGAATAATAAGCCTGCTAAAATTTTATGTTTTCTAAACATCATGAAATTTATCGTCTAATTTTTTTTCATATTTGCTTTTTTTATTTTCAATAGGTGCGGGCAGAGTTTTTCATCGTGATAATTAATCTGGCATTCTAGGCAGTAAAAACACTCCGACCTATTAATAGCTCCCTTATCGTCAATTGCCTTAATATCACAAGACTTAGCACAAATTTTACAGCTCTTGCACTCTCCGTATCTTTTTATACTGAATATCTTTAATTTAGACAGTAAACCCAATGATGCACCCAATGGACACATATATTTGCAAAAAAACCTATAAGATAAACTCGATATACCTATTAAAAGAATAGCATATGCTGTAAAATACCACTGTCTTTCAAAATGTAGATAAAAAACCGTCTTAAAGGGTTCTACCTCTGCGAGCCTTTCACCCCACGCGATTGAAACAATGGCAGTAATCATTAATATTATAAATATCGCATATTTTAAATAAACCAATTTAAAGTGAAACTTATTATTAAACTCAAACGATATTTTTTGTACAAGTTTTTCAGGTAGTATTTTTTCCTTTATTCTGTAGATATATTCTTGTATTGTTCCAAAAGGACAAATCCATCCGCAAAATACACCCCTTCCCCATATAATAGCCGTAATAAATATAAATACGAAAAGGATGAAAATTAAAGGATCAAGCAAAAAAAGTGTTGGATGATAACCTACGAATAAACTATCGTAAATTGTGTAAAGATGCGTAACAGACGGTTGCGAAGGCTTTATAAAGCCGATTAATATCACAAATAAAAATAGTACGGAATAATAAAGTGGCCTTAGCCATTTCCTGCCATTTGAGGCTAATCTCTTTGTTATGACCCTATCCTTTATTATAAAAATAAAGGATAAAATTATCAAAAATATTACAAGCGGAATGATGTACTTAAAATATTTCATCCATGCAATTTGGTACTGACTCATCTTTTTGACATACCGATAACTTGAAATATAGTATTTACTGGGCAGATGATAATGTGAATAAAATGTATGAAAGGTCTCTTTATTTAACATTGAAGCATGAGAAACATGTTTATGAAAGGTAAATACCACATTAAAAGGAAGTATCGGGTTAAATATTGAAAGCGGAATGGTAAAAATGCCTCCCTCTTTGAAATATGGAATCCCTTTTATATTTAGAGAGGATATATAGCTAAAATCTACGTCTCTAAACATTATAGAGCTATAGCCCTGTTCCAGATGAAATCTCTCAAATGCGCCGCCTCTTGCAAAACCTGAGCCTAAAAAGGACGATACGCCGTTCGCAATAATAAAAATAGTCGCTTCGTGCTTTCTCTTCCATCTTTTTGACATATATCCGTACTCATAATTGCCAAGAATGTTTCTTCCTATATTCGGAATACTTAAGATACCGTAATATACGGTCTCGTATTCTCCGTTACAGTTCTTTTCGCCCATCTGCGAACATGATATGGTGAACTTCTTGATACTGCCGTCCCTTCTTAACTCACTCCAGTTTGCCGGACTGTAATTATCTTTTAATTTATATTTTACCTTGGCAATCGACTTCATAATACCCAATTTTGAGGCAAATTTCCTAGATGCCATGAGGATAGTCTGATCCATCGCCACGGTGGTAACGCTTGCGCTTGCTATAGCAGACACATGATCCTTGCCTTTACCGCCTATGTAGATATTGCTTCTTATATTCTTACCGATATACTGGTCTGTAAACGAATAGAGCTTGCTTATAGGGATTCCTATTAGAAATATAGGATCGTCGCAATGCACGACCCTTACCCCTTGTATTATCCCCTTTTTATTGATAGATATCAGGGATGTTAAGGGCAGACCTGAATAACTCTCTATATTGACTAAATCGGTAGAAAGAAAGATATAGCCTAGAAATTTATTATTTTTGTTATAGCCGTATACAACGGGAGTTCCTTTTATCTTACTAAGTTTAAATACAGAAGCGCCTTTTAGGGCGTCATGATAGTAGTCCGAAGAATTAGCCAAAGTAGTATTCGTACTTCCAAATGCCAAAGCGGAATTAAATACAAAAGACATGACTAACGCTATTGTAAATATATAAAAAATATAAAAAAATTTGTGCTTTCCCATAATTTAGATAATCCACCCTTTTACCAATATATACATTAGTGCATACATATGGCATATATAATATACATGTTAATTTTATAACATCAGAAATGATATTTACTGCGCTTTTTATGAGTCTATCCTAAATTCTTAAATTTCATTTTTTTCATTTTCATCGTTTTCATATTTGCGGAATTCGCCGTTTTATTAACTATTTTACCTGTAATTTCATTGAATTTGTATACTTTTCCGCCAAATTTTACAATAAACTTATTAGCTGCTTCTTTGCTTGAAAACGACGCAAATGTTACTCCCATACAACCCATCCTTTTAGAGCCTATGACATAATAAGCCTTTTTAGCATTTATGAAATGATCTTCAGGATGATTCCACGAATTATTGGTCATGTCCTGAACATATATGGCAAGCGGCACTCCCCTATCCGCAATATCTTTTAGATGCATCCATTGAAACAATTCCACTGTATCACAAAAAAAATATGTCCTGCCGTTTTTATAAATCATTTGAGCCTCCGGCCCCGGATATTGCTTTAGAAACATTCCGCAAAGCTGCGAAGTAGTAGATGAAAGCACCTTTCTAGGTAATGGCAACCTAGTTTTATTCGACGAACATCCTGCCAAAAATATGGATAAGGATAAGAACATAAATATCAATACGGGGAAAAAAACCTTTTTACTGAACATCGACCATTGCCTCCTCTATATTCGTATTGTTCTGTGGCCTTAACAATAAAAGACTTTCCCCTCTTTTACACAACAAAGAGGGGAAAAAAGCCTACAGTGTATGTTCTATTCGACTCTCGGATAGAACGATTATAGTTGTATCGTTATGCCTTCCCTACCCCAGGAAAATCTTTAAATAATCCGTTCCATGACGGTTCACCCTTGAGACGATTTGAATGAATTGGCCTGGACTTGTAACCAGGAACCCTTTCCACTATCATTCTACCACGCATCTCTAGATGAAGCGCATGGCAGAATATCGTACAGTAATACCAGTGAACACCTGCCCTATCAGCGAGAAATGTTATCTCCTTGGTTTCTCCCGGGTTTATATTCAAATTCACATTGTGAAGTGTCATAAGGAATCCGTGAGAAAGATTTTCAACCGTATCGTTATTCGAATAGATAATAGTTATAAGATCCCCCTCTTTGCAATGGAAATAAACGGGGGTTAGGATAGGTGCCACTCCGGTCAACCTAACAATAACCCTATGGGGACCAACTCGCTTAACGTTTTCAGTACCGGACTCAACATGATTTGCAAAATATTTTGGATTAAAAATCTGCTTAATATATTTTAATCTATCGACGAGCGCTATATCCGCCTGATGTGGCTCTATATAAACCGGATTATCAGCTGTAAGAACCATCTTTTTGCCCGATATATCAATTAATTGATCGTTTTCCGGAAATCTAGGCCCAACAGGAAGGAATCTATCCTTAGAAAACTTATTCAAGCTGATAAGCCATTCGCCCGTAGGATGTATCGTATTTTCTTGCGTTGCTGCGGCGTGACCCGGCTGATAGTGGACATCAAGTTTTTGCCTTATAGGTTTAACCTTTTTGTCGCCATTATATGCTTTAATAGCATCCTCAATATTCCATTTAACCATCTGAGAATCTACGAAAAGCGTAGTGTAACCATTACCCCTACCATCATAAACGGTGTGCAAGGGACCGACGCCTACCGTTAATATGGCCGCGACGGCGTCTTTAGGCTTAATCTTACCTTCAAAAACATCACCAACCTTTTTAAGATCTATAACAGTTACCTTAGGTGCAAGCTTCCCGTTAGCAACAGCGTATTTGCCATCCGGCGTGCAACTTATGCCGTGCGGATCCTTTTCCACGGGTATATAGGTAGTTAGGTTGGAACCATGTCTTCCGTCGAGAACCGGCACAGGGGAATCCCCTATTGTCTTATACTTTCCTGCCTTTACTGCGGCCTCTACCCTGCTAATATTAACAAAAACCGCCCACATAACGGGAGGCTTTGTCATTGTAGGAACATTCCATCCTTTGCTTGAGTTGTAGCACGTAGCCATACAGTAGAGCCCTTTGTAATCGGTATCCATATTGTCTTGGTTACCGTCAACCATGACCTGCCATTTAACCTTCATTGTCTCACCATCAACGGCAGAGATAAGCGTCCAGTAATTTTTAGTCTGAGCCGCATTATTTCCCGTAGGAACAATGTCTCTACCGTCATTTGGCATCGGGGTCTCAAACTCGGAAGCAGCAAAAACGTATCCCGTTTTAGGATATCTCTGAGGATATAAACCATGGACCGCGGGAACATTCGGGATAGAGGTTATCGCATCCGTCATAAAGTAATCCAGTCTTATTCTTGCAATCCTGCCATTGGCCTTATCATGAGCATAAGCATACCTTCCGTCAAAATCTCCCTTTGTAAAGGAAAAATGGGGATGATGGACATCGCCTAATCCGTATCCTCCCGCATCTTCAAGCATTTTTGCCGAATGGTTATCGCCAGTCGGACCATAACCTATCCCAGTATTAGTATTAAAGACCGGTATCCTTAACAACTCCCTCATTGACGGAAGCCCTAATATCCTGAGCTCCCCCGTCGGTCCGCCGCTCCATAATCCATAATACTTATCCCATTTGCCTGGAGGCACAATCATTTTTGCGGTAGAGGCGGATAAACGAGACTTTGGCGTTGATTCTCTCGCACAACCGGACAGTGCTTCAACTCCTGCTCCGCTTCCTAATAGTCCCGCTGCTACTGCAATTTTACCCATTGTTGATAAAAAACCACGTCTTGTGGTTTCCTTTTGAACCTGTGAATCTTCTTCTTGTGACAAATCTTTTTCATTCTTGTTCATAATAACCCCTCCTTAGTAGGGCATTAATAATAAAATAAAAAGTTAGATAAAAAAATAAAACACCGTCTCAAATCACAAAAACGCTTACTGGCGATTATATAAATTATAACAAAATTGTAATGTGACTAAAGTCACACCTTATAAAAAAATAACGGTAGTTTAATTATTGAAAAATCGGGATCTACGCACTCGCCCTCTATAAGATATTACCACTGAACCACAAATTGTCAAGTAAATTTCTTATAAAAATTACGTCATATTCTTTGCGAAAAGGCAGATATAGCGGATGACAAACTAATGGAGGAATGTTTGGTGATAATTTAGGTCTGCATGACTATGTTAAGGATAACGGCCTAAAATTTTTAATTTATTTTTCTCTTTCCTGACGGCAATAAAACTTCCCTTTTCACCTAAAACATTGAGCCCATAAACCGGTATTTTATCTACGTTTGAGCTACAAATCCCGTGATGATGCCCAAAAAAAACCAACCTAGGCATAATTTTCAGGACAAGCTTCCTTAGCCCTACAGACTCTGGATAATATCTATTTTTATCGTTATCTTCTATTAGGACACCCTCGGGAGCGTCGTGTGAAATAAAAATATCTATCTGTTTATCCGGATCGCCTCGGTTTACATCACAATAATTTATGAGATTATTTACCTCATGTTTAGTGTAATATCTATTTGCCTTTAAGCTCCCAAAATGCTCAGGATCATACTTTCCGCCAACTCCCGCAACGATAAGACTCTTAATTTTATGGACCGTGCCGTTTGGTATGTAAAACAGATCCTTGAGAACTTCAAGGTCACCTGATAATTTAACAGCATCAAGAAAGTTAAAATCTTCGTTATTGCCGTTTATAAAATATGTCTTAACAGGAACTGCTTTTTTTTCTCTGTACCACTTCGGAAAGTCCCCCGTGCCGTTATGAAGCTTGGTCATCCCATCATGATTTTTTGCATCTATCCATACGCCAAGATCACCAACCTGCAACACGACATCAAAGCTAATTTTAAGCCTTAATTCAAAATCCCTTATATTTTTATAAAATTCATCAAGCCTTCCGTGAACGTCACCCGCAACACATATGTTCATTATCAATAGTCGTACCTAATTTAAATGTCTTCTTCTATCCTATTTCTTCCATTTTCCTTTGCCCTATACAAAGCCCTGTCAACCCTTTCTATAAGAACTGCAACAACATCTTCGGGATGAACATTTCCAATCTCTAGTTGGCCTAAATCATCTTTTTCGTTATACTCTGCAACCCCAAAACTACAGGTTAGCCTGCGAATATATTTAAAATTATGCTTTTCAATTAATTTTCTTAAATTTTCGGCCTTTGCCGATGCGTAGGTTAAATTAGTTTCAGGTAGTAATATTACAAACTCCTCGCCGCCAAACCTTGCAAAAAAATCAGTCTCTCTTGAATTAACTTTTATAAGGTCTGTAAGCTCAATTAGAACATTATCGCCTATTTGATGCCCATAACCGTCATTTATTTCTTTGAAATAATCTATATCAAACATCATTAAAGATAACGGCCTATCATATCTTAATACCAATTTGACATATTCACTTAAAATATTTTCCAATTTTCTTTTATTAAAAATACCAGTGAGATGGTCTGTTTCGGACAATTTCTGAAAACGCATTTTCTCCCTTTCTAATCGTCTTTTTAATAAAACATTGTTTGTTATATCAAAAAGTATTACAAGCGCGACGAAGCGCTCCTGATAAACAATAGTCTGAACGTGGAAAAATACATACTTCGACTCGCCCTTTTTAGTAAGTGTGCGGAATGTGTATTCAAAATAGAATTGTTCCCCCTTAAGCCTTCTTGCGATATCTGTTTTTATTGTATCCATATCTTTTACGTCAAATAAATCCCAGACATACATGTCGTAAAGCTCTTGTTCTGAATAGCCCAAGAATTCTACGGCCGCGGGATTGGCATATATAATTTTATTACCGGTAATACAGACCCCTTCACTCATATTATTGACGGTTATCCTAAAAAGTTCTTCACTCTTTTTTAGGCTGTCGTGTAACCCTTTTTCTTTGGTAATATCCAAAAGCACACAATCTATTATGCTCTTCCCTTCATCGTCCTTTTTTAGGCGGCAGGCTATGAACACATCAATAATTCTACCCTTTAAGGTTTTTCTTTTTCCTTCAAACCTATGCACCTCTTTTTTTAGTATATCCTTGATAACGTCAGCCCTTAATCCCGCCTTTGTATATAAATCCTCTACCCTAGCATTTATCAATTCTTCCTTACTACTTGCTTCAAATATCTTAACCATATAATCGTTTACGCTGATAAAATGTCCACCTTCATCTATCGTTGCTTGATACACCCCTATAGGTAAAAATTTTACCAGATCATCGTATTCCCGATAGGAAGCAAGAAGTTTTTTCTCTAATATCTTCCTGCTAGAAACATCCCTTGCAATACATACGCCTATCTTGGTTTTTTCCATATCAAAAATATTATCGGCCGCCTCCACCTGTATAACGTTTCCACTTTTTGTAACATAACTAGTCTCATAGGTTAGATGTCCTTTCAGGATCAATTCCTTGAAATGCTTTTCCATTGCGGCATGACCGGTTTTATGTATTATACTCAACGGAAACAACTTAAGAAAATCGTCTTTATCATAGCCGAACACTTTAAGCGCGGTGTTATTGACATCAATAAAGGACATAGGAGAGCCTTCTTTGGTATATTGCACTACAAAAACAATATCGTTAATAGAATCAAAAAGCATCCTATACTTTTTCTTGCTCCGCTCTATTCTTAGTTCTTTGTAATAAAAACTGACCAAAAATAGTAGTAAGATTGCAAGAAACAGCAGAAAACCGGTAATAAAAATTATCATGGTTAAAAGGCGGTAATTGTTTAGCATATTCTGTATTTTGCGGCCAAACCCTGGTTGAGATGCAGTATAATATGGAACGGATTCATACATAGTGACAAGCTTGGGATCTATAAAAATCTTTTTTTCTGCGATTTTGTGGTAATGAATAAGCGGGGTAATGGTAGGAATTATAACATTTTCCCACTTATGATGTACATTGTTTTCATAGGGAAGAACGATTTTCTCTAAAGAAGGAAAGCCTTTAAGCCCATTATTGAACCCCAAAAACCCTTTATTTACCAGGCCTATCAGCGTACTTAACTTTAGAATAAATATTTTAACCTTTGTTTCATTATTTTCTTTAGTAAAAAGGACCACATCCTGCGCCGATTCAATAGATAATCGAATATTATCCGAAAGTTGAATTAATTTCTGTTGAATGCCGTTATCCTCGCTCATATCTCTGGTCATCTTTAAGATAACCAGGTTATATGTCATTGCAGATATAAAAATATATGCAAAAAGAACGATGACACCGAATAAAAAAGTTTTCGATTTAATTACGCCGTGAAAATTCATTACAAACACCCGTAAAATTAAAAGCTACAAATCAATTAAGTGTAAGTGCAAAATACCGCATTTAGGGTTAGCTTTTCTGTAAATTTTATTAATATTGATAAAAATCTCATTATTTTGTCCGTTTTTTCGGGGGGGGGGGGGGGGGTAAACAAAAAGCTTAGCAAAGACACCGCACTGTCATTTAATTCAAGAAAATATATCATTTTTAATAACATTTAACAACATTAACTTGTAATTTTCATCATTATATCATTTTTAAAAACTTTTAAAACAAAAAAATATTAGATATTTCCAATTAGCATAAGCAATTTTTATTATTGACTTAAGGCGGCGTAATATTGTATCATGGTAGCTTAGTTTTTATGTTGTTGCCTTGATAAGGGGGCTGTAGCTCAGTTGGCAGAGCGCTTGCATGGCATGCAAGAAGTCGTGAGTTCGAATCTCATCAGCTCCACCATATTAAAATATAACATTTAAGGTCTTGTTGCCTCAAAATCGTCCTGATAAAGTATAGTAATCTAATCTAAGGATCGCCAAATTATATATTTTTCAGTTCGGCGTACTTTATCATTTTTGGTATATCCAGCACAAAAGCAATGCTGCCATCACCAAGTATCGTTACTCCACTAAAGAATTTTACATCTTTATAAACCCTGCCCAGCGGTTTGAGGACGGTCTGCACCTCACCAAATATTTCATCTATAGCAAATCCAACGACTTGACCGGCATGCTTAATCACTATTATGTTGTTTTCGCTAATTCCTTTTTTTTGTCTGCCAAAAATGTCGGAAAACTTTACATACGGTAATAAATCTCCCCTCAAATTTATACAATCAACCCCATCGTTAGTTTTATTAGACTCCTCATAATCTATGCACTCCAGAATTAATTCTAAGGGTATAACATATTTGTTTTCATCGTAACCCACCATAAATCCATCAACTATTGCAAGAGTGAGAGGAAGTCTTAAAACAATAGTCGTATATTCCGATTCTTTAGTTTCAATGTCGATGGTACCCCTCAATTCAGAGATATTTCTTTTTACGACATCCATTCCAACACCTCGCCCTGAAACACTTGTCACTTCGTCGGAAGTAGAAAAACCTGGTTCAAATATAAGATTATATATTTCTGAATCCGTTAAATTATTACTATTTTCGTTTATCATGCCCTTTTCCAATGCTTTTTTTACAATTTTTTCTTTATCCAAACCATTTCCGTCATCACCGACCTCTATAACTATGCTTCCGGAATCACTATAAGCATTTAAGATAATTTTACCATTTTCAGATTTCCCCCTGGCAATTCGTTTATCCGGCATCTCAATACCATGATCTATCGCATTTCTAATGAGATGGACAAGAGGATCGGTAATCTTTTCCATATACGTCTTGTCAAATTCGGTATCTGCCCCCTTAATCTCCAGTGTTATAATTTTGCCAAGATCCTTGCTTATATCCCTTACTATTCGCCTCATCCTATTAAAAACCTCGTCTACGGGAACCATCCTTAATTCTATCGAACTGTCCCTTAGATCGTTAACAAGATGTACGAGTGTAGACGTATATTCAGAAAGCACAGGATTATCTACAGTTTTTGACAATTCGGCAATTCCGGTCGTGATAGTAACAAGTTCTCCGGCAATATTAACAACAAAGTCGAGTTTATCAGCATCTATCCTGAATGTTTTAGACTCACTCCTCTTTTTTTCTTTAATCTTTTCCTGTTTTTCAATGACACCGCTTATAACATTTTTATCGACGGCAACATTCTTGACAATTATTTCACCAAGAAGATTTTTGGCATCCCCTTTTTCCCTTTCAGCTTGGATGCGCAATACTCTTGTAAGTTCAGTTTCTGTCAGTGCGCCTGAGGCTACCAAAATCTCTCCAAGCCTAACCTTATCTTCCGGCAGTTCTTTTATTAAATTCATATATTCGGTAATTCTAAATTTTGGCGGTAAAACATAAATATCGCAATCATCCATGACAAACTCAAAAACATCTACTATATCTTCTCTGCCTAAATCGGTTTCAAGATTTATTTCAAAACCGAGATAACACAGCTCTGGATTTAATTCATTAAAAGATGGAATATTATCTAGTACCGAATAAATACCCTTTATTGTCCCAATTTTATTTAGATAATAAATAAATGAAAACGGGTCCATTCCGTTCACAAAAGTATTTTCTTTAAATCTTATAGAAATATGCCAATATTCTAATGACGCATTATCTTCAGTTGTATTTCCAGATTCACTCTTAACATTACTTTTCGTAATTAGGTTTGCATTTTCGATAGATGCAAGATTATTTAGCATCAGATCGCTCTCGGTTTTAAATTCTGAGAAATCCTCCATACCCGAACTTAAATGTGTTATTAGTCCGGTCATATGGTCTCTTATTTTAAAAAATAAATCTAGAATATCTTCATTTATGATTATCTTACCATCCCTTACCTTATCTAAAAAATTTTCCAAATTATGCGTAAAACCTTGGATATAATCTGCACCTATAACTCCGGCAGAGCCTTTTATCGTGTGCATTGCCCTAAAAATATTATTTATATCTTCTTTATATTGCTGTCCGTCACCCTTATTATCCATCATGCTTTCTAAGCTTAGTAAACTGTCTTCAACCCCCTGAAGCAACTCAAGTGCTTCTTGTATAAATACATCTTTAATATCTTGTTCCATCTCTTCCATCACTATATCTCCATATCGTAAGTTTTGAAAAACAAGTCGGTTTTGCTGTTATTTGCCACAATTTCAATACTCATTCCTCTGTTTTTTACATATATCGAAAAGGAATACAATAACTGAATGGCCGAACTATCAAATTCTGCAACATCAGAAAGATCTATTTTTAGAATAACTTTTTCTTTGGCTAAATCCATAAATTTTTCTTTCGCTTTTACAATATTCGAAACGGTAAACTCGCCCGATATTTTCACCAAAATATATCCATCTTCTTTTTTTATTTCAATATCCATAAATTAAAAGTCTCCTTTTTTAATTTATACTAGGATGAAGTATCCGCAAAAAATATATTACAAACATCTCTTTTATGGTAAAATCAATTTGTCTACCGCAGATAAAAGTTGTTCCGGCCTAAACGGCTTAACGAGCCAGGCCTTGGCACCCGCAAGCTTGCCCTCCTGAACCTTTGATTGCTGCGATTCGGTAGTCAGCATCATTATGGGAACAAATTTATGAGAAGCGCTTTTTTTAATTTCCTTCAACAAAGTAATGCCGTCCATAATAGGCATGTTAACATCGCTGATTATTAAATGAACTTTCTTTCCATTCAGTTTATTCAATGCATCTTTCCCATCGTTTGCTTCAACAATTTCATACCCGGCTTTAATTAAGGTCAATTTCACGGTCTGCCTTATAGTTGCCGAGTCGTCAACTATCATGATAGATTTAGACATTTATTAACATACCTCCTGTTATAATTTTTGTTATAATATTAGAAAAAAATTAAGTTATCGGTGGTATCTTCGCCGTTGGGTTGTAAATTTTCCTTTTTAGACTCGCCGTTTATCACCTTTTCATGTACAATTCCTTGTTGTTTCATGGTATATTTCTCCTGCATATTTTGAATATTAAAATTATCAAAATATTTAATTTTTTCCGATACATCTTTGGAATCCTCAAAATCTATACTTGTTGCATAATTAATGTTGTCATTTACATCATGATTTATTTTTATTATAGTCTCCAGTTGTTGCCTCACTATATCCTGAAATTGTACCTTAGATAAAAGATCCATAATTTTTTCATTTACAACTTCCGAATGCAAAGAAATTTTTTCAATAATTTCGTTTTTAAGATTATCCAGTGAGTTATAACTTTTAAAAAGGGTCCCTAAATGCAAATCGATCTCCTTTAGTATTTCCTCATTTGAAAGGGATAACTCGCTCTCTAACTTTTTTTTAAATTTTACAGATATTGTCTCCGTAATGTCCGTGATACCCCTTGAAATTTTAGTAGCTGCATCCTCTGACTTTTTAGATAACCTTCTAACCTCATCCGCAACCACCGCAAAACCTCTTCCGTGTTCTCCTGCACGGGCGGCTTCTATGGCAGCGTTAAGGGCAAGCAAGTTTGTTTGATCGGCTATTTCTTCTATTAAGATCGTTAGATCTCCTATGGTTCCAATGTTGTTTTGAAGAAATAATGCAATATCTTTATCTTTTTCTATATCATCAAACCTCATTCTCATATAATCGTTTAAATCTTTTAAAACCTTACTATTATTAGAAAGTATATCCTTCATTTTTTCTGAAAAATTTTCAGAGTCGCTTTTCGCATTTTTTACGGAATCCATCAACTTCGACATGGCCGAATCTATTAGTTGAGTGCTTTCTATTACGCCAAATGCCGCGTTTTCTGTCTCTTTTATCGTATTGTCTATATGTCCATTGGACAAATTATTGACTTCCGATATTTTACCGATAAATTCACGAACCTTGCCTTGAAAAGTTTTTAGAACGCTTATTGAATCCAGGAAATTTCTCTTCAGGTAACTTAGTCCGTATGTATCATTTTTTTCAACAGCTTCCCGCAAAACCACAAAAAATGAAATAAAAAAAAGTAAAAATGAAACTATACCGAAAAAATAATACAATGCGGCAGAATAATGCTGGTCAAATAAAAGAAATTTTAACAAATAAAATACTGCGACCGACAAACATATAGAGATAAAAATAGAAATTATAAAAATTTTCATATAGTACCCGTCTATTGTGTTAAAAATTTCGTTATAATCTCCGTTTTTCACCAGTAACTCCTTCTACGTAAAAGTTCTTTTTAATTTAATTTGAAAATTGTCAGTATTAAATATTATTCTCCTTGCTTCTTGTCCTCCAACATCATAATTTACTATCTTAATTCTTTCTCCATCTAATATTTTAAATGCCATCTCTATATTTTTTTCTCCGACATTCAGAAAATTTATTTTTGTTTCGTTCAATTTTAATATATTTGCTCCTCCAAAAACTTTCGCTTGAAGTTCGCTTTTATTTGCGCCCAATTCTAATAATTTATTCACTAAATTTAATATTGATGTGTTCCCGTATTTATTGACACTATCATCACCTGATTTACTGTAAGGCAACAAATAATGGTTCATTCCGCCTATTTTTGAAAATTGAGACCATAAACAAATAGAAACGCAAGATCCCAGTAGGGTTTGTATATACACGGGCGTTCTGCTTGCATAAATCTCAGCCGGAAGAATACAAAACATTTCCATTTTCTAATTTATAATAATTTGTTAAAAATATAACGACATATATCTTGTAGCGGTAAAATAACATCAATCGCTCCCTTTTCAACCGCCAACTTTGGCATTCCGTACACAACGCAGGTTTCTTCATCCTGCGCTACGGTAAAAGCGTCCGCATTTTTTAATTCCAGGATACCTACTACCCCATCGTCTCCCATCCCGGTCATTATTATTGCAACAGCATTTTTACCAACATACTTTGCTCCACTTCTAAATAGTACATCCACGGAAGGTCTATGCCTACTGACTAGGGGTCCATCCTTAATCTCGGTATAATATCTGGCTCCATTTCTTTTTACTAGCATATGCTTATTGCCTGGCGCTATTAATGCTTTTCCTCTGCTGACCGGTTCACCGTCTTCGGCTTCCTTAACCCGTATATTGCAAATATTATTAAGCCTATCAGCAAATGATTTCGTAAAACCCGCAGGCATGTGCTGAACGATAACTATGCCCGGAGAATCAGCCGGAAAATCTTCTAAAAATACTTTTAGTGCTTCCGTTCCGCCGGTTGAAACACCGACCATAATAATTTTTTCAGTCGTTGAGATTATTGAGGTATTGTCAAATTTAGACAATACAACATCGGCTGATAATTTAGGCTCAACATTAAAATGCTTCAGTGTTTTTAATGTTTTTTTAGCACCCGCTCTGACTGCTGCATGGATAGAATCCATTATTAATGTTTTTGATTCTTCCAAGAAAACCTTAGTGCCAATCTTAGGCTTCTCAATTATATCTATTGCCCCATATTCTAGCGCCCTAAAAGCTGCATCGGAATTTTTAACCGCTAAGCTCGAACATATTATGACCGGAATAGGATGCTGCTCCATTATTTTTTTTAAAAAAGTGAGCCCGTCCATTCTGGGCATTTCGATATCAAGTATCATTACATCGGGAATAAAATTCTTCAATCTATCAACCGCTACAAAAGGATCCTGTGCGGTTGCTATAGTATCTATATCGGAATTTCCGCTTAGTATCTTAATAAAGGTCTGTCTTATGAGCGCAGAATCGTCAACTACAAGTATTTTTAATTTATCAGACATAAAATTATAAAGTTAATAATGTAAAAATAGGTACTAATTCAGCCTATTTTTAAACTTTTATTTACGTTTTAATGTAGACAGACGGGGCTATCTTTTTCAATGGTAAATCCAAACCTTGCAATGATTCGGAGTGTCCAACGAAAATAAATCCATCCTTGTCAAGATATTTAAGTATCTTGAACATTATCGCCCCTTGCGTAGTTTTGTCAAAATATATAAGTACATTTCTGCAAAATATAATATGAAATTTACCGTCCAAACCGTAATGCTCTTCCATAAAATTCAACCTATCAAATGCAGATTTCTTTCTTATCTCCGGTTTAATTTTTACTAGAAAATTTTTTTTGTTTTTACTTTTTAAAAAATATCTTTTTTTAAAAAAACTGGGCAAATCTTTTATAGAATCAAACCTATATATACCGCTTTCTGCTATTTTAAGTGCTTTAATAGATATGTCCGTGCCGTATATAAAAAAATCAAAATGTTGCAATCCTAAAAGCTTTTCTTCCTCAATACTCATAGCTATAGAATAAACCTCTTCACCGGTAGAACATGCAGCACTCCAAATTTTTATTTTTTTATCTATCTTTTTTGAAGAACCAAACAAAACTTGTGGTACAACTTTCTTTCTTAAAAAATCAAAATGGTCATTTTCCCTAAAAAATTCAGTTTTATTAGTTGCAATAGCATCTATTAAGTTAAGCATTTCTTCTCTTCCATTCGCAGAACCAAATACGAGTTCGATATATTCACTAAAATCACTTATTTTTAAAAGACTCAATCTCTTTATTAACCGGCTTTCTACCATAATTTTTTTTGAATAAGGCATTTTAATGCCTGTCGTAGTTTCAATAAAATTCTGAAGCCTATTGAACTGCGCACCAGTTAATTTCTTGTTAAATAAATTCTCGTAATAGGTCATTTTATAACCATGTTTGGCATAATAATTTCAATTAAGCATCCTCTTTATTTTCTTGCGATTCAGGAATTTCATGGTTTCTATTGTCATTAATAATTTTCAACTCTTCATCCGAAAATACTTTCTCAACATCCAATATTATTACAAAATCACGGTCTTTCTTTGCCATCCCCTTGATAAATTTATTATTGATATTCAATCCTATTTTTGGAGCTTCTTCAATATTTGAAGATTCTATATCCATTACTTCATATACGGAATCGGCTAATGCTCCTATGACAGCCAATTCACCATCTATTAACACTTCGGCCACAATGATACATGTATCAATTGTAATATGTGTCTTACCTATGTTTAATTTTAACTTTAAATCTACCACGGGGACCACATTTCCGCGCAAGTTGATAACCCCTAGCATAAAATCGAGCGACTGCGGTACCTTGGTGATTTTTTTATGGTCTAAAATTTCCCTAACAAGAAGAATGTCTATTCCATATATTCCATCATCAAGCTTAAAGGTGAAAACATTGACTATGCCCTCCTTTGTATCTTTATTTTTTTCGTTATCATCCATTTAATTTGACCCCCTCTGGTATATCAAGATAATTGCCTAATAAATTAAAAACTCTCAAAATCATCATCTAATTTATCATTTCCTTTCTCGTTAAGGTTGATATTCATACCTGATTCATTACTTTTGCTAATTTTTTTAGTATGAGATTGTTTTATTGTAGAATTCGCCGTGGGCATTTTATATTCAATTTTATTTTTACTTTTAGGATACGAACTTGTTCCTAATCGTTCTATCTTCGTAAAATGGGTTAACGTTTTCAAAGAATGATCCGGATTACTACGGCCGTCGCTATCCATTTTGAAAAATTGCATACTTTGGTCTAATGCTTGCGCCTGGCCGGAAAGTTCTTCCGCCGCAGATGCTGTTTCTTCCGAAGCGCTCGCAGTCTGTTGCACAACCTGATCTAATTGCTGAACGGCAATATTAATCTGGTCTACACCTGTTTTTTGCTCACTGCTTGCTGCGGTAATTTCCTGTACAAGTTCAGCATTTTTTCTAATACCGGGAATAGCAGTTTCTATAAGTGTACCGGCGGTCTCCGCAATTACTACAGACGATTTTGAGAGATTACTTATTTCGTTTGCAGCATCCTTGCTTCTTTCTGCAAGTTTTCTAACCTCACTTGCTACAACCGCAAAACCCTTGCCGTGCTCACCTGCCCTTGCGGCCTCTATTGCTGCATTTAAAGCAAGCAGGTTTGTCTGTCGCGATATTTCTTCTATAATGGATATCTTTTCTGCTATCTCTTTCATTGCTTTTACAGTGCTGGCAACAGCCTCGCTTGCCTTTAAGGAATCTTCCGCAACCTTAGTGGCAATTTTTTCGGTTTGGAGCGCATTCTCTGCATTTTGACTTATAGTAGAGGTCATCTCTTCCATCGAAGATGAAACTTCCTCCAGCGATGAAGCCTGTTCCGTAGCGCCCTGAGATAATTCCTGCGCCGCCGCACTTAACTGTTCGGAACCCGAAAAAACATTGCTCGACGAAGTTTTTATATCCATCACAATACTTCTTAATTTTGAAGCCATCTCTTTTAGTGCGTTAACAAGCTGCCCTAATTCATCTTTTCGGTTTGAATTCACTGTTACGTCAAGATTTCCGGAGGATAATTCCTGCGCTAATTTAACGCTCATAGCAAGCGGTTTTTTTATAACAGCGGTAAGGACTAATATTATTATAATACCAATTATTAACGCTACTATCGCACCTATAAGCATTATTAAAGATGACCGACTTATCACTAAATCCGTGACGTTTCCGCGGCTTATAATTAAGGCTATGCGGTTTTCGGAGTCTTTAGAGATAAGATTGCCTACCAAAGTGGCCTTTTTATCTTCTATCTTCACTGCGCTCATTAATTTTGCTTTTTCAGTCTCTTTTAATTTTCTTGAAGTATATTTGCTGGATTCATATCGTTTTTTAAGTTTAGAGGTTTGTAATGCAAAATTAATGTAACTTGATAATGCAACCTGTATTTTATCTACTCTTTTTTTAATATCATTATTATTAATACGGACCGCAAAAGCCTTCTGTTTTTTTAAATAGAGCTCGGCTTTCTTAATGTAACTTTCTCCTATCTTTAGATCTTCAGGATTATTTAATGAATTATAAGATCTTATAAATCCGTGACCGACTAAATAGTTTCTTTCAATGTTGTTATCCATATGTATCAATGGCAACTGAAGATTAGAGGTGTCATCACTCATCGACCCAATATTGCTTAGATCATTTAAACCCATTAATATGACGGCAACCAAGATTAATATAACGGCGCCGAAGGCAATTCCCAATTTCATGCCCATTTTTAAATTATTAAAAAACTCAAACATCTGCCAACCTCCTGTCTTTTTAATTAACTTCTTGTAAAAACACGAATAGCGCTATTCGTGTTTTTTTATATTGCGAATTTAATAATACTGTTATTAGATCTATGTAGAAAACAACCAGTAGCACACTGATAACCGAACTCTTAGTCACTGATTGCCGGCCCATTACGCTCAATTCTACCATTAGCAACTTATTGAATCCTATTGCTATGTATAAATATCTATAATGATTAAATATGTTTTGTGAATGGTTTACCGGCGAACAAGTACGGTTCGGCGGTTTTACTTTTTGGGGGGGGGGGGGGGGGGGGGGGG